>ERZ1292640.2360-Hain-H43-02um-R1-2360-length-15139-cov-10_pt1 | contig 15139 bp, 21 predicted proteins | sample MGYA00564404_ERZ1292640 | MGnify/ENA primary metagenome ERZ1292640 (study PRJEB36523, sample SAMEA6512636) | groundwater metagenome | collected 2019-01-08 | study: AquaDiva: Metagenomics assemblies of 32 groundwater samples
TTATCTTTTATTTTTGCTTAATTTAGTCCTGTTTCTTCTTTTAAGCTTTCTTGCCGTTCTTTTTTTATTTGCCCAAGTTGCCATGTTTTTAAGTTTAATTTTATATATTTTATAGTGTTCCGGGACTTGGACTCGAACCAAGATTCCATGCTCCAGAGGCATGTATCCTACCATTAGATGATCCCGGAATGACTAAACGTTTAAATATTTTCTGATTACAATAAAGCTTGAAATTATGCCTACTCCTATTCCAAAAACCAATTGTATTAAAATTAAAATCCAAATATTAGATAAAAAATATCCTAAAGTGTTAAAGCCCGGCAATACAGCTGTTATTTTTGGAGACAAAATGTAGGCGGAAAGAGCGGAAAGCAAAAGGCAGATTATAAAAGCTATAAAACCGTAAATGGCGCCCTGAATAATAAAGGGCCCCCTAACAAACCAATCAGACGCGCCCACAATTCTCATTGTGCCAATTTCTTCTTTTGAGCTGTCTACTGCAAGCTTTATAGTATTAAAAACAACCAATATAGCCACAATAATAAATATTATTGAAAGCGCAATTCCAAAATTATTGATGTTTGACGTAATTGAAAAGACCTTTTCAATTGTATCTTTTTTTTGTGAAAAGTCAACTTTCTCTACAAACTTGCTAAAATTGGCTGTTTGCAAAACATTTGAAACTTCGGCATACTGGGCGGGGTCTCCATTGGTGGTAATATTTAACGAAGGCAAAAATGGATTGGTGCCCACCTCTTCTAATGCTTTTTCAAGAACTGCGTTATTTTTATGTTTTTCCTGAAATGCCTGCATTGCCTGCTCTTTTGAAACATACTCAACGGCCTTTATATTCGGCGACATTTTTAAAATTTCATCTTTAACATTTAAAATATCCTGTTCCTGCGTTCCGTCTTTAAAATATGCCGTAATATCAATTCTATCCTGTATTTCTGAAATTAAAAATTGCGAAACTCCGTGAAAAAACAAAAGACCGGTGACCAACATTATGGTCACAACCAAAACAAAAATTGCGGCAATAGATATGCCTTTGTTTCTGCTGAAATCCTGAAGCGCAAAATTAAAAATTCTTTTAAAACTTGTCAGCATGTAAAACATCAGCGAATTACGAATTTTGTGCGAATGTACGAATTCGTAAATTAGTAATAGATTCGTTATTCGTTGATGAGTTTTATATGATAAAACGCCCTTCTTTTTCGTCTCTGATAACCCTGCCGTTTTCAATAGTTATTACTCTTTTTCCTAATTTGTTTATTATTTCTCTGTCGTGCGTTAATAAAATAACTGTTTTGCCTGCTTTGTTCACTTTTTCTAAAAGCGAGATAACTTCATAGGTGTTATACGGATCAAGATTTCCCGTTGGTTCGTCTGCAATTATAATATCTGGATGGTTAATTAGAGCCCTTGCAATTGCCAATCTTTGCTGCTCTCCGCCAGAAAGCTCTTTTGGAAAATTATCAATTTTTTCTTTAAGGCCGATAATTTCAAGAACTTTTGGAACTTCGACTTCTATTTCTTCTTTTTCTTTGCCTTCTACTTCCATTATATAAGCCACATTTTCGTAAACGGTTTTGTTGGGCAATAATTTATAATCCTGATAAACGCCCCCTACCTTTCTTCTTATTTTTTGTATTTCCAAAGAATCAGTTTCATTGACATTTTTTCCCTGGAAAAAAATTTGGCCGGAAGCGGGAGTTTCCAATCCTAAAATCAGACGCACCAAAGTTGTTTTCCCGGCTCCAGATTTTCCCACAATAGAAACAAACTCGCCCTCTTTTATTTCAAAAGAAACATCTTGCAAAACAACAGTTTCATCGGGATATATTTTTGTTACGTTTTCAAACTTTATCATAATACATCAACGAAATACGAATTCTGTACGAATTTACGAATTGATATTAATTATTCTTTTGGAAACAACATTGGTGTTTGTAAAATTTATCAAAATGGCCAACCTTAAATTATTCGTTTTCAAATAGCCCAGGACTTGTTCAATGTTTCTCCTAGAAAAATTGTTGCTTTTTTTAATTTCTACAATTATTTTATCCTCCACGAGAAAATCTAAGTATTGCCTTCCTATAACTGCGCCTTTATATTTCAATGGTTGTCCAGTTTGTTCAGAAAATCTTAACTTTTTATTTTTTAGAGCCTCTGCCAATGCTCTTTGATAATATTTTTCATGGAAACCTGGACCGAGCTCATTAAAAACATCAAACGCGCAACCGACAATCTCGTAACTTAATTCAGGATATAAAATATCTCTTCTGTTTAAATTTTCGCTCGTCATATTCGTATATTCGTAAAAGATTAGTTATTCGTTGATGTTCTTTAGCTCTGCCTCGATAAATTCGTCTAAATTTCCGTCTAAAACACCTTCTGTGTCAGATGTTTCATATTGAGTTCTTAAATCCTTTACCATTTTATACGGATGCAGAACATAAGATCTTATTTGATTCCCCCAACTTGCTGAAACCTGTTCGCCTTTTATTTTTTTTAATTCTTTTTCTCTTCCCTCTTCATTTAATTTATAAAGCTTGGCATGTAAAACTTTCATTGCGTTTTCTTTATTTTTTCCCTGAAGCCTTTCAGATTGCGAAGATACAACAATTCCGGTTGGAATATGGGTTATTCTTATGGCTGATTCTGTTTTGTTGACATACTGCCCGCCAGGGCCTCCTGCTTTAAATGTATCTATTTTCAAATCGTCGGGTTTTACTTGCCCTGAGCCCGTAGAAGGGTCATCCTCAATTTCCGGCAAAACTTCAACAAGGGCAAACGAGGTGTGGCGCAATTTTTGGGCGTTAAACGGAGAAATTCTTACAAGCCGGTGCACTCCCGATTCTTTTTTTAAATAACCGTAGGCAAAATTTCCCTTTATTTCAACTGTTACAGATTTTGTTCCAATTCTTCCTTCCGGCCCTCCGGCGTCTCCAAACGACTGCTGTAAAATTGCTGTTTTAAACCCTTTTTTAGCGCAATATCTTTCGTACATTCTTAACAGCATTGTTGCCCAGTCTTGTGAATCTTGGCCGCCGGCGCCTGAAAATATTTCTAATATCGCGTTATTTTTGTCGTATTTGCCAGATAAAAAAGTCTTTACCTCTTCTTTTGCCAGTTTTAATTCAATCTCCCGCAATTTTTTCTCGTCTGTTTCACCCAGTTTATTTAATTCCGCCAAATCATCAACTTCTTTTTTAAGTAATTCAATTCTTTCAATTTCTTCTTTTAGTTCAGAAATTTTTTGGCTAATTTCAGCCGCAGTTTTATTATTGTTCCAAAAATTTGGCTTTTCTGTTTCTTTTTCTAAATTTTTAATTTCTTTTTCTTTGCTCTCTGCGTCAAAGCCACTCCATCAAGTGATGGAGCTTGTTTTTTAACTCTTCAATTTTATTTGAAATATCTGCCATTAATTTTATCTTAACATTAATTGAGCCGCTTGCAAGAATCGGACTTGCGTCTACGGTTTACGAAACCGTTGCTTTGCCACTAAGCTAAAGCGGCGTTTTCTTAATTAATAGATGACCTTCTTTATATCTTTTACTCAATACGCGATTTCTCCTTCCGTTTCCCCTGTTCAATGCTGCATAAGTTAGACTTAACGAGTCACAATTTGGACAGATTAAACGAAGATTACTTTCAGTGTTATTACGCCAATTGCCATCTATATGATCAGCAACTAAAGGAACTAAACCGCTTTTAGGATTAATTTCCGCCCAACCGCATAGACAACACTTGTTTCCGAATTTTCTTCGCAAATAACGTTTAACATATGCTGAAACTAATCCCAAACTCGATAAACCATGCTCCTTACCTTCCTTCCATCTTTTTATATATATTTGATACTGATATTCCTGCTGGCACGAATTACTACAATATCTATAACCAGGACGCGATGTCTCCTTGCTACAAGATAAACATTTTTTTCTCAATTTTTTAGGCATTGGCATATAATAATTATATGCCAATCGACATCTACCGTCAAATTTAAGATTGGTCGCAAAATTAAACACTACAACACTGAGTTACTCCGGCAAAAATTAAAACCTCTCGTCGCGGATAAACACCAGATTTTTTTTAATTTTTAACGCCAACGAAAAATCTTTCAAATACGAAATTTCTTTTTTAAAAGCGTCGAATCCTTTTTCCTTGTACCTTGGAATTAGATGCCAATGTACGTGCTTTGCTTCGTCCATATAAACTAAATAAACTTTTTTGACTTTCAGCGTTTTCATCATTGCGTTTCTGGTGGTAAAAACCGTGTCCATTAAATAGTCATATTCCCTGTCAGGCAATTTGCTCAAATCAGAAATATCTTTTTTCAAGACGACAATAGTGTGGCCTTCGGCAATCGGACGTTTTGCCAGGCAAACGTATACAATATCGTCGTCGTATATTATAGATTTTTTTGGAGCTTTCAAAAGATTAGCCATAAGTTTTACGTTTTAATTTATATTTTTATCCTATCAGAATCAGAGCAAAAAAAGAAGAGCCGGCCTAAGTTCTGCTCTTAAAAAATTAACATAACTTCCACCAACCAAGCGATCGCATTGACAATGGAAATTTTACAAATAAAATAATATAATAAACATATAAGAATATAATAGCAAAAACAGAATAAATTTATGAAAAATAGATACGGTGAGATTACTAAAGATATTTTATCAACATTGGCTTTTGCTAGCGTTATTACCATTGCTGCCACTTCCCCATATTTCCTGATAAACGTAGCAAGAGCAGTTATCAAATACAAAAAATATAATAAAAATAAAAATTATAGGGTAAATGATTACAATTTATCAAAATCGTTGGCCGGCCTGAACAAAAACAAAATCATAATTCTAAAAAACGAAAACGACAAATTTACAATAAAACTTACAGAAAAAGGAAAAAGGGTCGTCAAAGGAATATTATTTGATAATATGAAAATCGAAAAGCCGCAAAAATGGGATAAAAAATGGAGAATTGTTGTTTTTGACATACCTGAAAGAAAAGTTGGAAAACACCAGAGAAATTTATTCAGGGCAAAACTTCAATCAGTTGGCTTTTATCAAATGCAAAAAAGCGTGTGGGTGTGCCCCTATCCGTGCGAGAAGGAAGTCCGGCTCATGTGCGAAATTTATGAAATAAATCCGTATGTAAATATTATAACAGCAGAAGAAATTTATAATGCTGACGCTCTGATAAAACATTTTAAACTTCCATTGAACGTGCGATAGCATTGACAATAGAAGTTAATATTTACAAAATAATACTAAATTTGATGTAAAAAAAGAAGAGCCGTGGGAAAAGTTTTCCCTGCCAGCTCTTTACCTAATAGCCGTAATCAGTTTCCATAGATTTTCTTGACGAAAAGATCTATGTGCTGATATGTCCCCCCAAGTTTTCTAAGCGTGATTTCAGAACTTCGACTTGTGGGACCTTGCTTGTCTCCCCAGTTAATGCCAAGAAGGACTTCGCCACCCCTAAGATCGAGGTAAATGGAATGCCATACCCATCCACACAACCCACAAACTGATATGGATCATAGGTTTCATCGCAATTCTTAGGTCCTAAGACCTTCAGTTCAGGAGAAAGGGCTTCCAAAACTTGTTCGTTCGTGATTTGCTTATTATCTCGCCGCTTGAGCAAATCTCTAAATGCTGCCAGGTGTTCTGGCAAAATACCAATTTCCTGCCACGCCAAAGGAATAGCCATCACTAATTCTCCTTTCGGTTTTTTTGCTGCGTCGATTCACTTTTCTGACCGCGCTACTTTTAATCCCTGTTCCCCATCCTCAGCAACAAGAACGCGCGCTCCTTTTGCAACTAAAACCGTCTGCAACATAGTAAGATATGTGCCATCATCTTCAACGATTAAAACTGTCCTTCCTTTATTTTTCTTCGATGACATTTAATTATTATACCATATTTAAAAAAGCAAATGTAAATGCAACATGTGGATAACTCTTGCCCTGTTGTACAACTATGTTGTATAAACAAAAAATCACTTTTAAAACCGCAAAAATTTTCTGCGACGACGAGGGCGCAAAAAATTTCCTTTTGCCCCACACCCCAAAAGAATTTTTTGCGCCCGAGCTAACGAGTTTGTGTTCCTGCCCCGCCCCGCCAGCTGGCGGGGCGGGGCAATTGTTTTTCTCACGAATTTTTGATAAAGTAAGTTCGAGCGTAGTTGTAAATATACTCCACGATAAAACTTTTTTCTTGGAGCGGGTGAGCGGAGTCGGACCGCCGTCTATTCCTTGGGAAGGAATCATAATAGCCGTTATACGACACCCGCAAACTATAAAATACTTTACCCTAAAACTTGCTTTTTATCCAGCTCCAGCTTTGCGATAGCCAGCTTGTCCAGGTTTTAATATCCAAAAAATTTTGCTGTTTTGTTTCTTGCGCTGGTTTTTGGGTTTGAGGCATAATAAACGTCACCACTTTTTCTCCTTGCTTTTGCAAATCCAGTTCCTCTCTGGCAACTTTTTCAATATAATTATTATTATTTGCTTCGGTTATTCCCTCTTTTAAGTCTTTATTCCTGTTTTCAATTTCTTCAATTTGTTTTTTGTAGCCTTCCAACTGGGCAGTAAGTTTTTGTTTCTCTCTATAAATTTTAATATCTGCCAAAATTAGAAAAACAGATGCAACTAAAAATAAAATTCCGCCGAAAACAAAAAAAAGATTACGCTTGGAAAAACCCCTCTTTTGTTTTTTATTAAAATCTGCTACCATCAAAGAAAAGTATGAAAAGAATAAAAGCAAAAACAATTTTTAAAATAACCTGGATTATCCTGATAAGCTTAGTGGCTATTAGCACTATACTTTTTTCAGTTGGGTCAAGCTCGCTATTTTCAAGATAATTACGTTGCTCCCAAATTGATTATCGCGGTTTCATAAACAGACAGAATATTTTTAGCCGTTTCTGCGCTTATTTTAAAATCCGGATTATAAACAACGGAATTTCTTATTTCGTGAGATGACAAAATTTCTTCTAAGTTCGGCAGCATGCCTTTGCCGGCTTTTTTTATTGCATCTTCAAAATTTTCTTCAAGAAAGCCTCTTTCCTCAAGCATTTCCCCCAGAAAATCGTCGGCCTCAATTACTGCCAGCTTATACTCTGCCTCAACCCCGGTGTCTAATTTTTCTTTAATTTTTTTCCAGCGCTTTGTTATTGTCCGCAAACCATATGGCTGCCACGAAAAAAATTCCGTCACGTCTTCTAAAAATTTATACTGAAGCCAGCTGGAATTTAACATAAAATATATCACTGCTGCCAGAAAAAACATCGCAAAACAAACAAAAACCAGCTTCACCGGAAAAAGAATATCCTGCAAATCTGGCGAGGAAATATAATAAATAAAATCCTTAATTCCTAAATAGTTGTATAGGGTTTCCCAAGTCATTAACTTATTGTATCATACTTTCCATTTCTTGCGCTACTGATAAAATTTTGTTTTCTTGGAAGTGGTTTCCAATTATTTGCAAACCAACCGGCAAGCCTTGCCCCGAGCCCGTCGAAGGGTTCCCAATTTTGCCGACGGGCAAAGAAAGCCCCGGCAAACCGGCTAATTTTACGGCAACTGTGTAAATATCAGCTAAATACATGGAAAGAGGATCGTCTGCCTTTTCTCCAATTTTAAATGCAGGAAATGGCGAAACCGGGCAAAATAATAAATCAACTCCGTCAGCTGACGGATCAAATGCTTTTGTAAAATCTTGGCGGATAAGCTGGCGCACTTGCTGGGCTTTTTTATAATATGCGTCATAATATCCAGATGATAAGCAATAAGTTCCAACCATAATTCTTCTTTTTGGTTCAGCTCCCAGCCCTTCTCCTCTACTTTTTAAATAAACATCTAATAAGTTTCGGATTTCGGATTTCGGATTTCGGATTTCGGAGTATCCGTATTTTATTCCATCAAATCTGGCTAAGTTTGCCGAAGCTTCAGAGGGAACAAGTATATAATAACACGCAAGAGCATATTCGGTTGCCGGTAAGCTTACCTCTTGAATTTTAAAACCCGCGCCTTCTGCTTTTTTAATTGCATTTTTAATTATTTTTTCAACCTCGGGGTCTAGCCCTTTTGCAAAATATTCCTTTGGCACCCCGATACGTAAATTTGAAATTTGATTGCTTGCTCCCCGTAGGGATAATTTGAAATTTGAAATTTCCTGCTTAACAGATGTGGCGTCAAGCGGATCTTTGCCTTTAATCGCGTCGAACACTGTTTTACAATCTTCAACATTTTTTGCAATCGGCCCAATTTGGTCAAACGATGAAGCGTGAGCAATTAATCCGTATCTTGAGACCGCTCCATATGTTGGGCACAGTCCGACAACTCCGCAAAAAGAGGCTGGCTGCCTTATTGACCCTCCGGTATCTGAACCCAAAGAATAAATTGCTTCATCTGCCGCAACTGCGGCTGCCGAACCTCCGGAACTTCCTCCGGCTACTCTTGTTTTATCGTGTGGATTTTTTACAACCCCAAAAGCAGAATTTTCGGTTGAAGCGCCCATTGTAAATTCATCGGTGTTTGTTTTTCCTAAAATTACAGCTCCCTGCTCTTTTAATTTTTTTATAACAGTGGCATCGTAGGGCGCAATGTAATTTTCCAAAATTTTTGAAGCAGCAGTGCATTTTTCGCCCACAACCAAAATTGCATCCTTAATTGCGCAGGGAATTCCTTCAAGCAGGCCGATCCCCTCTCCACGTATAATTTTTTCGTCAACTTCTTCTGCCTGGCTTATCGCCAAACTTTCCGTAATATTTAAAAAAGAATTCAAGTCGCTTTTCTTGATTTTTTCCAAATAAGCCAAGGCCAGCTCTTTGCTTGAGAATTTTTTATTTTCCAGACCCTCGTGGCACTCTTTAATTGAAAAATTTGTCAAATTCATAGCACCGCTTTGACTTTTATATAATCGTCTTTTTTATCTGGAGCCGATTGAATTATTTTTTCAACCACTTCCCTTTTCTGCACAATTACTTCATCCTTCCTAAGATTTGAATTTTTCCCGCCGTCGCTTTGCGCGGCAAAGCTTTGGCGAGGCAAAGGCGCTTTTTTTAATAAATTAAAATAATCCAAAATTGCAGACAAATCTTTCTGCATTTTTTCAATTTCTTTTTCCGTCAATTCTAATCTCGCCAACTTGGCAATTTTTATAACCTCATCTTTAGAAATCATTGATTTATAATAACAAAAATAATTTTTATTAAAATGGAGGGTCGCCTTCTTCGTCTTTTGACATCACCTCTGATAAAGTTTGAATATTTTCTAAAGCCATTCCCGCCCCTCTCACAACCGAAGTTAAAGGGTCGTCAATTATTTTGCAGGGCATTTTTGTTTCTTTAGCAATTAAAACATCAAGGCCCCGCAATAATGAACCGCCTCCGGCCAGATAAATTCCGTTTGTCATAACATCAGCCAGCAATTCGGGCGGAGTTTCTTCAATTGTTGTTTTTATAGCTGTAAGTATTTGCCTCACTGATCTTTCTAAAGCGCGCTGGACATCATCGTTAAAAATAACAACTTCTTCTGGCAATCCTGTAACCAAATTTCTTCCGCGCATTGGCATTTCCTTTTTTTCTTTCAATGGCAAGGCTGTTCCAATATTTATTTTAATTAGCTCTGCTGTACGCTCTCCAATTAAAAGCTTATATTCTTTTTGCGCAAATTGGATAATATCGTCATTTAATTTATCTCCGGCAATTCTTAGAGATTTAAAAGCAACTATGCCGCCCAATGATATTACTGCCACTTCTGTTGTTCCTCCGCCAATATCAACAATAAAATTTCCGCCCGCTTCCTGAATTGGAAGCTTAGCTCCAATGGCAGACGCCAAGGGCTCTTCAACCAAAAAAACCGTCCTGGCCCCGGCATTTTTTGCCGCGTCTCTTACTGCCCTTCTTTCAACTTCTGTAACCCCGCAGGGAATGCCAATAATTACTCTTGGCAAATATCCCATGCCGAACATTTTTTTGCTGGAAGCAGCCGCCTTTTCAATAAAATATTTTAACATCTGCTCTGTAACTTCAAAATCAGAAATAACCCCGTTAACCAAAGGTCTTGTGGCTGTAATATAAGACGGCGTGCGGCCAACCATTTTTTTTGCTTCTTCTCCAATGGCTAAAATCTGCCCTGATTTATTATTAATTGCCACAACCGACGGCTCATTGATAATTATCCCCCTGTCTTTTACGTAAACCAAAGAATTGGCGGTTCCCAAATCAATCGCCATATCAACCGACAAAAATGAAAAAAGCTTATTTAACATAATTTATAAATCGCGGAATATCAAACCTTATTGTTACAAAAATTGATAAAGAAATCAATAATATAAAAAATATGACAGTTATATTTTGTTCAATTTTTACAGGAACCGGTTTTTTCATTATTTTTTCAATTGCCAAAAATATCAATTTCCCGCCGTCTAATGCCGGAATCGGAAACAAGTTAAATATGGCAACGAAAACAGAAACCACGCCAATAAAATATAAAAAAAATCCAGCTCCGTAGCTTGCCGCGTTTGCTAAAAACACTGTAATTCCCAAAGGCCCCGCCAGTTCGGCTCCCGCCGGCACTCCTTTTCCTGTAAATATATTAGAAAAAACGGTGTAAAGACCGACCAATCCGCTTGCTGTGGTTTGCCATGTATAAACAACTCCTTGCAACGGAGCCTCGTACCATGGATGCCTTTGTATCAAAGTTGCCATTCTTTCAAGCGCCACTCCAATTGCTCCCTGCCCAGCTGAAGGGTTTGCCCTTGGCGCAAGAAAAACGTCAAAAATTTTATCGCCCCTTTTTATTTTTAAATCAATCTGTTGGCCTGCATGCTGTTTTGTAAAATCCTGAAAATCTTTTATTTTTTTAATTTCAAGGCCCTGAACTTGCAATAATGAATCACCCGCCTCTAATCCCGCTTTTTCTGCCGGAGAACCAAATTCCACAGAAATAACTTTTACTTGCGCATTGCTCATTCCTAAAACATCCTGGTCGCCAACCGGCAAATCAGCCCCGATTGCAAAAACTATTGAAAACAAAATTATTGAAGCCAACCAGAAAGCAACCACGCCTCCAATAATAATAAGAACCCTTTTCCAGATTTTTAATCCCATAAAACTCCTGTAATCGTCTACTCCACCTTCCTCGCCATAAATTTTGACAAATGCTCCAAGTGGCAGAAGATTTATAGAATAAATTGTTTCACCAATTTTCTTGCCAAAAATTCTTGGCGGATATCCAATTCCAAACTCGTCAACCCGCACACCGAATTTTTTTGCAACAAAAAAATGCCCAAATTCATGAATTATCATCAAGGCTATCAAGCTGAGAAAGGCTATTATAAAAGTTAAAATTGAAGATATCATTTAAATTAATTCGTTTTTCTTTTTTTCAATTAAGTTTTTGATTTTTTCGTTATATTCGTCTATTAATTTTTGAAGCTCGTCTTTGCCCCTAAATTTATCGTCTTCTGAAATCTTTTTTTCTTTTTCGGCTCCTTGAATTTTGTTCCAGGCATCTTCTCTCCAGTGCCTTATTGTCTGGCGGCACTGTTCTGCTTTTTCGTTAAGAATTTTTGCCAAACTATGCCTATATTCCTCTGTTAGCAACGGTAGATTTAATCTTATTAAATTTTTATCAACAGACGAAGACATTGAAAGACCGGATTGTGAAATTGCTTTTTGTATTGGTTCAATATACGAAACGTCCCACGGCTGAATTACAATCTGGTTTGTCTGGGGAGTGGAAATTGCGCCAAGCTGTTTTAAAGCAAATTTTGAACCGAAAGCATCTACTGTAATATCTTCAACCATGGCGGGCGAGGCTCTAGCGGTTCTGATTTTTGCAATTTCTCCCTCTAAAAATTTAAATGATTTTTCAAACTCGGGTTTTATTTTATCAATGAATTCTTTATGCGTCATATTTTTATAATTGCATTAATAACACTTCTAACGCTAGCTTTGGGTTTGCGTTAGTTGTTGTTATTTTTAAATTAATATCTTCTATTAATCTTAAAATTCTTTTTGCATCCGGCGAGCCGTCTAGCAACAAATTCCGAAAATATTTTTGCAAAACTTCCAAAAGCTGGCTCAAGTCCTGTTTTTCAAAGTCAAAAGATTTTGCATACCGAAATTTCTGGCCTAAATCAGAGTTTATAATTTTCAGCGCGTCCTGCAAAATTTTACTTTCTTCTTCAATTTTTTTCTGGTTTTCTACCGGCCTGCCTAAAAATTTAATCAGCTGGCACCTTGAAAATATGGTTGGCAGAAGCATTTCCGGCTTTGGCGAAATTAAAATTAAAATTGTTCTGCCTTTTGGCTCTTCAAGAGTTTTTAAAAAACAATTCTGCGCTTCATGGTTCATAAAATGGGCGTTGTCAATAATCACAATTTTCAAACCGCCATTATAAGATTTGTATGCCAAAAAATTTTGGATTTCCCTGATTTTTCCAATTGATATTTCTTTTCCGCTTTCTGAATCAACAACCATTAAATCCGGGAATTTACAGCCGACAAATTCCGCGAATTTTTTTGCAAATTCTTTTTTTTCTGACAGGCCGGTTCCCGCAAAAAGATATGCGTGAGCCAGCTGGCCTGTTTCAAATTTTCTTTTCAAAAATTCCCACTGTTTTTTGTGGCTAACAAGCATATTTTATTTTTTAGTCATTACTACTTTTTTATATTCAGGTAAATGTTCAAGAACCAATCCTGTGCCTTTTACTACGCAAAATAACGGCTCTTCGGCAACAAAACAAGGAACTCCTGTGCTTTGGGCAACCAGCTCGTTAATTTTTGGAAGCAACGAACCGCCGCCAGACATTATAATTCCCTTGTTCATAATATCGGCAGAAAGTTCGGGCGGAGTTTCAGCCAAAACTGTTTTTGCCGCCTGCACAATTTCTGCCAACACGTCTGAAATTGCCTCGCAGACTTCATTGTTAGATACTTTAATATTTCTTGGCAGGCCTAAAATTAAATCTCTGCCCTGAATTTCTAAAAATTTTAATTCTCTTTGCGGGAGCGCGGTTCCAACTTTAATTTTTATGTCTTCAGCTGACTGGGTGCCAATTGCCAAATTATATTTTTTCTTTATATATTCGGCAATCGCCACATCTATTTTATCGCCGGCAACTCGCACAGAATGCGCCGTCACAATTCCTCCCAAAGAAATTACAGCCACTTCGGAAGTTCCTCCGCCAATATTTATAATCATGTGCCCAGAACATGAGTTAATTGGTATGCCGGCTCCAATAGCAGCCAAAATCGGCTCTTTTGCCACAAAGGCTTGTTTTGCTCCAGCAGTCATAGCCGCCTCAATAACAGCCCTTCTTTCTGTGCTGGTAATTCCGGCCGGCACAGATATTACAAGCTCCGGCTTGAATAATTTAAATTTTCCCGATGTTTTTGAAATAAAATAACGCATCATTGCCTGCGTTACTTTGTAATCTGCTATAACGCCGTCTTTCAACGGCCTGTAAACCCTAATGTCTGAAGGCGTTCTGCCTATCATTTCTTTTGCCGTCTGGCCCACCGCCAAAATTCTGTTATCTGCCAAAGACACTGCAACAACCGACGGCTCATTTAAAACAAGCCCCTTGCCCTGCACATGAACCAGCGAATTGCAGGTTCCCAGATCAATCGCAATTTTTGAATTAAACATTTTTTTATTGCACTCTTTTAATGTCTGCCCCAATTTTCTGCAAACGCTCTTCTATTTTTTCATATCCCCTGTCAATCTGAAAAACATTTTCAATAGTAGTTTTTCCTTCCGCTGCCAATGCTGCAATTACCAGGCATGCCCCTGCCCTTATATCCCATGAATCAATATTGGAACCAGAAAGTTTTACCGGCCCAAAAACAAATGTTCTGTGGGGATCTACCATTTCAATTTCAGCTCCCATTTTTTTTAACTCTTGTATATAATTAAACCTGTTTTCATACAAAGGGTCGTGCACCAGGCTTTTTCCTTGAGCCATAATTAAAAGGGGAATTATTATTGGCAATAAATCTGTTGGAAAACCAGGATACGGAAGCGCTTGCACTTTTACAGAATTTAAATTCGGAGAGTGGCGAACCGCAACATAATCTTTCCCTTTTTCTATATTCACTCCCATCTCTTCTAATTTTGCCAAAAACAAATCTAAGTGCGATAAATCAACGCCTGTTACTTTTACTTCTCCCTCCGTCATAGCCCCAATAATTATAAAAGTCCCTGCTTCTATGGGGTCTGGAATTACTGAGTGCCGGCATCCGTGCAGGTTTTTGACGCCTTCAATTTTAATCACGTGAGTTCCCAGCCCTTCTATTTTAGCTCCCATTTTCAAAAGCATTTCGCACAAATCTTGCACATGCGGCTCGGCCGCCGCTCCTTTTATAATTGTCTTCCCTTCAGCCAAAACAGCTGCCAATATTACTGCCTCGGTGGCTGTTACGGAAAATTCCTCTAAAACAATTTCTCTGCCTTTTAGTTTTTCGCAGGTAACTTCGTAAATATCATCTTTTTTTTCAATTTTTGCCCCTAATTTCTCCAAAGCTCTTAGCTGGACAGAAATTGGCCTCAAACCTATTCTGTCTCCGCCGGGCGGAGGTATTTTAAAATGAGCCAACCCGCCAAAAGTTGAAGCATTTAGGCGGGCGAGAAGAGCGCCGAAAAATAACACGGAAATTCTGGTTTTAGAAACCTTTTTAAAATCCATTTTTTCCGGGTCAATTTTTTCTGCTTTTATTTTTACCGTTTCCTCGCCAGTTTTCTCAACGCTGGCCCCCATGCTTTTTAGAATATCTAAAATATTAGAGATATCTTCAATAAAAGGAATGTTATCTATTGTGCATTCATCCTGCGTAAGCAAAGAAGCTACCAGGGCTGGCCCTGCTGCATTTTTTGATCCCCTGACTTCAATCTCTCCCGCAAGGGGTTTTCCTCCGTTTATAACAAATTTGTCTGGCATAATATTCTTAATCCTAATCTAAAAAAATCATCTTGTAAAGCCCGCAAATTTGTGTATAATTATAAATAATTATGGCTAAAGGAGCGAGGCTCATTATATTAACTTCCTGTGCAATTTTGTTCTTTACTGTAACGCCGTATATTATCGGCTATTCTTTGGGCTACAGAATAGATTTTGAGCAAAAAAAA
>ERZ1292640.2363-Hain-H43-02um-R1-2363-length-15132-cov-5_pt1 | contig 15132 bp, 18 predicted proteins | sample MGYA00564404_ERZ1292640 | MGnify/ENA primary metagenome ERZ1292640 (study PRJEB36523, sample SAMEA6512636) | groundwater metagenome | collected 2019-01-08 | study: AquaDiva: Metagenomics assemblies of 32 groundwater samples
GATGTTTCCCTGAATTACTAACTCAGCGCTAATGCCCTCAATTATTGTGCCAAAACCTTTTGCGTATTCACCGGTATCAAAGTACTGCTTGCTATCTCTTCCAATTCTTGCAACTTTGGCATCATTAAGCGTTGATTCTATGCCTCGGCCTGTTGCAATCGCCCCTCCTTTCTCGTTCTCGAGCGAATAAAGAATGACTATGCCGTTGTCCGAACCTTTTTTGCCTATGCCACTTTGTTCGCCGATTCTTGCTGCGAAATTAATGCGGTCATCACCATTCGTCGTGTTTATGGTAACAACTGCAATTTCAACAGACGTTTTTTGCTTAATATTGTCTATCATCAAGCCAAGAGCTTGTTCTTCAGAACTTGAAAGTATCCCAGCAAAATCGGTAACAGTTTTTGTAACTGTCGGATATTGAGCATGAACACTTTGCACAATGACTAAAAACAAAATTAAAAAAATCAGGCGTTTCATCGCTTAGTTGAAGTTCACGTCGGGCGCGTTCTCAGCGCCGCTTTCTGCTGCAAACGTGCTGTGCTTTTCAGCGGAAAAGCCGAACATTCCTGCAATAAGGACTCCTGGAAATGAGCGGACAGCAGTCTTGTAATTCCTGACTGCCAGGTTAAAGTTGTCTCTCTCAAATTTTACCCTGTTTTCAGTTCCAGCTAACTCATCCTGTAAAGATAAAAAGTTTGTGTTTGATTTGAGATCAGGATAATTTTCGACAATTACAAGCAATCTTGAAAGAATGCTATTAATCTCGCCGCCAGTTTCCTGTATCTGAGATGTAGTTGTTGCGCTCTGAACTTTTTGCGACGCAGAAACAGCTTCTCCTCTTAGCTTTGTTATTTCAGTAAGCGTGTTTTTCTCGAAGTCTCTTGCACCTTTTACGGTGTCAACTAGGTTTGGTATGAGGTCAGCCCTTCTTTGGTAAGCGCTTTGGACGTTTCCCCAGGCTCTCTCAACTTCTTGGTCTTTTGCCACAAAGCCATTGTACGAGCCTGCAACGAATATGCCAACAAATAATATGATTGCTAAAACTACTCCTAATACTATCCACATCGGATTCATTGATTTCTTTGCCATTGAAGAACGGATTCCAAGGCGCAATAAAAAGATTACGGTATCCTCTCAGGATATTTGAGAAAATGTGTCGGTCTCTCAATCTTTGGAAGTTCCTGCTTCGCAGGTTCTGTCGACGGTTCGACAATCTCAAGCTGCTCGCGAAGGCCCAGTTCAACTGCCGCCATCTGCTCTTCTGTCAGCGGCCTTGACTTCCACGACAAATCTATGCCATCACTATCCTTCCTGGGTATCAAATGTATTCCAAGGTGAGGCATCGTTTGGCCTGCTCCGACACCATTTTGAATCAGAAAATTTGTTCCTGAAGCTTGAAGTGCTTCGAATTGTATCATTGACATCTTATTCGCTATTATGGCAAGTTTTCCTCCTATCTCTGGCGGCAACTGCTCAAGTATGGTTATGTGCTTTCTCGGAAGCACTAGCAAATGTCCAGCAGAAGCTGGCTGGGGATAAAGAAGTACTGCAGAGTGCTCATCCTCGTAAAGCATGTTTTTTTTGGTGGCAATCCACTCACAATATGTGCACTCCATTTTTATTTCTCCCCGAGCAGGTCTGTTAGCCTGTCGAGATCAAAATTTTCCTGGTTAGTGGGCTTGTCACTTTTTTTTCCCTGAACTTTGTTTTCAATCTCTTCGAACAATATTTTTTCTTTTACTGCATTAGAAAGAACAGGTGGGTGCTTCGAGTCTTCAAGCAACATTTTACCTATTTTTGTTATCGCATAAAACGCTCTTCCGGGATGGTTCTTAGTTCTGGCTTCGTCTATTGTTTCTCTCAAGGGTTCTTTGTCCTTCAAAATCCTTATGTACCCAAGATACTCAAGAGCGAGAAGGTGAGTCGGGCTAAAATCAATCACTCTCTGAAGCTCTATTCCATGCATGGGCCCGTTTTTTTCCAAAGCCTGGATGAGCGATAATAATTCCTGATGTTGTGAGAAAAATCTCGTAACATGTGCTGTATCAAAACTGGGAAGCTCTTTTATTTCTAATTGAGGTCCAGATTGTTTTTGCCAGATGAAAGTGTCCAGTCCAGATTTTTCTGAAGGCCGTGAAATGTTTTTTCGTGGTGTTTGCTCTTGGACTATTTTTATCTCTTTTTCTGGAATTTCTTTCGGCATTGCACCCATGATAGGTTTGAATTCAAAAACCTGCAATATTCTTTCTTGAAGCTTTGTCCTGGCTTCGTTAACTTCCTGGAGGGAATAATCAATAAGCGGGATGTCGAGCTTGACACCATCACCAGCTACTCGGGGTATGACATGAAGCATGAAATGGGGTGCACGCTGGCCTGCTGGGGCGCCATTGGCCACAAATATGGTTGTCCCTTGCGCTTTAAGTGCAGCAAGCGCAGCATGAGAGACTTTCTTAACAACTTCCATCATTCTCGCTACAGTCTCATCAGGAATCTGAGGCATAACCTGATAATGTGTTTTGGTGATGACAAGGCAATGGCCGGGGTTTGATGGGTTTATATCAAGAACGACTGCAATCTCTGAATCCTCGTACACTTTTTGAGCATTAACCTTGCCTTGTGCAATCTGGCAGAATATGCACTGCGCAGGAGTTTCCATAGGTCAAACTTACTGCTTCAGGCTTTATTATATTTTGCTAAGGAAGAGTATATGTAGCCGAATTTTTAAAGCAGAACAAGTCTTTTCCGTTTCGCTGGGCAGTCGGAATTACTTCCACCTGCTTTGGTATTCCATAAGTGTCATAATTGTATGCAACTCTTTTAGAGAGGGGGTAGCCTGGCTCTATGGCTGAATTTTCCAAGTCAGAGATGAAAGTCTGGGTTGATCCACCTTTAGCTGCGCTTATTCTGAATCTAACTTTAGGAATCGGTTCAGTTCCAACATGGTCGACAACGAATTCGACAAACCCATCTGCTCCTGAACCGCTGAAAGTGATTTGTGGCCCGTTCAAGTCGTGAAACTTTAGTCCCATGCCCACACATTCCTTCTGGTTGGCCAGTGGGTCGTTTGTGGCGAAGTTCGATCCAAGATTCATCACTACCGCGCCCAGCGAGACAGCGAAAGCAATCAGGATAACTGTTGCTATTAGTGGAGATACTGCCCTTTTATTATTGAACAAACGACTTGTCATATTTTTTGTTTCCTCGCATTGTAAGCGATTATGACATACATGTAAAGAGGGACAACAGTAACTACAAGAGTTATTGAGAGGATAAGGAATAGAATGCTCATTCCCCAATTAAAAGCGATATATGCTCCAATTGGAATGAATATCATGTATGGTATTAACGTGAGCACATTCGAGAGTTGCGCATATGACTCCTTCAAATCTTCGCGGACCAGTTCAAGGGTTAGCAGGCCAAACGATACTCCGCAAATTGCGCTTCCGATTGTGCTGAGAAACATTGCCATCGATATGGAAAGTAAGTTCGGATTATACCAGTAAGTAACTGGACCGATTGCAATTAGCATAGTTCCAAATACGAGCATGGGAAACTTTCCGTATGCCCGAACATTAAATTGTGTTATAACTGGGCCAATTACTGAAGTCAGCAGTGCGATTATGAATATTATCGCGACATTCATGAATCCGCCAAATGCAGATTCGCTGAAGTTGGAATAAATGAATATGCCATAGTATGCTGTAGCAAGAGTTTGGACAAGGCTTATTATTGCACTGCTGACAAAAAGAACGAACAAGACTTTATTTGAGGCAAATTCTTTCCATGTTTCTGGAGTAATAACAACATGTTTTTTTTGTGGTTCTTTACCTGCATTTTTTTCGCTAATCCAAAGAAGCAGCAATGCACCAAACATAAAAATCATTGCTGCAAAAACAAGCACTATCACATATCCTTGAAGCCTGAGATTTTGTCCTAAAATCTCGAATGCAAGCCTTTTGCCTCCAGTAAACTTATCAGCAAGTGCTGCCCCAAGAATCATGCTTATGCCAGTTATTGCAAGGCCATAATAGCTTATTCTGCTGAGGAAAAATCCTCTTTTTCTCATCTCAAGGTTTTCCTTGAACCAGTCCTGGTATAATGAACCATAAAGAACTGCAATAATCGTCGCAAATACGAAAGAGAGCACAAAAAGGGCTGTTGACTTTCTATGGATTGCGATTGTGAGCGTGAAAATGCTTATCCCAAAGAAAACGCCCACGACACTCATCAAGACTCGGTTAACTTTTACGCTAAGCTGGTAGCGTTCCAGAATGTAAGAGACTATCACGCTAACCATCACTTTCAAGCCATTAATCATGCCGACGAGAAAAAGTGAGGCTCCGCTCTGTACAAAAAGGATGTTAAGGAATTGCTGAGAGCTGAGGCCATAGCCTATTCTATCGAGGATTTCTTTTGTGAGAAATTTTATCCTTCTTTTCTCTTCAGGTTCAGAGAGTGGAAGCTCAAGGTCAGCCGGCACGGGCTTTTCATCTAGTGAGGGCTTTACTAACTGGTCTATCACCATTCAATTAAATCCTACCAAAGAACGTTTTTAAATGTTGTGCTGATTCAGGCACGAAACTATCGAAACGTTTTTAAGCTTACAGCCCAAAAAAACCTTAATGGGCATTCTAAAAGAGGTGATGAAGAGAGTCGCCCCGAGCCATAGCTCTCTTCAGGCCGCCTGGATTTTTGAAGCAAAATCACCAATTCTCGCCCCTCCACTTGTCTTCGGCGCAGAAAAGAATATTGCATTTGGAACAAAAGACGGAAGGTTAGTTTGCATTTCAGCAACCGGCGTTCAGTTATGGGAATATACTGTTGAACATAAGCTTAGCAAGGTTGACATGATGTTTGTCGACGAGGAATCTGTTAAGAGCATTTCAAGCATGCCTGCTTATCTATCTAAGGAAAAATTTCTGCTGTTCGGTACAGATTCAGGGATTTTGCAAGCAGTAACTGAGTCTGGCAAGCCCCAATGGCAGTTTAAGGCTAAAGGACCGATAAAGACCACTCCTCTTGTTGCAGACATTAATGGTGATGGCAAGGAAGAAGTGATTTTCGGCAGCTTAGACAAGTATCTTTACGCATTGAACGGGGAAGGAAAACTGATTTGGGCGTTCAATGCAGGTTCTCAAATAGAATCAAGTCCGTCCTATTTCCGCTCACGTGCAGGATACGGGATTGTTTTCGGAGCAAATAATGGAACTCTTTATTGCCTCGGCGGAGATGGAAAAGAAAAGTGGTCATTTGCAACCAAAAGTCCAATTACAGCAACTCCATCCTGCGGGCTTATTCTTGGATCTGAAGACATTTTCATCGCCTTTGGCGGACATGACAGCACAGCATACATTTTAAGCGAGAAGGGATTGAAAGAATGGCAATTTAAGACCGGGGGGAAGATTCTTGCTTCAATTTCATTAGCCGATGTTAATACTGATAGCAGGATGGAAGTTTGTATCGGTTCGACTGACGATACACTTTACCTTCTTTCAGCTCAAGGCGGGAAGCTGTGGCAGTTTGAGTCGAATTTTTGGATTGTTGCAAAACCTCTGATTGCCGACCTTAACAGAGATGGTAATCTTGAAATTGCTGTCGGTTCTTATGACCGTTTCGTTTACATTTTGTCTGCAGAAGGAGAATATGTTCTTGATTCGATGCCAGGGCTATCAAATCTCACTTCTGACATCCAAAATAATTCTGGGCTGATTAATGCTCCTGCTGGGCGCTACCAGAGTAAAATCATCGCTTCTTACAAAACCAGAGGAATGGTAACAGGACTTTCTCTCCATGAATATTCAGGACTGCTCGTTACAACTTCAAGCGGAACACTCGAGGCGCTAAAACTATGACTGAACAACTCGTTACAAGCAAGGGACAGATAAAAAGGATTCCAATGTATATTCAGGGCCTTGATGAGCAAATGGAAGGCGGAATTCCTGAAGGCCATGTGAATCTCATTGCAGGGACAGCCGGAACTATGAAATCAACTATTTCCTTTAATATAATGTATAACGAAGTTAAGAAAGGAAAAATCGGGCTATATGTTTCACTCGAGCAATCTTGCACATCTCTTCTGAATCACATGGTTAACGTTGGCTACGACTTAAGCAAAGTTAATATTTTCATTGTTGATGACCTCGGAGAGCTTGATGAGAAGATAAACAAGGCGAAAATAACCAAGGGCGCATTAGTCATGGCCGACATGGGTGTTATAAGAAAAGAAATCAAAGAAAGTACGGGCCAGAGTGGCGGCTGGTTCAATGCGATAAAGAATATCGTGAAGCGTCTCAAGGTTGCTTGCGGTTGCCAGCTTTTTGTAGTTGACTCACTCGCTGCGTTGTATGTTCTCTCTGAATTCGAGAACCCGCGGGCTGAGCTATTCCACGCTTTCGAGTTCTTTAGAGATCTTAATATCACCACTTTCCTGATTTCAGAAATGCCGCTTGATGGGATGAAATACGGCCAGTATGAAGTTGAGGACTTCCTTGCAGATGGTGTGATAAAGCTCGAGCTTGTTGCAAGACAGAGGAAAATCACGCGTGAAATTTCCATTGTCAAAATGCGAAAAACAAGTTGCAGCATGGATGTGTTCTCGCTGGAAGTTGAGAACGGCGCATTCAAGGCAATGTACGGCGGCCAGACTGCACTGATCTGATGGCCAAAAAAAAAATAAAAAAATTGAGCCTGAGCAAAAAGCTTGACGTAATTCTCCAGAAGGAAGAACAGGTACTTAGGCGCGAATCTGCGATTGCAGCTGAAGAAAAAAAAGAAGATAAGGAAGAAAAAAAGATAGAGTTTCTCGAAGAGCAGGAACTGTCCGAAATAAGGGAGCTGGAAAAGCTCGAAAAGGAAATAAAAAACCAGATCAAAGAGCATCCTCTTAAAAAAATCGGCGGAAGGGATGTGATCAAAGGCCTTGCAGGAGGTTTTGCCGGTGTAATTGTCCACAACGCGCTTTATTATGGTACGGCTATTGCAGGTACGTTCGATAACTTCAGGGCTATCATGTGGTTTTTTTTGGCGTTCATCATGGGAGGAATCTTGCTGTACGCAAGCGGTTATAGGAAAGTCGAGGACAAAAAAACGCTTTGGATTATTCCTTTAAGGCTAACGATACTTTACTGCGCAGCTCTTGTAGTCAGTATTGCCGCATTATTTTTATATTCCCCTGGATTTGGAAGCGATGTGGAGAAATCGATGCATCTTTTGGCAGCAGTACAGATGAGCGCAACAATAGGTGCTGTGACTGCAGATATGCTCGGAAGGGAATAAATGGTAACAGCAACTAAAATATCAGAAATAGAGCAGCACATTAAGAATGATGAAGCTTTAGGCAAGCAGATTTTGGAGGAGGGAATTTATCCGTTAACCGAAAAATCATTGAGATTTGTCTTTGATTCATTATCGAGCCAGATACAGCATACTGAAAAAATGATGCAACTTGCTCACGACCAGTCAAAAAATGAGAAAATAAAGCTTCACCAGTCACTTGTTGCAATCAGAAACCTGATTAAAAATAAAATGATTGAGTATATCGAAAAGGAAATAAGCTATCGGGAAAATGAGATAAAAGACTTAAAAGAAGAAAAAAAAGCAAGCCTTAAGCCAATGGTTTCTTTAGACGATGTCAGCAAAATAATCAACAAGTGCAAAACTCTATTAAAGGTCTTAAGAGAAGAGCTTGAAAGCCTTGCATTAATAAACGCTCATATTGATTCAAATAATATCCCTGAAGTCGAGAAAGCATGGAAACGATTTCTTAGCCAGTGCCATTGGGAAGCAACAATTATTAATGACCTGAAGCAGCACTATCGTTAATGAGAGTTAAACTTGATTTGAGGAAGTCCCTGGAAGAAAACGCTGCTTCTTATTTTGAGAAAGCCAAAAAATCAAAGTCAAAACTTAACAAAATACAGCAAGTCATAAAAAAAGCGCAGGACGAGCTTTCAAGCATCGACCAAAAGGAACTAATTGAAGAGAAATCAGAGCAGAAGGAAAAAAAGCGCGAAAAGAAATGGTTCGAGAAGTTCCGCTGGTTCATTTCCTCGGATGGGTTCCTCTGCATTGGTGGTAGGGATGCGACGAGCAACGAAATAGTTGTTAAGAAGCACACAACTGCAGCTGATATTGTTTTTCACACAGAGCTTTCAGGCTCTCCTTTTTTTGTAGTCCAGAGCGAGGGGAAAATAATTCCTGAACAGACAATTATGGAAACGTCGCAGGCAACTGCTGCCTTCTCGCGAGCATGGAAGCAGGGGCTTGGTTACCTCGAAGTTTTCCACGTTAAGCCTGAACAAGTGACAAAGGAGGCAAAATCAGGGGAATTTATCGGCAAGGGTGCTTTCATGATTTACGGGAAAAAAAATATTCTAAGAGTTGATTTAAACTGTGCAGTTGGAAAGACTCAAGACGGTTTGTGGATGGCAGGCCCAAGAACTGCTGTTGAAAAGCACTGCCCGAGCTTTTTTCTAGTAACATTTGGCAAGGACAAGCCAAGCGACGCAGCAAAGACATTGAGAAAGAAGTTAGGAGGCGAAGTCGACGACATCATTCGAGTGCTTCCTCCAGGCTCAATGAAGCTTGTCCAGATTAAATGATAATGAAACGAAGCAGGATGCTTCCGAAAATAATTGTTGCAATATACGATGCAAAGAAATTAGGGACGAATGGTATGCCTTCCTTGATCTTCACTCTCTTTACTTTCCCTTTTTTATAAGCAGCCATTAATTCTTTCATTTGCTCCCTAGTTATGCCTGGGTCTTTGGAAGAAACAATTGTTTTTTTCCCGATTATTACAGATTCAGCAAACCAGTCGCCTTCAGTCACTTTTTCAGGGCTAACCCATTTTTTCATCGCGCCCTCTTCGACTGCCTTGACGAACACCCAAAAATATGAGAATGCTGCGCAGATCAAAAGAAGGATGAGTAATAGGTTTCTTTCAATCCCCTTGGCAAAAAAAATTGTGAGCATTGATGCAGCAACTACTCCGGCCAGCATCGGGATCCTCCATTTTCGAGTCTGCTTGAAAAGCTCTGCAGATTTTTCTTTTACTGCTTTCCTGTTTTGAACCGCAAGGAAAAAAGCCATGAGAATTGCGTAAAAAGCACCGACGATTATCATGTTTGTAAGCATTGAGAACATGAAAGGCAAAGGGAATATTCTCACAAAGGGAAATTCTGTTGTTAAGGGTATTCCGAAAGCCGCGCCAAGTCCCATCAGGAGCTTACTGTCTCCGCCGCCCCACTGTCCCATATAAAAAAGTGCCCAGCCTAGGCAGAATGCTGCTAAAAAACCAAGGAGACTTTCAAGCAAGGGAATAAATGACATTTGGGCTGCCGAGCTTATCGCATTGGCACCAAGCGAAATTGCAATGAACGAATAACTTATGAAGTCAGGCACTTCCCTTGTTTTGATATCTATAATCGCAGCTATCAGTAATACTATCCCGGCTATCCAGAGCAAGAAGATGTTCATTTTGTACTGTTCTTTTTTTCATTATTTAAATGTATTTTAATCCTTATTGTCTCAAGCTCGAAAGCAAAATAAAAATCAGCACTCCTGGCCGTGCAGGCCATGAATCGCTTTTAGCGCGTTAAAGTCATTTCACGACGAGAAAGCACTGGAATCAATAGAGCCCGCGCGGCGACTGAGCGCATATTTAGAGTACTAAAAATTACCATACCAGCGAATCCAGTATAACTTTTAATCGCAACCCTTTTAAAATAAGGCAAAGTGCTTCCTCGCATGCCATACAAAGTAAAAGATATTTCCCTTGCGGAGCAAGGAGAGAACAACATTAGCTGGGCTAGGCAGCACATGAAAGCGCTGCTTTCGGTTCAGAAAGACTTTGAAAAGCGAAAGCCTCTCAAAGGAATAAAGATAGGAATGGCCCTGCACGTCACAAAAGAAACTGCGGTTCTTGTGGAAACACTTATCGCCGGAGGCGCTCAAGTTGTTATTACCTCCTGCAACCCTCTGTCAACTCAGGATGATGTTGCAGCTGCACTCGCTAAAAGAGGCGTTGAGGTTTACGCATACAAAGGCGAGTCACGAGAGGATTATTACAAATTCATCACTGCTGTTGTTGATTCCAAGCCAGAAATAACTATTGATGACGGATGCGACCTGGTTTCTGAGATACACACAAAAAGGCCAGAACTGATAAAAAACATAATTGGTGGCGCTGAAGAAACAACAACAGGAGTCATAAGGCTAAAGGCGATGGAAAAAGATGGCGCTTTAAAATATCCGGTTGTTGCGGTTAATGACAACAAGACAAAGCATCTTTTTGATAATTATTACGGAACAGGCCAGAGCGCGATTGATGGTGTAATCAGGGCAACAAATGTTTTGATTGCAGGCGCGACTTTAGTTGTTTCAGGTTACGGCAGCTGCGGCAAGGGCGTTGCATCTGTTGCCAAGGGGATGGGCGCACATGTAGTTGTGACAGAAGTCGATACTGTTAGAGCGCTGCAGGCACACATGGACGGCCATTCAGTAATGCCGATGGAAGAGGCAGCAAAAGTCGGAGACATTTTCATAACAGTAACTGGCAACAAGAACATCCTGAGAAAAGAACATTTCATTCTCATGAAGGACGGGGCAGTTTTGGCAAATGCAGGCCATTTCGACGCCGAGATAGATATCACTTCCTTAAAATCAATTTCGAAATCCGTTTCTAGAGTTAGGCCTTTCCTTGACAAGCACACCATGAAAAATGGAAACAGCGTTTACCTTGCAGGCGAAGGAAGACTTGTCAACCTTGCTGCGGCAGAAGGCCATCCGAGCATTGTGATGTCAACATCATTCTGTGGACAGGCACTTGCAGTTGAATATTTGGCAAAGAATAGGGGGAAGATGCCAGTGAAAGTAATAACTCTGCCAGATGAGATCGACCAGAGGATTGCTAAATTGCAGCTAGATGCAATGGGAGTTTCATTGGATTCACTCACAGCAGAGCAGAAGAAATACCTGTCAAGCTGGATGGAAGGGACTTAGACTATTTTTTTTTAATAGATTTTTTATAAGATTTTATTTTATAATTTTTTCTAGTTTTTTCAATCTTATCAGATTTTCCCCCAACGAATTTGTCCCTAATTTTCTCTATAACGGAGATGATTAAAGAAATATAATGAAAATTAATAAACATTCCCATCAATACAAATAGGAAAAAAATTATCGTTAAATAATTTGATTTAGTGGGGTCTAAAATCATACCAACGCTGAAAATTACTGCCAAAAAAGGGAGGGTGATCAATATCCCAATACCAAAAGATAGTAACATCAAAGCACTTGAAAAAAAACTGATAGATTCACCTCTCATCGATGCGCCAAATCCAACCGCAAATGGTATTGCCATCAAAAATAATCCAAGAATAAATAGAAAAACTCCCCACTTTGGATATCTAGGAAAAATATTCATTTTTTCTTTTTTGTTGAGTTTTTAATTTTTTGTGTAAAGTATTTATCACGAATTTTTCTGTATGACAATATTATCAAAAAATAATATAAAAAATTCAAAATCACTCCTAAAATGACTATAAAAATAGTTATTATGGCGTCATATAGAGGGGAAATATACATATTATCAAGAAGCTTAATAGCAATTATGAATGTAACAACAAACGGCCAAATCAGGAGTAAATCTAAAGCGATAATGAAATTACACGAAGAGTTTTCTCCTCTTCCTCTAGTGAAACAAGAAAAAGTTAAGAGGATTAATATGATAACAATCAGAGTGAATGCAATTGAAGCTAATATTAATTTAGTTAATTTATTCATCTCTTCACACTTCTCAGTATGTCAAAGAACGATTCAAAAACAGGCTTGTCCGTTATCACTAAGCTATAATCAGCGTCAAGCTTCATGCAAAGCTTCTCGATTTTTGCGATGTGCTCGTCGAGCTTGCCAAGGTACTGCTGCCTGTTTTGAGGAGTTATGAATGTCTGTATCTCTTGATTTGTCTCAAGATCTTTGAGCTTCAAATCACCTTCTAAGGCTAATGCTTTTTCCTGCGCATCAAGAACCTGGATGACTTTCAGATCATGGTTTGAAAACAAAGCAAGCCCTTCCTCTATCTGGTCGTAATCAACTAAGAAATCTGATACAACAACTATTAGTGATCTGCTTCCTAATGTTTTCTTATACTTCCGCATGCACTCTAAAAAGTTAGAGCCGCCTTTAGTTTTTGCCTTGTTCAAATGCTCGATCATCTGCGCCAGATGCGCCATGCCTCTTCGTAATGAGAATATCTCTATGTCATCAGAGAATGTGCAGAACCTGAACTTCTCATTCTCTTTCATAGCCAAATACGCAAATCCGACCCCTATCATCCCGGCATAGTCGAATTTTGTGACCTTGTCGCCGAAGTTCATGCTGTCACTTTTATCAACAATAACATGCACTGTGAGAGACCTTTCTTCCTCGAAGCGCTTTATGTACATGTGATCAGTTCTGGCAAATACTTTCCAGTCAATAAGCCGGAAGTCGTCGCCATCAGCATATTGCCGATGGTCCCGAAGGGTTGAGCCTCGCCCCGGCTGGGTTGATTGCCTTGATCCAATGAAGCTGCTTGTCACCCTTTTTCTAACTATAAGATTAAATCTGTTCAGTGCTGGTAAAAAATCAGGTGTTATCACTTTACTTTGGCCATAAGCTGCCTTATCGCCTCGTCAGTTGTCAGGCCTTTTCTCTCAGACTCAAAGTTCAGTATTATTCTGTGCCTAAGCACAGGCAATGCCATTGCTCTTATGTCGTCGAGAGAGACGTAATTTCTGCCGCTCATGAGCGCTCTTGCTTTTCCTGCAAGAATAAGTGAAATTGACGCTCTTGGTGAGGCTCCATATTCAATAAGCGTTTTTTCTGTTCGCGTCAGCATTATTAGCTTCACAACTTTTTCCTTCACATCGGCTGCAATCGGAACTTGCCGAGAATGTTCCTGCATAGTAAGCAGTGCGCTTTTGCTTACTACCGGGCGCAGCTTGGGAGTCTTTTGATCCCCCGAATATTTTGTTGCTATCTCAAGCTCGTCCTCGTAGCTTGGATAATCAACTTTTATTTTTAGCAGGAATCTGTCTGCCTGCGCCTCAGGCAAGGGGTACGTTCCTTCTTGTTCTATGGGATTCTGAGTTCCCAGGATAAAAAACGGTAAGTCGAGCTTGAAAGTCGTGTTCCCGACTGTTACTTGTTTCTCCTGCATTGCCTCAAGCAGGGCTGACTGTGTTTTTGGGGTTGCCCTGTTGATTTCATCTGCAAGAACCATGTTGGCAAAAATGGGGCCAGGATGGAATTTGAAAGCTCGCTTGTTGCCTTGGTCTTCAATGATGTATGTTCCAGTGATATCAGAAGGCATCAGGTCTGGAGTGTTCTGGATTCTGCTGAATTTCAGTTCCATGAGCTCGGCGAGAGTTTTAATCAGGAGCGTTTTAGCAAGGCCTGGGTATCCTTCAAGAAGCGCATTGCCGTTGCTTAAGAGCGCTGCAAGAACCTGCTCGATAACCTCATGCTGGCCTATGACAACCCTTCCCATCTCTTCATACACACCATCAAATGTTTTTTTATAATTCGGCATTTTATCCCTCCGCTGTTATTCTAAAATAGTTCTTCACAAGTTCTTGCTGCTCCTTGGGAATGCTTTCCGCAAAAAGCTCAGGATCAGGTGTTCCAATCTCGCTTGGGAAAACTGAATCGAATTTGAATTCATCACTTGTATCGTCTTCTTCCTGCAAGTTTACCTCGAAGTTTGATGTTGCGACAGTAAATTTTGCTGCGACTATTCCTTCCTCAATTGTTCTCTTCTGCCCGAAAAGCTCTCCTTTGGATTCCACGACACCCTCTCCTGACGGGCCGGAGCCTTCTATTTCTTGAGGAGGCCCTAAGGACAATGCTATTCTAGTTTTGGAAACTTTTTCTATGGTCTGCTTAACCAGGGGAACTTCCTGAAGATTGAAAGGGGCGGTAAGAATGATAACAAGACAAAGTACAAGAACTATTGCTGTTTTCATTGTGACAGGCCTTGGTTCGAAGAACGCGGCTTCTTCTATCACGTTCATATGTTTTACCGCTTCTTCGTGGAGGTCGGTTATGACCTGGTTTTTACCTGGGGAATTTTCCCTGGCAGTGAGGAGCTCTTCATAAAGCTGCGGGTATTGCTCGCCAATTAATTCCACTTTATCAGTAAATGTGTTTCTAAGGGATTTCAAAATGAAATATCCAACACCAATTGCAATTGAGATCAAAGTAGTTTTTTGATCAAGGAACCCTGCTATCGATATCATTGTGTATGACAGCAGGAAAAGTATGCATGCCTCAAGGAATGAGTCAATTAACAGCACTTTATTTATTGACTTTTTCGCGTTCCAGAAGGCTGTCTTGAAGTCTCCACCCATCAGCAAGTCACCGTCGAATTGTAGGTTTTCAGCTGGATGCAAAGGTTGTCTTTTTGCTTAAGGTAGGCTGCAGCGAGCGTTTTAGAGCTCGAAAGGTCTTTCAATGCATTGGTAAGGTCAGAGTTAGCCTTCTGCAGGTTTGCAAGAGTCTCAGAAAGCTGTGCTTGAGTGCTTGCTAGAGCTCCTCTTGTTAAAGAGAGGTCCTTGTCGAGTTTGTTTTTTTCTGTCACTAGTTCCTGATACAGATTCTCGAATTTTGTCTTGTCAGCAACTCTTAATTCCAGCTCTGTTCTCGTGCTCTTAAGGTTCTCCTTTTGGGAGGACAGGTTTTGCTGTGCAAGGGTGAGTTCTGTGACCTTTTGGTTGTATTCAGATGTTAGGTTCTTGTAAGAGGTCTGATAATAGATTGTGAAACCGACCATCGAAGTTACAACTGCAAGAAAAAGCAGTATGAGAAGAAAATTTACGTTTTTTTTTATGCCCGCCATGGTTTTTTGCCTCTTTTCCTAATATTTAAAATCTGCCTTCATCTTCTTGTGTCTCCAATCCGTCTAGCTACGATTTCCAGTATAAACAATACCAGTGCTACAGTTAATGGTATCCACGCCCACGACGTAGTTTTGACTTCTGTAGTTACCGCATGATCTCTTACAGACTTCTTGATCGCCTCGATATCTTTTTCCTCGAAGACTTGTCCGCCGCTTTGCTGTATCAAGCTAGTGAAATCTTGGCTTACGCCGAG
>ERZ1292640.2366-Hain-H43-02um-R1-2366-length-15126-cov-5_pt1 | contig 15126 bp, 14 predicted proteins | sample MGYA00564404_ERZ1292640 | MGnify/ENA primary metagenome ERZ1292640 (study PRJEB36523, sample SAMEA6512636) | groundwater metagenome | collected 2019-01-08 | study: AquaDiva: Metagenomics assemblies of 32 groundwater samples
AAGATCATTGATCCAGCCTGTTTTATTGTTTAAATGAATCTTACCTTCCCTTTTCCAACCTAATCCGTCTACAGACGATAGATCCATCCCCTGGTTTAATTTAACAACAAAATCCCTAAAAGAAGCCTCTGCCTCTCCTGACAAAATAAAATCGCAGTCCGGATCTTCTAAAACTTCCTGCGGACAGGCAGTCACATGCGCGCCTCCTCCTATTGTAACGCATTCGTTTTTGACTCTTTTTACAAGCGCAAACATCCGGTGGTATATTTTATACTGCCTGCTGAATTGACAACTGATTCCTACGAGATCGGGATTAAATTCTTTTATTTGTTCTTCGATCTCTTTTTCTGTTAGCCCAACGCGAATAAATAAATTATCGGCCTCTGTTTCTGTTTTCCAGCCACGCATAAGGCAATCTAATATCTTTACCTCAATATTCATCTGCCTCAAAACAGCCGCTAAATAACCCAGCCCCATAGGTGGTAATGGATTGATATCCCGGACAGTTTTTAAAGTAATCGCCGGAGGCGCAAGAAATAGCACTTTTTTGATCTTCATTTCTTAGTTTTCTTTAAAAACTCATAAATTGCTTCGCATAACATAAAATCTTCTTCGGTATCGATATCCACTGATTCCAATCTTGCTATCTCAAAAAAAATTGGGCTGTCTCCAACTCTTTTTTTGGAATCTAACAATCTTTTCACGGAGTTTATATAAAAACTTGAACAATCTTCATAAATCGGAGACATATCCTGCGAAGGCAGCATAATCCCGGGATCATGATTAATCGGTTTTTGATTATGATCGTAGAATCTGGACTGGAACCTGTTTACTGCCATAACCGAATCAAAACCTCCTAATATTCCCTTAAAATAAGCTTTTATTGCCGCGTCTATTGTTTCAGGTTTAATAAAAGGGCTAGTCGCATGCGTCTGTAAAAAATGTTTTGTTTTAACAAACCTACAATCATGCTCCACAATAGCAGTCATAGGAACCTTATCCCCTATAAGCTCAACAGGCCTATCAATAGTGATTACATCCGGAAAATCTTTTCGAATGAGGTTTTTTATCTTTTCGCTATCCGTATCAACAAGGATCTCATAAACCTGCTTGGCTTGGGTGAGGCTACGCAAAATATGATAGAACAAAGGCACATCTCCCAACATTCTGGTATTCTTCGACGGCACTCTTTCACTGTGCCCTTTCATAGGAACAAACGCACTCACCATGATATCATTCATAAATACCTCTTATTTGACCTTTCGTGAAATCTCTTCCATGCATTCAATAAGGCCGACTCCAAGTTCAATATAATGATTATTGAATATCTTTCTTCCTATTTCGGGTTTTTTGTAATTATACGGAGAAAGCTTATAGTGGGTTTCGCTGCTCTTCCTGGAATAGGTGATTTTTATATTTGACCCTAGAATCTCATTTATCATCTCCAGTATATCCCTGTAACACATCGCAGTCGGCCCGCTTAACATTACATTTTTATTTTTGTACTCTTCCGAAAGCATTTTTACACTAAGATCAGCTGCATCCCGGACGTGGATATATTCCCTTACTTCATCTCCTGTACCGTGATATAAAATCGTCTTCTTCAGAATAGCCTGTTTTAATATCCTATGGATGGTATTCCGGTCGTCTGCCCTATCACCATAGAGAGAACCATAACGTAAAATAGTATACGGGAGCCCGTATTTTTCAAAATAGCTGTATATAAAAAGCTCGCAGGCCTGTTTACTGCTTTTATAAAAAGAGCCGTAGGTGCTATAAACATATGATGAACTCGCAAAAAGATATCTCTTGATCTCGGCTTTAAGAGAGGCTTCAAGGATTATTGAATTTCCAAGCACATTATATTTAACAGTATCTAAGGGCCTTTTAATACATTCATTAATATCCGCGATACCGGCGAAGTTGTAAACAATATCTTTTCCTGCTACAATATTCTTGATAAGCCGCTCATCAAGAATATCTCCTACAACCATATGCTGTTTGTCCTTCAAAAATTGGGATTTTCGCAGATCAAATACCGTTACCTCGTGGCGAGCCTCTGTTAGCGCATCGGCAACATGGCTACCTAAGAAACCCGAACCTCCAAAAACAACCACTTTCATCATGCACCCCCGTTTATTTTATTTTCGAGAATATCTGCCGGCAAGAACTTCCCAGTAAGAGAGTATCCAGGCTAAACGCCAGGAATTTATATCCCTCGGCTTTCTTTCTCTGAAATTCCTTTACATCAGGTTTAATTACATGGAATCCCGCTGAGGCTTTCGTTAACTTTGCTTTCTTTCGGATATCATTTAAAGCATTAATCATCATCGGATGAGTAAAATTCCCCGGAACACCTAAAGAGCCAGATAAATCATAAGGGCCTACTATAAATCCGTCGACCCCGGGAACGCTGGTTATTTCTTCAAAATTATTAACGGCATCTTTATGTTCTATCTGCACAATCACAACACTTTCTTCCTGAGACCATCTTTTATATTTTTCAAATCCAAATCCATATTTTTGGGCACGAGCCAAGCCAACGCCCCTATTGCCCAAAGGCGGATAATTAACTGCCTGAACTGCTTGCTGCGCTTCCTGAGCACTATTTACCATAGGAACAATTACTCCGTGCGCGCCTGTATCCATCGCTTGTTTGATCAAAGATGGATCATTTTTATTAACCCTAATTAAAGGAACTACTCCAGTTAGTTCAATGACTTGAACTAACTGCTGGGCTTCAGCAAGAGTTACTGCGCTATGTTCCATATCTACAACAAGCCAATCAAACCCTGCCTGCGACATAACCTCGGCGACAGAAGTATGGCCCAATGTTATCCAGGAACCGGCTGTAAATTCTCCCTTATGCATTCTTTCTTTCAGGCTTTTTTTCATAGTTATCCCCCTTTAGTGTTTTTAATCCCTAAAACTTTACAAATAAGCCTCAAAATATTTTTCTTTGGAATATACGTTGAAATATGAATTTATATATTTCTCTACTCTTCCAACGTCATAGCCTAGATTAAACGTTCCGTTTCCTATTTCAAATTTCAACCTCTTTAAACCCTCTATATCTATAGAACTCTCCCATTCATTAAAATAATGCATCCTGTTTATTTCATAAATCGGCTCGCTTACATCCAACATGAAAGTTTTTACCCCATTGATCATACCTTCAACCCCAAGAGTATTATCATCATATAAAATACAATCAACACTGTCATAAATCACACTCCACGGAATTTTCTGCGCTAGTTTGATATTTTCAGGTAATTCTATCTGCAAAGAATTTAAAACATCATTTTCATCGTAGTCAGGATGTATCTTTAAATATAGCCTGATGCTGCTGTCCTTGAATACATCTAATAACGTAATAATTATATTCCTGTATTTTGACAAATCATATGAAAATGCATACGCTATTTTTTTCTGTAGCTGTTTATGCGGCTCTTTTATATTAAAGCTATTCTCTTTTACGTATTTTGCATGCCTAAGCGCTGCTCCCTCTACAATAGCGCATGGATAATGCGCCTTTTCTTTAAGAAGTTGCTTGAACATCCTACCTACAGTCAATATCTTATCTGGAAACAAAGGTAAATCTCTTTCAGCAACTGCTGGAAAATGCATAATCAGCTTATATGATAGGCTCGTATGCTGAAATCCGATTATTTTGACATCACTAGCATTAACTTCTCTCCTAGCTAACGGGTAAACCTTCTCCCAGGTCTGATTCTCATATGGAAAATACAGCCTCTTAGGCTTAAGCTTCATAATATTCTTTGCTGCTTCATATTCAATAAAAACGTCAATACCGCGCAAAGAATAAAAATCTCTGTCTATCATTTTTTGCAATAACCCGGTAATATCTTTTTGTCTGTAGAAATATTTCTTTTTTAATTTAATCTTACTAAAACTAAATCGAAATACCGACCTTGCCAGTGAAAACGGAGTTAAAAATGACTCTAGTAAACAGCTGTCAAAATCAGGCTGTTTTCTGTTGAGCTCTGAGAAAAACTTTAGGTCTTTTGAATATGATAACTTATATACAACAAGAAGCGCGCCTTCTTTTGCTAAATCAACGGCAAAAGGGCCAAAATACTCTTCTCGTAATTTACCGTCAGCGCCTTCGCAGCGAAAATCAAAATAACTCCTTATCACTGACTTATATTCTTTTTTTGCTAGAGGCGCTTTCCGTGATGCCATTATCAACCTTATAGACTGCCAAAAAACAAAAATTAACTTGGCGCTAAATCTCAATATATCGATTCTTTTCAGCCTTTTACTAATTACAATGAAAGGTTTTTTTACTCTTGATTTAAATTCATTTTTTAGGGCTTGATAAATAAATTCATCTTCTTCAGCAATTATAATTCCAATGCTGTTATCTTTTGTAAGTAATTCCTGAAGCTGAATATATTTTTCAATTTTTTCATATAAATGCGTCTGTGCCTCCATACGATTTATGACCGCAGAAGCAATATAGGCGAAGTTATCAATATTATCTGCCAATACTGAAGCAAGTAAGCTATTGTATTCCCCCAAAAACATCTCTAGAGGAGGTTTTCGATATATTATTTGGTTGCTTCGCTTAAACTCCATTTTATTTCTTTACCTTTATAATCCCTACGGGAAGATACTGCGCGTCACTTAATCTTCCGTAAGGAAGGCCGTTATCTGCGTTTAATTTATAAGACAAAGGTATCCTTTTCTCCAAAATTTTACTATGTATGACATTTTCAAATACCTCGCGGTAATTAAAAGTAACACTCTCTTCTGAAATGTCAAACCACGACGAAAGTGTATTTCTGGAAAAATTCCAGGCCTTAGGCGGTTTAAAATACCAGTCTTGTTTTTCAGAAGCGCTCGTAGTAATAAACGCGGGCGCACCATTCTTTACTACACGCATAAACTCACCTATACTTGACGGCATATCTTCATAAGTATTATGTTCAAAAGCCGAAATTGAGATAAGGGCGTCAGCAGTATTATCAGATAAAGGTATATTATTAAAAGTGCCTCTTAAAAAAGTTATCTTCCCAAATCCGCTATGATCCCTCATCAGCTCAAATATGTATCTTAGATTCAGAATTTTTTTGAAAAGATTTTTTGCTATATAAATATTTAAACCGAATCTCTTTGGGGAAATCATTTTTTTCAGGAATGAATTAAACCCCCGCTTCTTTTTTTCATTAACAACTTGTTTCTGTCCGTAGTTCATAAACTCCATATATTCGTGAGTATAACCTTTGAGATCATGGCTGGCTTTTTCAACAATAAATATATTCTTAGTGAATCTGGGAACCTGACGATCAGCAAAATCAAGGCTTATTACATTGTAACCATATGAAGCAAGGATAAATTGCGTTATACCAAGGCCTGCACCAGCATCAATGATAGTTGCGCCTTTTGGCAGGTTTAATTGTTCAATATACCTTAGAGCCCATACAATATCTAAGTCATAATGCCAACCGTTAGGCCAATTCATAATACCAAGCCAGTGGTCAATAATTTTTAGCTTATTCTTATCTTTAAGAAGCTCTGTGCCTAAAAGCTCAATCTTATCCTGGATCATCTTGAGCCCCTTATCCATGTTCGGATGCAATTTTTTATTTTTGATTTATAAGTTAAAGCTATTTTTTTACGTTTATTTTCAGCAGCTTCAAGCATTGCCATAACCTGCGTATAATTTTGTGACAGATCAAGCTTACCACAATAGGAAGGATTAAAACGAAAGATGCTGTGGATATATTCGTCACCTGCAATAAATTCAAAACCAAGAGGTTCTATTACTGAGCGTAAAGAAGTAAGGTTAAAATTATACATATGCGCCATAACCGAATAAATCAAATAATTATATCCGTATTCCTTCCTATTAATCAAATCGCCAACACCAGGGGCTTCTACATAAAGATATGCCCCTTCATTAAGAAGTTTCTTAATGACTTCAAATTCAGCCTTAATATCAACAAAATGCTCGATAACATGGCTTAACATAACAATATCTGCCTTCTCTCCTATTAATGAAGCAGCATTTCCAAGCCGGCAATCAATATTCCTTGCGCACGCCATCTTCTTAGCGCTAGCTGAATAATCACAGCCCAAAGCTCTGACTTTTATGCCATTCTTCCCACAAAGAACAGCTACACCGTTTAACTTAACTCCGCTGCCACAGCCAATTTCAATTATAGTTATCTCTTTATCCTTAATATTCCCGATAGCATATTTTTCAAGATAATTGTATATATCTTCTGCTTTATCTTCTGTGGTTAATTCTTTACAACTGTCTCCTAAAATAAGTCCTTGGTATATTTCATTGTAATAATTTGGTAAAGATCGAGAGGAAATTCGTGGAGATAATTGTATTAATCCGCAATACCTGCAAATCTTGGTGCCAAAAGGCAGCGCAAACCTATCCTGAGTGCTTAAAACTTCAAGCTCGCGCCGGCCGCAATAGCAAAGTTCTACTTGCTCAAGTGCGTAATCCCCCTCAAAAATACGCTTAAGAAGCATAAAATAATATTTACTTTTTCCGTCTCGTAAATTTATTCCGTCATAAAACGGGAAGATTCCGTTATTCATATTTATCCTATAACTCTTTTAACTTATTCGCCACTATCTGCCAAGAGGTAATATTCTCCGTACCTTTTTTTTTGATAAAAGTAATTAAAAACTTCTCATATCGTTCTTTATCCACTTTTAACTCTTTTTCCCAATCAACATACAAAGGTTTATCTATATTAATAGGCTCTTTTCCAAACCAAGAAGCTACATTATATACCATTCCGGCTACGTTATTGCGCACCATCTCTTCAGTAATAATAAATATTATTGGTTTTTGATAAATAACCGCAAAGTTTAAAGCATTACTATCATGAGAAATAACAAACTTTATGCCCCTTACGCTTTCAATAGTTTTTCCCATTCGCAGAGTTCTTTTATTAAAATAATCCGGATGTTTCTCATAAAATGACCTTGGGTGCGCGGCAATTTCAACTTTTATATTTTGCTCCTTTTCCACATAATCAAAGAATCTACATAAGTTCGGATAATAATTATCTGCAGTTACCCAATGCAATGCTCCGACCATATAATCATCTTCATGAAAAGGTAAATAGCTATCTAAAAATACAGCGTTTTCAGGAATCTTTACTTCATTTTCGTTATTTTTTTCCAGATAAAGATCGTAATCAAAAGTGTGCATAAATACAATTCTAGTCGTTTTATCGCTGGGAAAATAGTAATGGCCAAGCGATATATCAGTTCCGGAAAATCGGTAAATGGCAGGTTTTATGCCTAAAAACTTATACGGAATACGCTTGTATAAGTTGTCCCGTAAAATACGAAAACATACTTTCAGAGGAATTCTGCCAAAAACTCTTTTTAGTTTTGAATAAACAGGCTCTCTAATCCCGCAAAATCCAACAGGAGCATTAACCTGCATAGCCGAATAAGATGCTCTACTCTTGCTTATTGCGCGGTAAAGCCAGTAAAATTTAAAATACAGGTAATCAAACCATGTAATAATCATATCTTCTGAAGTCAGCCTAAGAACAGTCTTTCTTACCGCATTTTTTTCTTTAAAGATTCTTAAGCCTGGAAATTCAAACGGTTCCCTGGGGGTAAGATCAAGTTCAGGATAAAAAACGCGCGTTAAATCCCACACCTCAACTGCAAATCCGTTCTGCTTTAAAACTTCGATACCAAACCTTTTGTAGTCTCTTTTATTAAACGGTGATTCTATGCAAATAATAACTTTTTTTATCATCTCTTTATTTTAATTACTTATTTATTTTTAAATGTTTTTTTATATAACCTAAGGCCATATTTATATGCTTCTTCTCAAGCCCAAAGATAATCGGAAAATAATAAGCAATGATTACCACCATAATTGTATAAAATAACCCTGAAAGCAGCAGTCCGATAATAACGCGCGGCCCTAATTTTAGGATATCATCGCAGATAAACGTCGAGAAAAATGCAAACACCACAAAACATATTATCGGTAAACCCTGATGACATACATATTTCCAGAAAGGAGTTTTAAGAAACTTGCAGTTAAAATACAAAAAACAATTTACGTTAATAATATTAATAATAACTATTTTTATGGCCAAGCCAGTGGCACCTAAACCAAAACCCATTAAGGATCGAGGGGCCAGGAGAAAATAAGTTACTACTAACCCTGAAAGCGACAGAAGAATACTTATATCCCTGTATAACTTTGTCCGGCCAATAGATAAAAGCAGTGAACTGCTCAATTGTCCATAGGCCTGGTGTATGGGATAAAAAGCCATAATTTTGACCGCTAAATCAGCAGACTTATACTCATTCCCTCCAAGGATAAAAACTACCTTGCTTGAATTTACAGCGATAAAACAGGAAAAATAAGCGGCTACCGCATAAAGCATCGGGACATAACGCCGGAAAAGCTCGGCTATACGCTTGATATTTTTTTCAGCGTAAGCAATTGAATAATCGCGCATTATCAGAGGAGTCATTGCACCGGTAAATAAAAAACACATCACCCCTATCTGATAAGATAGGCCGTAAAACCCCTGCTGAGTACTGCCTCCAAATACCTGTAACAACCACCGGTCCAGTACGCCGGCTATTAAGCCTACTATAGAGAAAACAAAAAGAGGAAAACTATAATTATAGAATTCGCGGGAGTATTTCTTAATTTCAGGAAAAGTGAGCTTATAAGTTCCAAGAAAAAATTGCCCTTTTAACCTTATTATCCAGGCGAACATTCCTGTTAAAACTAGATAATTAAAATATTGGAAAAGAAAATAACTTCTTAAATTTAAGGTATGAAAAACAAAAAGAGAAACAAGTAGTAATAAACCTGCGGCTTTTTGAATCATCCGCGCGCGCTCTGAATAAACCGTAAGACCGAAAGCATCAGCAATCTGATCAACACCCTGACTGAACCAAGTCAATATAACGGCTGCAGCAGCCATATAAATATAGTTCAATTGTTGAGCAGGCCATAGCTTAAGGTAGGCTCCTGTTAAATGGCTTAAAAGGACAAAAACAACAATGATTGCTGAAGCGAAAAATAAAAATTTGAAATAAAAAGAAACAAGCCCCTTTTCCTTCTGTCTGTGCGAAAGCTTATTGTAAAAACCTACGGAAACTCCACCATCAAGAAATGTCTTTATTTCCTGAAAGAAACTTGTTAAAAAATTATAATCCCCATATCTTTGAGGACCCAACCCGCGCGGCGTAATAGCGGCGATTACAATATTAACCCCAAAACCAAAGATATTAGCGGTTAATTTATGCAGATACCTTTTTTTCAGCGAGTGTTTATCTTCTGGTATTGGTTGTAACAGAATTATTTTTTCAGTCATTTATAATCACGGAGCCTATTTATGGATTTTGCTCTTATTATTAATGCATCCGAGTAAAACCTGATCGACATATCTTCTTCTATGGATAAAGTGCTCTTTACGGTTACCTTCAATGAAAAAACCTGCCTTTTGAAACGCCCGCATGGACCCATAATTATTAGAGTAAGAACCCGCGGTTATCTTATGAAGCTTTAATTTTGTAAAAGCATATTTTTTCACTAACTGTATTGCTTCAGTTGCAAAACCCTTCCCCCAGGAAGAACAATCACCGATAATTACTCCGATATCACCGTATCTATAATTCATATTCACATATCCAAGCTTAATATTGCCGATATGCGTATCGGTATCTTTACGATAAATAGCCCAGAAATAATTACTGCGATCATTTATTATTGCCACTATATAACGCCTCATTTTCGGCAGGGTCCATTTTTCAAAACGACAGCATAGATAGCCATTTACTTTAGGATCATTTAACCACGAACAATATAAAACATTAGCATCCGATACTTGAATCCCTTTAAGATAAATTCTCCTACCTTCAATGTAAATGCTTCGTTTATTCATTAAGCATCCCTCACCGCAACAAAGCGGCCTTTAAGGTATGATTTGATCCTGACTATGTCATAATCCCTAAGAAAAAGCATCTTGCCTACACCACAACCGTCGCATCCTGTTATTTTAAATAAATCTACCATATGATCATAGCTGCCGACCCCGCCGGAAGCAATAAACGGAATAGGAATTATTGCACGCAGCTTTTTATATAAATCAATGTCAAACCCTCCAAGAGTCCCTTCCTGCTGTATCGCGGTAATTACTATTTCTCCGGCGCCACATTTAATGACCTGGCTTAATATTTGCTCAAAAGAATCTTTTACTTTTTGAGTGCCACAACGAACATAAATATCATACTTTCCTTTTTGTGTCCGTAAAAGATCCATCGCTACAACCACCGACTGAGAACCAAATTCATCAGCCAATACCCTGATCAAAGAGGGATTTAAAACCGCCTGCGTATTAACAATAATCTTATCGGCTCCGGCATGAAAACATTTCCGCGCATCAGCAATACTCTTAATCCCACCACCTGCGGCAATAGGCAACCTGCATTTACGAATAATTTCGCTGATTATTGAAGTATTAATAGTACGTCCCTGGCTTGTCGCGTCAATATCAAGGATGATTATCTCATCAGCTCCCTGCGCGTCGTAAATCATTGCCTGGGAAATCGGGTCGCCTACGTCAATATGGTTCTTAAAACGCGTTCCTTTCACTAACCTGTCGCCTCTTAATAAAAATAACGGTATAATCCGCTTCGCAATCATAACAGCTCCTCAATGGCGTTTTTTAAAAACCTCAAACCATCTCCCTGGCTCTTTTCAGGATGGAATTGCACACCAATAATATTCTCTTTCTTCACACAAGCAACTAAATCAGCCATACCATAAGGAGTCTTGGCTAAAATAACCTTTGGGTCATCCGGGACAAAATGATAACTATGCATATAATAAAAAAAACCGTATCTTAGTCCATGAAATAATTTAGTCCCTGCTGGCTCAACCTTACTCCAACCCATATGCGGAACCTGTATATCTTTACCTTCAAGTTTTTTTACGCGCCCCTTGATCCAACCGAACCCGGGATTGTTTCCTCCTTCACTGCTTGAATCCGCAAAAAGCTGCATACCTAAACAAATACCTAAAAGAGGTTTTTTCTTTTCCCGGACATAATAATCAATCGTCTCCCAAAGCTTAAGATTTTTTAAGCGAGATGTCGCAGTAGAAAAATTTCCTACGCCGGCTAAAACAATCAGGTCGCTATTCTTAATCACTTGGGGCTCATCTACCAACCGGACATTATAATGATAAAACTCTAGCGCGCTGTAAACAGAACCGACATTACCGATGCTGTAATTAACAATACCTATGTTCATTTTTTACCTGCCTTATTCTTAGAAATAGGATCGCGAAACCAGACATCCTGATCCCAAAGTTTTTTACCTATAGGCATTGACTTCGGGTCAATAAGTTTTGCCGGAGGAATCAAATGAGAAAGAGACATACGATGAAACTCTTCTTCTGTCATGCCAACGTATTCCAGGAAAACTTCAAGGCTGCGGGGCTTTTTACCTTCGTATTTCTTAATAAATTTCAATGCTTCTTCACGGGTCATCCGGCCGTGGCGAATATCCAGTGTAGTCAAATGGGTGATCCGGGCAAATCCCCGCTTCAAATATTTAATATAATCACGCAGACCCGTAAACATACATTCTATCTTCTCGTAAGTCGGGCCCGGAAAACCGCTCTCAATCTCATCTTTCTGCCAACCCAGTTCTTTCTGGATAATCTCAACGTGCTTCTTAACATCCCATGAAACAAAATGTCCTAATGGCAAACTCTTTACTCCTACTTTCTCCAGCTCTTCTTTGGTTGGATAAATAAAAGGAGTCAGGTCACGTAACTCAGCTCCGATAAATCCAGCCATATCTTCAGCCCGTAAGCCTAATACAGTCCGACGGTTAAATTTCCACTCGTCAGTCTCCTCCAGATCTTCATAGTTATAATAGGCCGCGTATTCTCCGCTTGCCTCTCCCCAGATCAACAAAGGAATGCCGAACTTAACCGCAATTTGCATAGGATAGGCAAAGACTCCGGCGTGGCAATGCCAACAAAAATCGCCCTTACGAAATAACGCCTCTACCATTAATCTCTTAACGATCTGCCAATCAGGAGTAAATGTTATAACATCAACTCCCAGCCTATGGAAAGTCCGAGTCCTATTAGCAATCGTTATCGGCCTATAAAAACCATGATCAAAAGAAACCACTAATGGTTTTAAACCGTACTTTTTTACAATTGCCCATAACGTATACGTACTGTCTTTACCACCGCTAAAAGGTACGATACAGTCATAGGCGAGTTTTTTAGCTTTTGCTTCCTCAAAAATCTTAAGTAACTGGCCCTGACGTTTGTGCCAATCAATAACATGCTGTTTAGTGTTCCAGTTCTTACATATATTACATACGCCGTCTTCATCATAATAAATCGTTTCCCAGGTAATCGGCAGCACGCATTTTGAGCAGCGCTCTAGTCCCAGATTAATTTGCCGGCCATTAGATTTCATCGAACCTCCGAAATTGGAAAATATATGTCCTTCAATTTATCAAGAATAAATTTTGTTGTCTCGTTTTCTTTTTCACATGACTCTAGTAAAGGAAAAAGTTCCCGGGGGACCTTACAATAAAGGTTAAACGTGCGATGCAAACCCTGTATTTCTTCAAGAGACATATCACTGGGAACCTTGACTGTAGCTACAGTTTCGTCTCCTAATTCCGTTTCATTAGTAATGTAACCTTCTCGTTTTAACCTTTCAGTCAGATGCGTCCCATCAAAAGGAATATAAATTGATACATTGGTACGGTCAGGTTGACACAGCCTATTAAGTTCGATTGTCTCAAAGACGCCTGCTCGATTTTGCCAGGGGACCCCGATCATATTGTAGGCGCTGACCCGAATTCCAACATTCTTTATCGCCTTAAAAGCTGCGACTATACTATCATTTGTCATATTCGGCCTATTCAATATTTCTTTTCTGTATGATTGGCTGCCTGTTTCAATACCCATATTTACCTGAAAACACCCCATTTCCTTTAACAGCTTGGCGCGTTTTTCCGTAATTGATGGAACGGTTGTGAGGCATAAAAATTGTTTATTTACTTTTGTTTTAAAAAGATGCGCCAATTCTTCTAATACAGGATCAGGCATTGTTAAAAATGTACCATCGGTAAAATAAAAGAATTCAACCCCGTATGAATCAACAAGAAACTTACAATCTCTTACGAATTTTTCCGGGCTCTTATGGCGCACATATTTTTTCATCCCGGCATTAGCATAAATTTCTCTTACCAGAACGCTTTCGCAATAGCTGCAGGAATAAGGGCAACCTCTTGTAAACATAACCATGCCTAATTTATAAACCTTTCCCTCAATAGGGCCGTAATGTTGATAAGGAAGGTAACTGCTCCAGTCCGGGCCGGGAATATCATTTGGGTCGATAAGCGGCCTCAAAGGATTACGCACGACATTACCTTTCTTTTTGGCCCAAATATTATTAATAGAACTGAAATCAGTTTTTCCACTATCTATTGCGTTACAAATATCTAGTAACGCACCTTCTCCTTCTCCAACGCAGATTAAATCCACCCAATCTTTAACAATTGATTTTTTAGGATTAATGGTTACCTCAACACCGCCAAAAATAATCGGGATATCTTTAAACTTCTTTTTAACTTGCCGCGCTAGTTCATCGGCCTTCTTTTCAGTATAACCGTAAACACCAAAACCTATCAAATCCGGCTTATAATCTTCTATGGTCTTAAGTAAATCCTGGAACGAAGGCTCATATTTTATAGAAATTCCGTACTTTGAATAATCAACGCCATAATAAGAACCGACCTCAACATTCCTTTTGATATTTTCAAGGTTAAGCACATCCGCATAAAATGATGTGTCAAATACCCTAACCTCATGGCCATGCTTGCTGACATAAGCCTCCAAGTCAACAAGGTTCGGCGGAATCATAGGCCGGTATTCATTATTCAAAAAAACAAAAAGTAGTTTTGCCATAATACTTAAAACCCTTCTTTATTTTTTCCAACCAATTCCAAAATAATATTTAGAATTTTTTTCTTTAATTTCGGGATGAGTTTTTAAAATCTCTATAATTTCTTCCATTGCGCCGAATTTTTTGTTTTTTTCAAGCTCTCCTGCAATAAGCCTGGCTACTTCTATATCTTCCGGATAATCTACAGTAACCCGGTATTTTGAATAATTCCGTGGAAAGTCTAGCTGAGCTATACTAAAACCATTTTGATATTTCCAGAAATAGAAAGTCACATGTTCGCGGTCGTGAGGATCCGTGGCCTCAAGATTAGCTCTTTCAAGAGCCTGCATTGAAAAAACTTCAACATCAAAACCATCCGGAAAATGACTGGAATCAGGCGGAACAGTGTTAGCGGAGTAATCTGCTTTTTTATCTTCTAAAAGCCCGATTACATCATCAATAACCGTAGGGTCAGAAAAAGGGCAATCCGCAGTCAGACGTACTACAACATCCGCGTTATATTTCTTAGCACAATCATAATAACGCGACAAAACATCATTCTCAGATCCGCGAAAACACTCAACAGAATGTTGCCGACAGAATAAATCAATCTGGTCATCCTGTTTAGCCACGCTCGTAGCTACAATAACTTTTTCTAATTTTTTCGATTTAGAAATACGCTGGAGCTGATACTGCAAAAGAGGAACTCCTTCTGTTATATTCATCAACACCTTACCAGGTAATCGCCTGGCATTCATCCTTGCCTGTATAATCGCAATAACCATTATTTTTTATGTTAACCGTTTGAACCCTTCATAGCGGATTTGGGTATTAAGACGTTGAGCAACTTTATTTCTTTTAATAGTATCAGCGATAAAAGCAAAAACTCCATCAGCTTCTTTTAAATATCTGTTAACTATATCCATCGTATGGGAATAGGAAACATAAACACTGTTGGTAGCCAAGTAACCTTTTTTAAGCATCTCTTGCGTAAAAAGCGTATAAAGCGCTGAGTTAATCTCCGGATATTCAAAGTTAAAGCTAATAAGAGGATTAAACTCCGAAACGTGCATTTTTAAATCATGCGCTTTGGCTAAATTAATCCAGCCACTGCCAATCGCACTCCCAACTTTATCTAAATGCAACCATACTTTATCTTTCGTTA
>ERZ1292640.1552-Hain-H43-02um-R1-1552-length-18858-cov-7_pt2 | contig 15125 bp, 12 predicted proteins | sample MGYA00564404_ERZ1292640 | MGnify/ENA primary metagenome ERZ1292640 (study PRJEB36523, sample SAMEA6512636) | groundwater metagenome | collected 2019-01-08 | study: AquaDiva: Metagenomics assemblies of 32 groundwater samples
TGGATGCGACGCCGCCAACGGTGAACTGTCCGGCGGGCACGAGCGCCAATGCCGACGCCAACTGCCTGGCGGCCATTCCGAACGTGCTGGGCGGCGTGACGGCCAGCGACAATTGCGACACGAGCCTCACGCTGAGCCAGAGTCCGGCCGCGGGGACGCTGGTGGGTCTGGGCATGCACACGATCACGGTCACGGCCACCGATGACGCAGGCAACAGTGCGGCCTGCACGACCACCTTCACGGTGGTGGATGCGACGCCGCCAACGGTGAACTGTCCGGCGGGCACGAGCGCCAATGCCGATGCCAACTGCCAGGCGGCGGTGCCGAACGTGCTGGGCGGCGTGACGGCCAGCGACAATTGCAGCGCCGTGACGGTGACCCAAAGCCCCGCGGCCGGCACCAGCGTGGGGCTGGGCGACACGACGGTCACCCTGACGGTGCGGGATGCAGCGGGCAACGCCAGCACCTGCCGCGTGACGGTGCAGGTCGTGGACACCACGCGCCCGGTCCTCGGCGAGTGTCCGTCCGGAGGTCCGTTCCTGCTCAACAGTGGCCCGCAGATGATTGGCCCGATCGGCGCCAGCGACACCTGTGGCCTCGATGCCACGAGCAGCAGCCTGACGGCGACGGTTGACACCAGTTCGGTTGGGACCAAGACGGTGTGGTTCACGGCCGTGGATACGAGCGGGAATTCCTTCAGCAAGGCCTGCGACTATCAGGTCCAGTACGTCTCGGGGGGCACCTGCAACGGCCAGCCCTCGCACAGTATCCTGCCGCCCATCAAGGCGGATGGCAGCAGCGTCTTCAAGAAGGGCAGGACGGTGCCCGTCAAGTTCCAGGTGTGCGATGCGGCTGGGAACTCGATTGGAACTCCAGGCGTGGTGGCCAGCTTCAAGCTCGTGCAGAAATGGCACGGCACTGTGATTTTGTATCCGAACGTAAACCCAGATTCGACGACGCCGGATAATGCCTTCCGGTGGGATGCCGCAGCACAGGAGTGGCACTTCAACCTCAGCACGAAAAACCTCGCGGCTGGCTACACCTACAAGTACAAGATTCGGCTGAACGACGGCACCTCGATCGTCTTCCAGTTCGGCCTGAGGTAAAGCGCCGCGTTGAGACATGAACACCATGAACAGAGAGAAAGTCTTCACGGCGGCGGCCCCAGCGCTCGGTCGGGCGGTGCTGCTGGTGCTGGCGTGTCTGGCGCTTCCAGCATCCTGGCCCGCAGCCCAGCCCGGTTCGCTCGACCCCAGCTTCGATCCGGGAACGGGGGTGGATTCGCTGGTCTACGCGGCGACGGTGCAGGTGGACGGGAAGATTTGCATCGCCGGAAGCTTTACCTCTTTCAACGGTGTTCCCAAAGCGAACCTCGCCCGCCTGAACAGTAACGGCAGTCTGGATGGCAGTTTCGCTCCTGGCGCCGGCGTGGAGGGCGAGCTGCCCTACGTGAATGCAGTGGCGGTGCAGGCGGATGGACGAATCCTGCTGGCAGGCAGCTTCACGCGCGTGGGTGGCCTGGCCCGGACCAACCTGGCGCGGCTGGCGATGAACGGAGTGGTGGACCCGAACTTTGCGGCCGAAACCGATGAGTCGGTGAACGCGGTGGTGCCGCAGAGCCAGGGAGCCATGCTGATCGGAGGCTTCTTCACCAAGGTCAACCGCACGCCCCGCGCGGCCCTCGCTCGTTTGCAGACCGACGGCGCGCTGGACACGGCCTTCAACCCCGTCATCGCCGGGGATCCGTTCGCCGCGGTTCTCGCGCTGGCGGTGCAGAACGACGGCCGCATCGTCATGGGCGGCGTGTTCACCCGTGTCCACGGCGCCGGGCGCACCAACATCGCCCGGCTCAATGCGGACGGCTCTTTGGACACCAGCTTCGATCCCGGCGCCGGCCTGGGGGGCGGATTGTCTGCGGCGGTGAATGCGGTGGCGGTGGACCCGCAGGGCCGCCTCGTGGTCGGAGGCGAGTTCACGGAAGCGCAGGGTCTGGCGCGCACGAACATCGTCCGGCTGAATCCCGACGGAACCCTTGATCCCAGCTTCAGTGCCGCGGCCGGAACCGACTTCCCCGTCAATACGATTGCGGTCCTGCCCAGCAGCAAGGTGCTGATGGGGGGGTTCTTCACGATGGTCAATGGAACGTCCAGGAACTACGTGGCGCAGTTGAACAGCGATGGGACCCTGGACACCGGCTTTGATCCGGGCACAGGGGCCGACGCGGTGGTTTATGCGGTGGCCTTGCAGAGCGACGGCCACGTGGTCGTGGGCGGCGGTTTTACCAGCTTCAACGGCGTCCCGCATCATGGTCTTGCCCTTCTGGTGGGGGACACGGTGCTGGCCGCCCCGCGGCTGTTCCATCCAGTCCACTATGGCAGCACGTTCACCGTGCAGGTTCCGACCGTGGCGGGCCGGAGCTACGAGTTGGAATTCAAAAACTCCCTCGCGGACACGGCGTGGATTCCGTTGCCCGCAGTGACTGGCGACGGGACGGTCCAGACGTTGCAGGACGTCGCGGCGACCGTTTCCAGTCGAGTTTATCGAATCCGAGAGAGGTAATCAGAGGACCAACGGAGTGGGCGTGTCCAGCAGATGCTGGCGGACCCGGAGGAGCACAACGACTGGGTGGCGGAGTTCGAGGTGGACCTGGCGCAGGCGCGGGAGAGCGGCGAACCGGTGCTGCGGCTGCGAAGGATTGGGAGCTTGGTGTAACGGCCCTCAACGGAGCAAACATTGGGCCTTTCCGAAGTGCGGCTCATCTGCTCCGCAGCTCCACGACTGCCCAGAGACCGAGTTCCGGCACGGTCACGCTCGACTGCCGGATGGGCAACGTGGCGGGTTGGGTGCCGGGTGCGAACCACCTGGCCTCAGCGGCACCGGCGACACCCAAGGCTGGAAGATTCCGCTTGAGCTGGACGTTTTTGATGGGCTGCACGCCGTCGCGGGCGGCGTCGTAACTCCAGTTCACAAGGTGGATGACCGCCGAGCCTGGCTTCACGCGCGGCAGGACGCGAACCGCGCCTTCCGTCTCGACGCGCACGGCGGGCGGCTCTTTGGTCAGCGCCTGCCCGGCATTCTCGAAGCGCTGACCGGGTTTGGCTGTGGCCAGCACTTGCTCGTCCGCCGGGGAAAAGTCCTTCGGCTCGACAACCAGCAGGCTTCCGGCTTGGCGCACTTCTTCCGGCGGCAGCGGATGGTCCACGACTTCATTGCCGCCCAGCGCGAGGCGGTGGCTGGGGACTCTGCAAGAAGGAAACCTGGCCCGACACGACAGCGACGAAGTATCATGCCATGCTCCGCCACGTGCTTCAAACCACCGGCCTCCCCGCGCGCGCCGACCTTGCCGGCACCTGCGGTCAGCAGCCCTGCATCTGCGGGAGCTGTTGGGTCCGAAGGCTCGATGCAAGAAGAACTGGTGAATAACGACGACATCACCATTGGGGAACTGCCGTGAAACAGAGATGCGCCATGCCGCGCGGTGCGAAAGCCGCCGCGCCGGTCGGCCGGCATGTTGCCTGACCAACGAGTTGAATCTTGGCTGAACCTGCGCTGGAAGGCACGTCTCTGGGGCGCAGGCCGACTTGGGATCTCGTGCCGGCAGGTGACCAGCGCGGACGCCATCACTGATTCAGTGCAACCCGGCCTGTTCGCGCCGAGCGTCGAAGAAACAATTGTCCGCAAAGTGCATGAATGGGTCGAACGCGCCCGCGTCCAATAGCCATGCAACCGCTTGTTTCAGCCGTGTTGGTCATCAGTGCGCCGGGGCAGGGGCAGGGGCTATCGAGTCCGGCACCGTGCTGCCAGAGTGGCGTCCGCTCGGTTCGCCGTGAGGCTGTCGTGGTCGGGCGGGACGCGGCACGGACCGACTCAAGTCGCCGTGGCCGGTTCCAATTGATTGCGGCTTGCGGCTTTCTTGCCTTGGCCCGTGCCTTGCCGTCGCAGACTTCTGAGGGCACGCCGGAGATAGTGAACGTGAGCCTGAGCGCCGAGGAGGCTCGGCCCTACTACTTCCAGTACGAAGACGGCACTTCCTTCTTCGCTGTGGGCGAGAACATTGCCACACTCGACCGCGAGCGCACCTTCGCCGCTGACCGGCTCTATGGCCGCTTGGCCGCGGTGGGCGGCAATTTCGTGCGCTCGTGGTAGTGCGCCGGCGGCACTGACTTGGAGAGCCATGCTTCCGCGCCTCCCGGCCACGGGCCGGGCCGCTATAAACTGGATGAGGCCTGGCGCATCGACTATCTCGTCAACCTGGCCGAGCGCCTGGGCATCCGCTTGATGTGTTGCTTGGAGACGCAACAGTACCTGCGGCGAGACGCTTGGTGGGCGCAGTTCAGCTACAATGCGGCCAACGGGGGACCCGTGACCACCCCGGCTGACTTCTTCGTCAACCCACATGCCGACGCCTTTTTCCGCAAGCGGCTGCGGTACATCGTCGCCCGGTGGGCCTACTCCCCGGCCGTGTTCTCGTGGCAGTTCTGGAACGAGGTCAGCGCGTGCAACGACTTCCGCCCCGAGCCGGCGGCAGCCTGGCATCGGCGCATGGCGCAATACCTGCGGTCGATTGATCCCTACGGCCACATCATCCACTCGAACTTCGGCAACATGGACGGCTACCAAGAGGTGGACGGCCTGCCGGAGATGGAGGTCGTGTCGTCGAACATCTATTCGCGACGCGACATGGGCCGCACCGCCGTTTGGGGCGCGCGTATGATGACGGCCCGCTATCGCAAGCCTTACTTGCTGACCGAGTACGGCGTGGGGCACCGTGGCGGTTGGGTCAAGGAGGACCCGAGCGGGGTGATCGTCCACAATGGGCTGTGGGGGGCCGTGGTCGGTGGCCGTGCGGGGGCCGGAATGCCGTGGGGATGGGACTACTGGATCGACCAGCAGGAATGTAAGGGAAAAACCATGGAACGGTCCCGAAGAAGTCGGTTGAAACTGGGCGCGGCGGCTGCGACAAAGACAAATTGAAAAATGAAAACACGCAAAGCTTCTAACCTCTCTGCGGCCTGCGCCGCCCTCGCGCTCATCGCTTCGCTCAACGTCGAACGGCTTCACGCACAGGACGCCGACGGCTTCGTTCCCCTGTTTAACGGCAAGAACCTTGACGGTTGGCAGGGGGCCACCGACGTCTATGCGGTCGAGGAGGGAAAGCTGGTGGGCCAGCAGCACGGCCCCGGCGAAAAAGAGAGCACCGACAAGAACCTCTTCACCAAAAAGGAATATGCCGATTTCATCCTCCGTTTTGAGTTCAAGCTGGAGCCCGGCGCGAACAACGGCGTCGCCGTGCGCGCTCTCCCTTGCAGGGTCGCATCTCCGTCGTGGGCATGGAAATTCAAATCCTCGACGACGATGCCGAGCAATACAAAAAGCTGGAACCGCACCAGTATCACGGCTCGATCTACCTGCTGGCACCGGCGAAACGTGGCCACCTGAAGCCGGCCGGCCAGTGGAACAGCCAGGAGATCATGTTCCACGGTCGGCGCGCCAAGATCACGCTCAACGGCGTCGTGATCGTGGAGGTGAACCTCGACAATCTGGAGTACAAGAAATACTTGGATAGGAACACCGGCCGAGCGCGAGCCAAGGGCCACCTCGGGTTCCTGGGGCACGGCCGCCGGGTCGAGTTCCGCAACATCCGCATCAAAGAACTCTAAACGCACAGCGCGCAACTGGCGAAGACTTGAACTTGTGAGTTCTCATCGAACGACGCGCATGGCCACTGTGGCTGGCCTCATGCTCATGCTCCTCGCTGCGCTCGCCTGTGGAATGAACCTGTGCGTGGCGGCGGATGTATTCCCCGCTGCCACTTGGGAAACGCGCCCGCCCGAGTCGGTCGGCCTAAACGCCGCCAAGCTGGACGCCTTCCGGGAGTTCGTCGGCGGGCGCGGCTGCGTGGTGCGGCATGGCTGCCTGGTTTATTCCTGGGGCGATGTGAGCCAGCGCGCCGACGTCGCCTCCGCCTGCAAGCCGGTGCTGGCTCATTTCCTCCTCAAGGCCATCGAGCAGGGGAAGATCGCCTCGCTCGACGATGAGCTGCGGCGGTTCGAGCCCCGGCTCGACGATCTCAACACGGAACTCGGGCACAAAGACCGCAAGATTACCTGGCGGCACGTGGCCAACCAGGTGTCGTGCTACGGGGTTCGGGAGTTGCCGGGCACGGCTTTCGACTACAACGATTTCAACTATGCGTTGTTCTTCGATACGCTGTTCTTGACGGCCTACGGCAGCACCTACGCGGCGCTGGACGAGCAGGTGCTGCGGCCGCTGCTGGCCGGGCCGCTTCAGTGTGAAGACACCCCGACGTGGATGGCGTTCGGCACGGGCAACCGGCCGGGACGGCTCGCCATCTCCGTGCGCGATTTCTGCCGCTTCGGCCTGTTGTATCTGCGGCAGGGAAACTGGAACGGGCAGCAGCTCATCAGCGCCTCGAACGCCGTCCGGGCCGTCAGCAGTCCGTTGCCGAATTCGATTCCGCGCACCGCCGGCCAGGCCGCGGCGATGATTCCCGGCCAGCGCAGCGGCGGCGGCGGCAAGAACCAGTGTGACCACCTGGGCAGCTATAGCTTTATGTGGTGGCTCAACCGCGTGGACCGCGACGGCAAACGCCATTGGCCGGATGCGCCCTCGAACACTTACGGCGCGTTCGGTCATGGCGGCCCGCGGGTGATGGTGGTGATGCCGAGCCTTGACCTGGTCATGGCCTGGAACGACGCCAAAATCCGTTCCCGCGACGCGGAGAACACGGCGTTCAAGCTGTTGGCGGAAGCGTGCGTCATTGCAACCAACGCCCCGGCAAAAGGCGGGATGTTCTTCCCGCCGCCCGGCGAAGCGATGACCAACCAAGCCCGGCGTCAACCGGCCGAGGTCGGGCTGAACGAGGAAATCATCAGCGCGCTCAAGTCTCACGCGAGCAAAGGCCGTTGGGCGCTCTGGCGCGACGGTTATCTCGTGCATGTCGAAGGGAACTTCAACCAGAAGCAGGATGTGGCTTCGCTGCGCAAGACCTGGCACGCGCTCACAGTGGGCGCCGCCATCCAGCAGGGAAAGATTCCGTCCTACAGCCAAAAGATCAGCGTCTGGAACAAAGAGCTGACCGGCCTGCACGCGGAAGCGACCTGGTGGCATGTCATCACGCAGACCGCCGGCTTCGATTATCCCTACGGCGACTACCCGGCCTTCAAGCCGGGCGAGATGTGGACTTACTCGGACAAGAACCCGCGCGTGCTCTGCAACGCCCTGGCGCGCGTCTATGGCAAGAAAGATTTTCAGGACCACTACGCCGACGTGATTCGGGCGGCCTACTTCGATGCCATCGGCCTGACGGGTTGGGCGGCGGTGCCGCAGCAGGATGGCATCCGGCTTCACCTTGATCTCGAAGACATGGGCCGGCTCGGTTTGCTGGTGCTCGCGCGCGGGCAATGGAATGGCGTCGAGGTGATCCCTCAGTGGTTTGTCGAGCAACTCGAACGGAAACAGACTGACGGCGTGCGTGTCAATTACAGTGGCCCGGATGACGGCAAGGTGAACCTGGATCGGAAGGAATCTCCCGAGGTTCCCTATGGCTTTCTGACTTGGGTGAACACGGACGGCGACTTCTATCCGGGCGCCGACACAGCCTGGGCGTGGGGCGCCGGCGCGGGCGGAACCTATGTTTTGTGGAACCGGAACAACGGGGTGGTCTTCGCCGGCGCAGGAATGGATACGGGGCCGACGACTAATGGCATTCCGCACCTCATCGAGCGGGCCGTCGCGGGGCCAAATCCGCTGGTCCAAACGTCTGAATCCCCCGTAGCCGCCGACTTAAGGCTCACGACAAAATCCGAAATCCGAAATCCGAAATCCGAAATGGAAGTGAGCCTCCTGACGTCGGCTGCTACAAAGGCTCGTTCCCTCGGCCCATTCCCGAAATGGCAGCGCATCGAAATCATCTTGCACGGCCCGCTCTCCCAAGGCCGTGGCGAGACCAATCCGTTCAGCGTGTTCGTGGATGCCACCTTCACCGCGCCGAGCGGACGCATCTTCAAGATGCCGGGCTTCTACGACGGCGATGGCCAGGGTGGACTCGACGGCAACGTCTGGAAGGTGCGCTTCTCCGCCGACGAAACGGGTCAGTGGACGTTCGCCACCACCAGCACGAACGCGCTGTTGAGCGGCGTCCGCGGCACCTTCGCCGTCACCGCCCCCTCGCCGGACGCGCCGGGCTTTTACCACTGGGGCCGGTTGGAAGCTGTCGGCACCGCACAGAACCGGATTCGTTATCTGAAATTCCGCGATGGCCCGTATTGGCTGAAGGCCGGCTGCGATGACCCGGAGACGAGAACTACAAACTGCCGGAGGCGCTTGCCTTCATGCAGGTGTTGAAGGATCTCGATCCGTTCCATCACCCTTGCGGCATCCACAATGTCAACGCGCCGACGGACGCCTACGTTAACGCGCCCCAAGTGGACTTCACTTCCATCCAGACCAAGGGGACAAACCCGCTGGATCACAACCGGCTCAGCTTGGACTGGATTCAGCGCTGCCAGTCCCGCCCGCAACGCGTGCTGATGGTCGGCTTCGACGAAGGCCGCCCGGAGGAAGACCGCCGCGCGTGGTGGAGCGCGTACATCGCTGGCGGCGTGTGGGAGGCGCATGTACGCCCGCCTTACGACCGCCCGATGTCTGCCTGGGAAACTGTCTGGACCGAATTAGGCGGCGCGCGCGCTTTTATTGAATCGCTGCCGTTCTGGGAAATGCAACCGGCGAACGAGGTGGTGACATCCGGCCAGGCTTTTTGCCTGGCCAAAGCGGGTGAGGCGTATGCGTTCTATATGCCGGAGGGCGGAGGAATTACGGCGGAGCTGCCGGAAGGAAATGAGTTCATCGCCGCGTGGTGGAACCCGGCCAACGGCAGGAACGGCCAGTTTCAAAACGAATCGCGGCTGCACGGCGGGCGTCAAACACTCATTCCACCGGCCCCGGGTGACTGGGCCATGCGAATTGTGCGGAGAACGAATTGATTATGGTGAGAAGAATGCACTTTCCCACGACCTGCGTGCTTGCGGCGCTTTTAGCGACCGTTTGCGCCGCGGCTGAACCACTTCCCAAGGACGACGGGTACCGGGGGATCTGGTACTTCAATCAGCCCACCCAGGACGAGTATCGCTACAAATACAGCGGCGGCGTGGCGACGTATCCGCAGCAACATGCGCCCCTCGCCATCTACCGCAAGGAGGTCAACAAGACTTTCTTCGTTTATGGCGGCACCACGGCGCGCACGGCCTCGGACAAGCAGGAACTCCTGCATCTCGTCTCGTACTTCGACCATGCGACCGGCACCGTGCCACGCCCGCGCATCCTGCTGAACAAACAAACCGATGATGCGCACGACAATCCCACGCTCGCCATCGACGACACTGGACATCTCTGGGTCTTTTCCCCTTCGCACGGCGCGGCGCGTCCCTCGTTCATCCATCGCAGCGCCAGGCCGTATTCCATCGAAGCGTTCGAGCGCGTGTTCACCGGCAACTTCTCCTACCCGCAGGCGTGGCACCTGCCGGGGCACGGGTTTCTGTTCCTGCACACGCGCTATGACGGCACGGCTCTGGGCCTCAAAGCCGCGCGCAGCCTCGGGTGGATGACGAGTCGCGACGGACGTGAGTGGTTGCCGGCGCGCGGGCTGGCGGGCATCGCGCAAGGGGATTACCAGATTAGCTGGCCGCGCGGCGGGTCCGTCGCCACGGTGTTCGACTTTCATCCCGCGCCGCTCGGCCTCAACGCCCGCGCGAACCTCTACTACCTCGAAACCGCCGACGCCGGCCAGACCTGGCGGACGGCAGATGGCCGGCCGGTCGCCACCCCTTTCAACCAGGCCGCCAATCCCGCCCTTGTTTACGATTCGCGCGCGGACGGGCTGCTCGTTTATTTGAAGGACCTGAACTTCGACGCGCAAGGCCATCCGGTCATCCTGTTCCTGACCAGCAAAGGTTTTGAGCCGGGACCGGCGAACGGACCGCGCCAATGGCAGACGCTGCGCTGGACCGGCAACGACTGGGTGCGCCGGCCGTTCACCACTTCCGGCAACAATTACGACCACGGCTCGCTCTACCTCGATCCGGACGGCGCGTGGCGCGTGATTGCCCCCACTGAACCCGGCCCGCAGTCATACAATCCCGGCGGCGAGATGGTGATGTGGTTGAGCCGCGACCAGGGGGCGACGTGGACGAAGCTCAAGCAACTCACGCGCGACAGCAAATTCAACCACAGCTACGCGCGCCGTCCGCTCCACGCGCAACCGGAGTTTTACGCGTTGTGGGCCGACGGTCATGCGCGGCAGCCATCCGCATCCAGCCTCTATTTCACCGACAAGGAAGGCACCCAGGTGTGGCGTTTGCCCGCAAAGATGGAGGGCGAAGCGGCCAAGCCGGAGGTGGCGTGGTGACGATTCTGTATTCTCTTGGAAAATCTCATGAAAAATAGCCACCGACCATCGAAGAAACACGGCTTCAGCCGCCGCGAACTGTTGCGCACGGCCGGCCTGGGCCTTGTCGGGTTGACGGGGGCCGACCTCGTGTGGGCTTCACCAGCGAGGGCGGACGAGCCGGACCCAACGAAGACGACGCTCGAACCCCTCAACCGGTTCCCCCGGATGGTTCAGGAGTATTTCGTCGAGCGGCTGCGGCGCCTTGAAACGGCCAATCGCAAGGTCAAGGCAGCGTTGAAAAACAAGGCCGATGCGGAGGCGTATGTGCCGTCCGTGCGGGAAAAGATACGCGCCTGTTTTGGTCCCTTTCCCGAAAAGACGCCGCTCCATCCGCGCGTCACCGGCGTGGTGGAGCGCGACAGCTACAGAATCGAGAAGGTCATTTTTGAAAGCCGGCCGGGTCTGCTCGTCACTGGGAACCTCTACCTTCCCAAGGGCCGCAAGTTTCCGCTGCCCGGCGTGGTTGGAACCTGTGGCCATTCGGACAACGGCAAGGCCAACGAGGCCTACCAATCGTTTTCGCAAGGTCTGGCGCGCCTGGGGTACGTGGTCTTCATCTTCGACCCCATCGGGCAGGGCGAGCGGCTTCAGTATCCGGATGCGCAACTCAAGTCGCGCATCGGCGTGGGGGTGCATGAGCATCTGCACGCGGGGAACCAGCAATTCCTGGTGGGCGAGTTCTTTGGCGCCTGGCGCGCCTGGGACGGCATCCGCGCGCTCGACTATCTGCTGACGCGCGAGGAAGTGGACCCGAAGCACGTCGGCGTCACGGGCAACTCCGGCGGCGGCACCATGACCACCTGGCTGTGCGGGCTGGAATCGCGTTGGACCATGGCCGCGCCCAGTTGCTTCGTGACCACCTTCCGCCGCAATTTGGAAAACGAACTGCCGGCCGACACCGAGCAATGTCCGCCCCGCGCGCTGGCACTGGGCTTGGACCATGAGGATTTCATCGCGGCGCTCGCGCCGAAGCCAGTCATCCTGCTCACCAAGGAGCGGGATTACTTCGACATTCGGGGAGCGGAGGAAGCTTACGCCCGATTGAAGCTGCTTTACAGGCTCTTGGGCGCGGAAGAGAACATCGCCCTGTACACCGGGCCGACGCCGCACGGCTACTCGCAGGAAAACCGCGAAGCCATGTATCGCTGGTTCAACCGCGTCACCGGCATCTCGGATGCCCAGACCGAGCCAGCGCTGGTCCTGGAAAAGGATGAGACCCTCTGGTGTGCGCCGCAGGGGCAGGTGGCCGGCCTGAAATCGCGCACCGTGTTCTCCTTCACTCAGGTGAACTCAAGAGCCCTGGGCCAGCAGCGTTCCGCGCGAGCGGGGGAGGAACTGAACCAGGCCGTCGTCACGGTGCTGAGACTTCCGGAGCGCGCGGGCTGGCCCGAATACCGGATTCTGCGGCCGATGCGCGGCCGCAGGTATCCCCAGACGCATGCGACCACCTACGCCATCGAGACCGAGCCGGGGATTCAAGCCCTCGTTCACCGGCTGGCGGACGAGCCGCATCTGTCGCGACCGCCGCGGCAAAACAACCGGGCGGTGCTCTACATCGCCCACCAATCGAGCGACGCGGAACTGCGCGACGAACCGCTCGTCCGCGAATTGCTCCAGGCGGAGCCGGGGTGTTCCTTTTACACCTGCGATGTCCGCGGTCTGGGCGAGTCTCAACCCAATACTTGCGGTCAGAATCAGTTCCTGGCGCCTTACGGAAGCGATTTCCTCTACGCCAGCCATGCCCTCATGCTGGACTATCCCTACGTCGGCCAACGGACGCACGACGTGCTGCGCGTGATTGACTGGCTGAAGAGCGTCGGGCATGAGGAAGTCCACCTGGCCGCGAAAGGCTGGGGTGCCATCCCCGCCACCTTCGCCGCCCTCCTGGCGCCGGAAGTGGTGCAGGTGACGTTGAAGAACGCCCTGACTTCCTATGCCGACCTGGCCGAATCCGAAGATTATCACTGGCCGCTGTCCTGCCTGTTGCCGGGCGTGCTCCCGCAGTTTGATTTGCCGGACTGTTACCGCGCGTTGGGAGCCAAGAAACTTCGGCAAATCGAACCCTGGGGGGCGAAAGCCGGTGCGTAGTGTGGAGGCAGCAGCCATGCATCAAACAAAGGATTCCCTGTTCCGCAAGAAGAACGCAACGCAAGAACAAACCATGAAAACGAAACCATCACTCTTCGTGCTGGCCACCGTGCTGCTGGCCTGGAGCGTGCCGGTGAACGCCGCAGATCAATCCCTGTCGCCGAACACCCTTACGGACGCGGAGAAGCAAGCCGGCTGGAAGCTGCTCTTCGACGGCCAGACCACCGAGGGCTGGCGGGGCTACCAGATGACGACCCTGCCGCCGGGCTGGAAGGCCCGCGAGGGCGTGCTGGTCCGGGTCAGCGGCGGCGCGGGCGGCAAAGGCGCCGGCGGCGGCGATGACATCGTCACGCTGGAGGAGTTCGAGAACTTCGATCTGCAGCTCGAATGGAAACTCGTTCCCAAGGGCAACAGCGGCGTTCTCTACCATGTGTCCGAGGAGCCGGTGACGGCGTGGCACTATGCGCCGGAAGTGCAGATCCTCGACAATCCAGCCTATCCGAAGAACGACCGGCGGCAGCTCGCGGGGGCGTGCTACGATCTCTACGCCCCCTCGAAAGACGTGACGAAGCCGCCGGGGCAATGGAATCAGATGCGCATCCTGGTGGATGGCGCGCATGTCGAGCACTGGCTGAACGGCGAAAAGATCGCGCAATACGAACTGTGGAGTGACGACTGGAAGCAGCGCGTCGCGAACAGCAAACACAAGAGCCGGCCGAAATTCGGCACGTTCAAGAAGGGGCCGATCTGCCTGCAAGACCACTCAAACTGCGTCGAGTTCCGCAACCTCAAGATTCGTCCGTTGCCGGCGAAGGAGCAGCAGGGAGGTTCCGGCCCGCCGCCGCCCAAGACCCATTCGGGCCTCGGCATTCTGCGTGATGGCCCCCAAGCCGGACATTACCTGCAATGGCGCGGCCAGCCGATTCTGCCGTTGGGCGACTCGGTCACGCAAGGGTGGATGGAGGGCGGAACGAATTTCGATCAGCGCGGCTACCTCGACGCCCTGGCCAAGCGCGGCATCAATGTCGTGCTGCTCTGGAGCTATTTCGCCACAAGTGCCCAGGCACAGCGCGAGGACCGCCGGGTCGGCTATGACGCCCCGGAACTCTGGCCCTGGAAGGGGTCGCCCGACCAGCGAGACTTCGATCTGACGACCTTCAACCAAGCCTACTTCGACCGCCTGCGCGAGTTCGTCCATTATGCCGGGAGCAAGAACATCCTGGTCGTCATCACCGTGCAGGACGGCTGGCCCAAGACGAGGTTTGCGCACCATCCGCTCAACCAGAAGCTGGGCAACGGTCCCCTCGCCGACCCGCGCCAGTTGGTCGAGCTGGCGGACTATGACCAAGAAATGCCGGCGACTTACGATCCTCCGTGGACCTGGCAGCAGAAGAACCAGTATTTCCAGGAGCGTTTTGCGGACAAGCTCTGCTCCGAGTTGAAGGATTGTCCCAATCTGATCTTCGAGATGTTCAACGAGGGCGAGTGGTATGACAAGGAGCAGCGCCGCCGGCATGAAGAGCACTTCTTGCGCTTCTTCCACAAGCGAACCGCGGCCCCGCTGATGACGAACACCGATCACGTCCGGTCCAAAGACTACGCCCCAAGGAATAACCCAGACGCGGACATCCTCAGCTTGCACAAGACGCCCTGGACGGGGCATTTTGACTTGTTCGAGGACGAGTTTCGGACGAAGCCGACGCGGGTGATTTTCGAGAGCGAGCCGGTGCCGTCGTTTGCGCCGTCGGTTGGCCTCCACCAGGCGGAGTTCAAGAATGAGGTCACGCTGGAAGCGCTGGGCGTGGCCGTCTGGGAACGGGCGTTGAGCGGTGCCGGCTGGGTGGCGCAGAACGATGCCAGCTTCGGCTGGGACACCAGAGGCGCGATGGCCAGGCAAGCCAGGCTCCGCGACGAAGCCTACGTTCGGATTGGCCACGCCGCGCGCTTCTTCAACCAATCCGGCGTCACCTTCTGGGAAATGGCCCCGAACAGCCAACTGGCCTCAACCAGGATTTGTCTCGCCCGGCCGGGCGTTGAGTATGTCGTCTATGCGCCGACTGCCGGCGCGGTCACACTCGATCTTTCCGCCGCCAAAGATGTCGCTCTGGACGTTCGCTGGTTCAATCCATGCACGGGTGAGTTCCGCAGCGCTGGTTCCGTCAGCGGTGGCAGCGGCACTCAGACGTTCACGCCGCCGTTTGGCGAAGCCGCAGTACTTCATCTGAAACGCAGCGCCAACGGGCGGGTGCCTGGCAGATAGCCTGCAAATAGTTCCAAAATCTCAGAACAATGTGTGCGCCCCGTTGTCACCAATCACCGCCGCAGACCAAACGAATTCAAGTCATGAAAACACCAAAATGTATCCCCCGTGCCGCCGCACAAAACGTCGTCCTGCAACCTAGGCCTCTGTTTATCCGAATGAACAGACCCCTGGAGATTTTGCTCCGGGCGTCCGCCTCGATCACCTTGTTTGCCTCCCTGGCTTTCGGCCAGCCAAGCCCTGGGGTGACGACGCCCGGCGCGGCCCAGTCTGCCGCCGAAACCAGCGGCGGCTGGCTCAAGCACACCA
>ERZ1292640.2367-Hain-H43-02um-R1-2367-length-15125-cov-5_pt1 | contig 15125 bp, 13 predicted proteins | sample MGYA00564404_ERZ1292640 | MGnify/ENA primary metagenome ERZ1292640 (study PRJEB36523, sample SAMEA6512636) | groundwater metagenome | collected 2019-01-08 | study: AquaDiva: Metagenomics assemblies of 32 groundwater samples
AATACCGTCGATAAGAGTTTTTTTAGAGACACTTCGCATCTCCTCGGGTAATCCCAGATGACTTAAGTCCACTTCGTCCTCTTTATCTATTGATTTCTTCTTCTGATCATAGCCTTCTTCATCTTGTGGCAATACCGGGTTTCTTGGCGACACCGAAAGAGCTATTTTTATCTTTTCCGCGCTTTCCAGAGAAATCCGAAGCCCGGCTGCTATATCTTTCGTAATATTAATAGCTCCAATCGGGATGACTGACGAATAGGAAAGCGCGCCTTCAATAAATATTGCAACGTCCGTCGTTCCGCCGCCGATATCGACAAGTACTACTCCCAGCTCTCTCTCCGTATCAGAAAGCGTTGCGTATGAAGAAGCCAGTCCCCCGAAGACGACGCCCCCCATGTCCACGCCGAGATCTTCAACGCATTTATGATGATTTCGTACTGCGGTAGACCCGCCGGTCACAAGATGCGTATCGACTTCCAGGCGCACTCCGGTCATCCCCACGGGATCCACAATTCCTTCCTGCCCGTCAACAATGTAACCGCGCGCAAGGACGTGAAGGACTTCCCGCGATGAAGGGAGTTGCACGGCTTTTGCCGCCTCTATGACCCGGCGTACATCGTTTTGGGTAATCTCTTTATCAGGTTCGGCGACCGCGACAACTCCGTGGGAGTTTAAAGAAGTAATATGATTGCCGCCAATAGAAACAAATGCCGTACCGATCGTCGTACCCGCCATACGCTCAGCCGCTTCAAGAGACTGGGAAATTGATGCAGTTGCATCTACGATATTTACGACTTGGCCCTTTCGTAAGCCATGACTGGGTACGGTAGAAACACCAAGAACGTTTACCACATCTTCTTCGCCGGCAGTTGCGATAAGAGTCGTAATTTTTGAAGAACCTATATCGATACTGGAAACTGTGCGATCTCGCGCCATGGTAATTAAAATATCACTACCGGTTTATCAAATCTCAAATCAATGCTCGCGGGCAAGGCGCCTTTTATTCTAAACCCCACCAACATAGTTTGTAAAGTACGGACGATAGCTTGTATATCAGATTTCTGAGGGAATAATATATTCATTACTCCGTCTGTAGCCAGTAGTGTATCACCTTCTCCCGATGTTATCAGGGTCAGCATGATACTCCCTTCAGTTTCCCGTAAAAATGATAACGCGGCGGTTACGCGTGGGTCGGTCACCCGTTTACCCAATGGGACAGGGGGTGCGTCGATCCGTATCGAAGGCAAACCCGCTTTTTCCGGAAACGACTCCAAAACAACACCTTCTTTGTCGATTGCATATCTATCGTTTGCAGCGCTGACGATCGCTTTGGGAACCCGCAGAGTAGCGGTAATGACCAGTGTTCCGGGATATTTCTTCTTCATGCTCATCGATGCGATTGTAGGATAATCACGAAGAATATCATTTTTTACGCGTTCTACCGGAAAAAAAAGAAGGTTACGCGGCAACTTCGCCGGATCAACCGAAATGCGCACCCCCTCGCCCACAACTTCAATATTACGAATGGTAAACACAGTATTAACTGTCCACGATAAAAGGGCGCTTACGAAGAGAATAGCAAGTATTGGTAAAGCAGTGTGTAACAATTTTCTCAACCGGTGATATCCTATCATGGTAAGCAGCTATGGATGAATACAACGGGCAACCTCATCAACGATTTTAGAGGCGGCAGAACGGGGATACGCGAGGGCTACCCTTTTTGCGGCGTATCGGTGAGTATCAAGATGTTGCATCAACTCAAACACATGGGTAAGAAAAGATGCAGGCGTAAGAGCATGTTGGTTTACGACGACTGCAGTTCCCGACTTTTCTAATCGAGCGGCGTTGTGAGACTGCTCATTACCCGCCGCCCATGGCAACGGAATAAATAACGCAGGCAATCCGAGAGCCGAAACTTCGGCAACGGTGTTAGCACCAGCGCGACCGATAAGAAGTACGGCATTATGATACACCCAGGATAAATCTCCTATGTCCAAATATGAAACGACAATGTACCGAGATCGCATTGTCTTTGTGAGCGCTTCTTTTACCCGTAACGCTTCCCCCAGACCCGGGGTACCTACCTGATGAATAACAGCGTTGTGTCCGATGAGTTCCCCGACATTCGGGTAAACGAACGCGTTGAGCGACTGCGCTCCGGTACTGCCTCCGGTAATATAGATAAGCGGCAGTTTTGAATCGATCGGAAACGACAGCGGTTGTCCCGGAGGATGAAAGAGTGCGTTCCTCATAGGAATCCCTATCTCCCGCGCGAGGAGCACACGCCGGGCAAGCCGTGCGATAATTGCGTTGGCAAGCCCCAAATCTTCTGTCTGCTCATGAGTGATAATGGGAATCCTCAATATCCACGCCGCGATTGCAACCGGTAGTGCGATGTAGCCACCAAACGAAAGCACCGCCTTCGGACGATATGATGCAAGGAGGAAAAAAGATTGAAAAAATCCGATAGGAAACTTCCACATCGAGGGCCCCTGCCTACCCGTAAAAAGCGCGTGAAACGGGATACCAAAAGCACTTATGAGCCGCTCTTCATGAGCCGGACTTCCCCCGCCTTCAAACGCGTGGCTCCGCCCGATGAAAACCAGTTTCCAAAGAAGTTTCTGCCGCTTTATTTCGTCAATCACCGCAAGAGCGGGAGTCAAATGTCCACCAGTAATGCAGATAATGGGTTGCTTCATATCTTTCGTTGACGACTAATGTTTAATACTACTCCTGATGCTGCAAGTAAAATCACGAGACTTGAACCACCATAGGAGATAAAGGGCAACGGGATTCCGGTAAGCGGAACAACAGCCGTCATAGCGCCAATATTAAGGATGCTCTGAATCCCTATGAATGATGCTATTCCGGATCCCAGGAGGCGTCCAAACGTATCCGGCGCATGGGTTGCAATATGAAATGTCCGCCAAACGAAAAATACAAATGTACCAATGACAAAAAATGTCCCGACGAATCCTACCTCTTCACCAATTATGGCAAAAATTGAATCAGTGTTTGCTTCCGGCAAATACTCATATTTCTGCCTGGACTTCCCGATGCCAATTCCTGTTAACCCGCCGGACCCAAGAGAGAGGAGTACTTGCCGTATTTGATACGAAGCTCCCAATGGATCACTTTCGGGATTAAAAAAGCTTGTCAATCGGGCAAATCGATAGGGCGATGATACCGCGAGAGTCATAACCCCCAAAACGATGACCGGCACAAGAAACATAAAATGTTTGACGGACGCACCGGATAAAAAATACATAACCAGGGCTATCCCCAGGATAACAATCCCGGTCCCCAAATCCGGCTCGGCAATCACGAGACCAAACATAATGCCGACCAGAAGGAGAAACGCCCCGAATCTGCCTTTTTCTTTTGCACTAAACCAGGCAGCCAGGTAGATGATAAGAACGAGCTTGGCTAGCTCTGCCGGCTGAAGCACAAAAAAGCCGAAGTTTAGCCATCGGTTGGCACCAAGCACACGCAGCCCCAAGCCCGGTACAAACACAGCAAGCAATAACCCCATGGAAACAAGAAGTAAGGGAAGGGCAAAACCGTACCACTTATGATAATCTACGCGCGCCATGACAATCATCGCCACCACCCCCAATGCCAACCACTTGAGTTGCTCTTTCGCGTAGTAATATTGGTCGGAAAAATCCCGTAGAGCAATCGCAACCGATGCATCATAGACCATAAGCACCCCGAAAAGGGATAAAAATACAACAACGGCGATAAGCCATCCATCCGGTGAACCCTGAACGGATTTTTTCCATAAGAGATGTCGTAATATTTTCATGATCCGGATGAATGCTTCCGCACAAACTGGGCAAATAGGTCTCCTTTTTTCTCAAAGTTTTCCCATAAGCTATAGCTTGGCGATGCGTTTGACAGGAGACAAACCGAGTCCTTTGGCGCATGGGCGTACACAAAAGAAACCGCCTCTTCCATTTTGTCCGTCCGAAGTACGTGTGCCGGCGCGTAGGATGCGTCGATTATAGTCCGATAGATGCTCTCCCCGCTGTCTGGGAAAAGCACAATAGTCCCAATACGCCGCTTTGCAATGAGCTTGCCTAAACGGGAAAAATCATAGCCCCTGTCTTGTCCCCCAAGGAGAATGGCACCGACAGATGGAAATGATTCTATGGCACATATGGCCGATTCGGGAGTGGTAGAAATGGCGTCATCATAAAAAGAAATTGAGTGATAGGTCCCTACAAGTTCCAACCGGTGCGGTAAGCCCCGAAAGCCGGCGACCGTTTTCGCCATTGTCGCGGGAGGTATGTTCAATAACCCTGCCGCAGTCACTGCAGCTCGAATATTATCTCTATTATGACCACCAAGAAGTCTGATATGTGTATCGTCAAACGGCAATTCCGTAACGAACGGTATGGCTTTCGCCTTGGTTGTTTTTGCTAAACGGACGAGTCTGGGATAATCAGAGTTGTAAATTAAATAATCATCGCGTGTCGCCCGGGCGACGATTCGCTCCTTTGCTTCCCAATATGACTCCACACACCCATGATAATCCATATGCTCGGGAAACTCATTGGTAATGAGAGAAATTCGGGGTGAATACAGGATGTCATCGAGTTGATAACTTGAAAGTTCTATCACATACACTGTCTCAGAGTTTTGTTCTTTACAAAGCGCGGTAAGCATGGGATTACCGATGTTACCAACCAAATGCACGTTCTTTCCGTCTTTTTTTAGTATCGCATACAAAAGTGAAGCCGTCGTACTTTTCCCCTTAGAACCGGTGACTCCGATCGTATACCCCTTCGTATTGGCAAAAAAAATATTAGTAGCCGTCGTGTAGGGCACCGATAGCAAACTTTTTGGGATGCCAGGCGCTTTGATCACCACATCATACCGGTCTAATCCTGCAAGATAATCAGAACCGTCCTTTTGATCAGCGATGCTGACAGCGGCGGTAGGCACAAACATCTGCAGGAATTCGCGTGTTGCTTTGCCTTCTTTGCCGAATCCTAAAATAAGTATCTTTTTATCTGCCAGGTCCTTGAATTTCATGAGTTGGGTAGTATCGACTGAAACGATGCCGGTATGCGATGATCTGCAGAAAACAAAAATAATTTTTCTTTCAATGCGGGAAGCGTTTTCCATAGGTCGCCAAGCTCTCCTTTAAGCGTCTGCATAACGATATCTGCGTTGTACTGTCCCGCTTCAGACGCTTTATACAGGGCAAATCGGCATTCCTCGGCAGTGCCCACGCATTCAAACGGTTTGGCTCCCGTAAGTCCCAAAAGCTCACGAAACGTAGGAAGAAGTGACTCATGAGCATAAAGATTTATTCCAAAAATAGTTAGCAGACGGTCTTTGGGAACAAACGCAGATAATAAAAGAAACACAAATGCGCATTTTGGACACGTCCCACACCACCGTAAACTTGGCACTTTCCCGAGTCTGCGGAAGTTGTTATTCCAACTCGAAATTGTAGTAAAGTATTGTTCTAATTTGACAAAGAGTTCAATAATTTTTATCTCACCCATCGGACGAAGGAGCGAAAAGTACGTGACATCCGGAGTAATATAAGTACTCACGTAACGCTGAAATAATGTTTCAAACTCAAGTGTCTTGCTCCATTGGTGATTAATTTCCTCGCCCAGGTACTTCACGTTTGGGTAGTTCGCACTTTCCTCATTGGACGTAATAATGAAACGAAATCCGCCTAATACCGCAAGCAACAAACTTACAAACGCATTAATAGCCGAAACGGGTATATGACCGTTGTACACCTCCTGTCGCAGATTTAGCGCGTAAAGCTTTGAGTCAATCTCCCGCCCCACTTCCAAAAGCGGCTTATCGACAATAAGAGCGACGCGGCGATGTATGTCCCGCGCATCAATAGTAACGAGAGTAAAATCTTTATGTGCAGCTTTAAGTAACTCCGCGGAAACGATTGAGTCTTTTCCGCCACCAACCTGAACAAGTGATTTGTCTTGTGTTGAGAGTGCTATTGGACCAGACGCATCAATCTTGGAAACGGGAAACTGTACAAGATCATGAAAATCGATATTATTCGTATAAAAAAACTCACCCAGACCTTTGGTATACACTGTGTTCCAAAACGACGCCTGTTCTTTAGTTAGTGCGATACCCCCGGTGTCAATCGCTGGGGGACAAAACATCTTCCAGTAACTTATACCCAAAATCAGGTGTAAGGATTCAAGCACTCGTTGTACTAATGCAATATTACCGTTCTTGGATAACCCCGGAATAACTAATCGTTCTTCAAACGAGAATGTTTCCTCTCTATGGATGAGTGAGTAAGAAAAAACTATTGATTCGTTCGATGAATCTATCGCATGTGTGCCAAACGTGAACGTAGAGGTTTTTGTACCCATATATAGGAATGGTACTATAGAGACTGCTTGGTAAGAAGGGCGATCCAAAGTCCGAACAATGCCAACACGATGGAAATGATCCAAAACCGCATAACGATTTTGGGCTCCGGCCAGCCCTTGTATTGAAGCCAGAGATGAAATGGAGCCACCGGGAAAAGTTTATGCCCCAAAAACTTTTTAGACAACAATTGAAGAAGCGAGGATGTAACCTCGAGCACAAAGACGCCGCCGATGACAATAAGGGCAGGAGTTTTCCCCAACAAAAGCCCCACAACGGCGAATGTCGCCCCGAACGAAAGAGCCCCAACGTCACCCAAGAATATACGCGCCGGATAAATATTAAAATAGAGAAATGCGATGAGTCCCCCCAACCATAACGCGATAAAGAGCGACAATGGTGTATCCAGAATTGAGGCGGATATGATCCAAAAAGCCCCCAACGCAATCATAAGTACGCCCGATGCTAAGCCGTCCAATCCGTCTGTAATGTTGAATGCGTTAGCAAAAGCGATAATGATAAACGCGGCCGACGGAATATACCACCAGCCCATATGAAAAACTCCCAAAATCGGCACGTAAAATATGTCAATCTTCAGATCGCGGACGAACCAAAATCCTATGATGCTTGCAATGATAATTTCAAGAATCAATTTATGCCGAAGCCGGAGGCCAAAAAAATCTCTTTCTTTAAACCAAACGAACGTCTTTTTCATGTCATCCACAAGCCCCAATAATCCGAATGAAACAAACGTAAAAAGGAGGATTTTTATCTCGCTACCCATGGAGTATACAGCCGTAATAGGCACCCAAAAGTAATGGAGAAGGAGCATGGCTACCGGAAAAAGGATAGTGGTGAGAACGATGATGAGGAGTCCACCGCCGACAGGGGTTCCTGCTTTATTTTTATGAAGCTTGTCAAATATGGGAGTTCTTTTTTCAAAAACATCCAACGTTTTTTGTGCAAGGCGTTGGAACCGCCAGCTGTACAAAAGCCGGATAAACGGAATATAGAGGATGCTATGCAACAACCAAGAAAAAAGTAATACACCCAATAACAAACTCATAGATTTTACTTGCTCTCCTGTCATCCCCGACCTGATCGGGGATCCAGTCTTTTTATGCTCTGGATTCCCGCCTACGCGGGAATGACAGTCCAATTATCCCAAAATGTGGGGTAAAAATATAACCAAAGCGACGATAAGTGCTCCGAGAGCGGTAACGAGCATCATGCCCGCAGACACGTCCTTTGCAATTTTTGCCTCGGTCCTCCACTCCTTTGTAATAAGATCCGTCATAGATTCAATCGCGGTATTGACCATCTCCGCTGATAACCCCAAAACAATAGTAAAAACGAGGATAAGCATTTCCGTCGCCGTTACGCGAAAATACCATCCTCCGATTAACGCTAATGCAGATAACACCAGGTGGACGCGGAAATTAGGTTGTGTTTGAATAGCCCATCGCAAACCGGCGATTGCGACTTTGAAGGAAATATGATGCTTTCGGATGGCCTCCCTCATAGAAGATAATGACAGTATAGCACATCTCAATACCCTCTCCGCTTCCTTTCCCACCATTCAACACTTCGCGTCACCCAATACCGCGGTGATAGAGGTAAATCATGCGCGTGAATAGTTCGCGCTTCCCGTCCGCCGAATCCGGACTTAAAAAGCGTAATACCATGCCATGGATGGCCTTGGGCCCCGGGAGGCGCGATACCCCAAAAGTTATAGACTCGCATCCCACGGCGTTTGGCCTCCCGAATCGCCTCCCATTGTACGAGATACGAAACCCCAATCCGGCTTGTTACGGAAGCCCCATGGTGATAGATGGCCACATTGCCCATAAAAAGCACTATTGCGGCGGCCACTGTTTTCCCTTCATGCACTCCTGTAAACAATAAGGCACGATGAACTTTCGCAAATACGTCAAACTCCTCTCGTATCCCCTGGTGTGGCACGAATCCCTGACGTGTCGCGGTTTGTTTGTACAGATCAAAGAAGGTTTGTAGGCCCTTGGGATCCTCGGACTTCTCCACAATGACCCCCTCTTTGATCGCCCGCTTTATCTCGTAGCGGGTAGTCTTACGCATACCGGATAGGAGTGAGTTTTCGCTCGGGGTTATATCAAGGACCCAACAGCGCTCGGCGTCTACTTCATGCACCGCGGCCGGCCTCATCCCAAAAGAACAGAGGAGCGTACGATTGGTTTGGGTATCTTCAAATGGAGGGTTCATGCGGATAAATGAAGCGCCTTGGTTCTTGGCAAAATTCTGCAAAAAAGTGATGAAAAGCTCCCAATCCTCCGGGTTAGTCCCGATGATGATCGGTCCATGACGAACATGAAGATACGTCCCGCGACGGGCCCGTACCGTCACAACCTGAAAAATTCCTGCGAGACGTGATTCGTCATAGAGACCAAATCTGGTAAGTGGTAACGATTGATGGCGAATCACGTCTCCCCAAGTCCAGGATTGAAACAGAGCTCCGGGGGCGTGAGTCTCCCGGAAACGTTCCCATGCATCGCGATCAGAAACTATATCAATTCGCATACACTTGCGTAAACATTTTCCCGTACACATCGCCGTCAATGACGCCGATACCAATGCGGGTCCAAGCGGGATCGAGGATGTTTTTACGATGCCCCTCACTATTCATGAATCCAATATGGGCCATTTACACATCCGGCGCATACGCCAAGTTCTCACCAACAAGTGTGTACTCTATCCCTCCTTCGCGGGCGCGGAACCCCACGTCCTGCCCCTCCGGACTGAAGTGCGAAAAGTACCGACGCTCAAACATATCCCTGCTGTGTAAACGGGCAATCGAGATAAGATTCTCCTCAACCCGAAGTGCCGATAATCCTATTTTTGTGCGTTCTTCATTGACAAGCTCCACCATGCGCTCTTCGCTGTCACCGTCCACAGTGAGTTGATTTGATTCCACAGCAACATCCAAATTTAACCGTTCATTTGACTTAGGCTTAATGGTGACAAACTTGAGTGCTTCCTGTGTCATGGAGTCAAGTGAAGATTTGATATTGCCACTATAGCGATCTGAAAGGAGAACAAGTTTGCTGCCAACAGCAGAGTTCTTAATATCCCGTTTCACCGTCCCTCGTATGGGAAGGGCAAGAACGACCAAAAGGAGAAACGCAAGGATGAGTAGTCCGTTCGCGATTGCAAACAGCGACCCTAACCACCGGTTAATGACCGACCCGACAATCTTATTGGGGATTTTCATTACAGGCCACGCAAGGATCGAGTTGATCAATATCTCCACAGGAAATGCAAGCACCAGATATCCCAAGACGTTCATCCATATGAGCGGTAAACCAAACTTGGCGACGATAAATCCCCCAACCTGGGCATGAAAACGGATGGCAACCCAAAGCGAAGCAAGAAACGCGATGGTATTTGAAAGCAGCGAAACTAAACCTCTGTCCCACCCGTCAACGATGTGATAGAGGACGACAAAAAAGATAATCCAGTCTATCCAGTTACTATGCATATGACCTCACGCGCTTCCCCTTCTGTAATCAGGGTAGGCAAATTTACTATATGAGCCGCGGTCTCTTCCGCTCGTGGGCAGCTTCCCTGTTTATATCCTACGCTCTTAAAATCAACACCCGTCGGGTCAATACAATTATGATACCAATTCCCCAAAATTACACCCCGACGCTTTGCTTGTCTTATCATTTGCAACGGGTCATCGATAAGCATCGCGTATCTCAAATATATTGCCCCGTTATCCAATGTTTCATTTTGCAGCTCCTTCTGGTAATACGAAGCAACACCACGGCGCGTAACGTTATACCTCTCCAATTTGGCAAGCTGTTTGAGAAGAAGTTGGGCAAGCGCATTGGGATACCGCCGAGGAAACAAAAAAGGCGGATTGGGAACGGATAGCAACCTCATCCTCTTGAATGCCTCCAACATCACCTTGCCTATTAATAAATTGTACGTCGGCAATATCACGGAAAATGCAATCGGGTGAAATAGCTGCTGTGCTATCCATGCGCTTGACGGATACGACAAAGCGTTTTGAACTTCCTTGAGTTTCCGTTTGGCATTTGGCATTTGGCATTTGGCATTTATCGTTGCTATTCCTCCCCACACACTGGATACTACCTTATCCCTTCCAAAACTAAAAAACGCCGCGTCCCCCAGTGTTCCTACCTTTTTTCCTTTACCTGCCTTGCCGGCAGGCAGGTACGTCGCTCCCAAACTATGCGCGCAATCTTCGATAACAATAAGTTTATTTTTTTTTGCAATCGCGAGGATTGCATCCATCTCGGCCGGAAAACCAAAGGTGTGCTGGACGATAATCGCTTTTGACTGCTTGGTAATCTTTTTTTCCAGATCCTTGGGATCAATATTGAAGCTTTTGTCGATATCCACGTACGCTGGCGTTGCACCAGCCCACCGGACGCTATTGGGCACGGCAACACAGGTAAACGCCTGCAAAAGCACTTCATCACCGTCGCCAATTTCAAACGCCTGAAGAAGCGCCCGTAGCGCCGACCGGCCGCTGTCAAAAGAAACAGCCGTACCTACCCCAAGATAGTCGGCAAACCACTGTTCTACTTGAGAGATTGCGTTTCCTTGTTGCCAAGTCGCAGGATTGGTTAGGACACGCAAAGCTTCAAAAACGTCTTCTGCTTCTGTGTTGGGTGACAATGATGAAGATATTACTTGCATAATGTTCGCAACACGCGTTCTGCTTCTTTTCCTTTAAACAAAACGGCGTCACTAGCCCCAAGTTTACTTCCCAGTAACGATGCGGCTTTGTCCGATGACAACACTGAAACCTTCACAATATCTGATACAGAACGAACGCCTTCCATAAAATCCTCATAAAAGTTACGATTAGTGAGTATTATCTCTTCGCAAATACGCGCGGCATACGCACCCACCTCTCTATGGCTCGATCGGGCGTACTCGCCAAGCTCGATCATCGGCTGAAAAACAAGAAACTTTTTGGCCTTCCCCCACCGAAGTACATCAAGAGCAACTCTTGCTGAATCAGGATTATTGTTGAATGTATCATTAATATAGATAGATCCATTGATACCCGGTATCACACTCAAACTTTTAGGGTTTGGCTGAATGTAAAGAGCAGCGCCCGCCGCCTCTTTAAAAGTCATACCGGCAGCCACAGCGCCGCTTACTGCTAAAAGAATATTATTTACCTGATGTGCGCCGATCACCGGCGCTTTCACCCTCGCTTTCTCTTTTCCGAACATACAGGTAAATTCAATGCCCTGAAATTCTGCCCTCACATTCATCGCCGAGAATCTCCGTTCCCACACCTCACATCCGTCCCGCTTAGCCCACTGGGCCATTGTCCGAACGCGCTCATCATCCACGTTCATAATCGCTATCCGTTTCCCCCCAAGGCCGGTAGTAAGTTCGTATTTGGCTTTCATCGTCCTATCCAAGGATCCGAAGAGATCCTGATGCTGCGGATTGATCGCTGTGATAATCCCGATTTGGGGCTTAACCATCGCGGCCATTTCAGCAATCTCCCCCATCTTATACGCTCCCATCTCCACGACAAATATTTCGTGTTCCGGTTTGAGGCTATTGAGGATGACTTCCGCGATACCTATAGGGGAGTTCTTGCTCGCCTCGGTTTTAAGCACACGAAACTTCGTGGAAAGGATCGCTCCGAGATAATCTTTTACCGACGTCTTTCCGTAACTTCCGGTTATGCCAATGACGATCATCGGTTTGTGATCACGAAGCTTACGAACTGCTTTTGCAATAAGAAACTTGTGATAGATATTCGTCGGAGCGTTCAATATGAGCACGAAAATCCACGTGATTGGAAAACTCGTTAAATCCGCGATTGCTAAACGATAAATAATTGGAAAGGAAAGATTCCAGAGGATAAATCCGCAGACGCTCAAACTCAACAATACGAGTATAGTAGATTTAGGGGATACCGGCGGGCGCCTCCGCCCGGGCCACAAAAATCGCTTGCCCTGGGGAGTTCTCAGATGGATGATCATCCGATCCCACCGGTACTCCTTCACCCACCACAATTGCGCGTACGTAAGAATATTGAATACTATACGCACACCCCAAATACCTTCAAGTAAAAAAACAAGTAATTCCATAGTTTTTGTCATCGCGAGACCGTTCTTACGGCGAAGCGATCTCTCTCTAAAGATTGCTTCGTCACTACCGCTCCTCGCAATGACAACATCACAAAGATTTTATGAAACGCTTTACGTACGAAGCAAACACACCGGGTTGCTTGAATGGTACACCGTGGTCGGCCTCCGGTATTACAACAAGTTCACTCCCCACAATCAGCCTGTGCATGCGCTCGGCAATTGATACCGGCACGATGATGTCATATTCACCCCACAGAAGAAGCGTGGGGACATCAATTGCCTCCATGGATGGAACAAGATCCTCCTGTACGATACGTTTAAATGTCTCGCGCATAGTGCCCTCGGCACGAAAAAACTCACGCGCTCCCACCACATAGTAATACCATCGCCTTACCGCATCCTGAACGAGACTTAACGGAGGAATTGAAAACAAAAATCCTCCTATTTTGGCAAGCGTTATGAATAAAATAAGCTTTTTCTTGGGAATAGGGGTAAAACCGGGTGTTCCGGATAATATAAGTGCTCGAACACTCTTTGGATGCAATTGATTATATATAAGCGATACTCTTCCTCCGAATGAATGTCCGATGAACATTGGTTGGGCTATATGATTCTTTTTCAAATACTCATCGAGAAACAAAGCGTAATCTGAAAGCGTCAAAGGTCGCTCAGGCATTCCGGACTCCCCAAATCCCGGTAAATCCGGTGCATACACGCGGTATCCCAGTTTTCTCAACGTCTCGGCGAGAGGAGAAAATGTTTTTCCGGACAACCCCCACCCGTGAAGTATAACAACCGAAGAGCGATTCATAAAAGTTTTTTACTGTCGTTTGGAATATCATGATCGACCACCAACCCTGCCCCAATCATAGAATCTCTACCAATTTTTACGCCTGGCATGATACTTGTGTTGACCCCAATGCGAACATTTTTCCCAATCAGGGCACCAAGTTTAGTCCGTCGTGTATTAATCCGATTTTCCCCTACAATCGAAGCAATTTCTCCCCTATCAAGTCGCAAGTTCGCACATACTGTCCCCGATCCCATGCTTACATCGCCCTCAATCACGCTATCTCCCACGTAATTACTATGAAACCAACAGTTATCGCCGATATAGCTTCTGGTGATATCCGTATTAAACCCCGTCACACAGCCTGCACCGATGTGACTCTGTCTGATTATATTGTTGTTACCGATAATGGTGTTGTCGCCGATATAACATGGTCCCACGATCTTGGTATTCTCAAAAACTTTTACGCTATCGCCAATATGCACCGGTCCTTCTATAACCACATTGCTTTTTATCTCAATATTCTTCCCCCGAAATTCGGATATGGTATTAAGTAACTCATTCATAATATCCAAAATATGCCATGGATATTTCGTCGGGTACCAATACCCATCATATGTAAGGATTTTCGCGTTCCCATCCCGAAGTAATTCATTAAAAGCTTTTTCATAAATATCATCATCGTCGCTTTTTGTTGTACGCAAAAGCTCAATATATCTGTTGGAGTCAGGAAAGTAATCAAAAACAAGACCTGTTATATCACTCGGTTCATTTCCTTGCCCAGGCTTCTCTATAACGCCTATGACACGCTTACCATCAAACACAAAATAGCTACCGGGAAAATACTCCGTCACTTTTCTACCAACGGACACAACGCTATCCTCAGCGAGAGACGAAGCTAACTCCTTATACAATCTTTCTTCCACTAAGTCTTCCGCGTTCATGATAAAACACGGTTTTCCTGCAATAAGGGACGCTGCCACAAGAACTGCTCCGGCCATGCCGTTTGGTTCCGGTTGCACGACGGTACGGATAGATAAACCGGGTACAGTTAAAGTAGAAAACGCTTCTTTGTCTTTGGGATGCATGACGACAATCACATCGGTTATCCCGGTCTTTTTCAGACGTTTGAGATTGTGAACCAAAAGCGGACTCCCCAAAAAATGAACCATTGATTTACTGGTCTGAATAGGCCAAAAACGTTTTCCCTCTCCTCCGGCAAGAACTACAGCTACGGGATTATTCATATAATCTCCTCCTTTTGTCGTTCTATGTTGGCTCCGAGCTTAGTGAGCCGCTCTTCTATCTTCTCATATCCCCGGTCAATGTGCTCGACGCCATGAAGGACACTTTGCCCTTCGGCGGCCAGAGCCGCTAAAACAAGCGTCGCGCCCGCCCGAAGGTCGTTCATGGTGAGGATAGCGTTGTGAAGCCTCGTTGGCCCATTGATGCGGATTGCATGATAATCTCCGGGAGTATGGTCCTCCCAGTTAAAATTGTAAAAGGTAGCCGGATCGGCAACCAAAGGATCGAATGGTTCGATTTGGGCGCCCATTTTTTTAAGTTCCTCCGCGTAGCCGAATCGGTTCTCAAATACCGTTTCGTGAATGATTGCGGTCCCCATTGACTGGGTCATGAGTACTGCCCACGGCGCCTGCCAATCCGTCATGAATCCGGGGTGGGGACGGGTTATGACATCGACAGAACTGAGTTTATCTTGCCGAAAATAACGGGTTTTGGTAGCATCAATTGCTTCGTAGCCGCCGCCGGATGCTGCAAACACTTCGAGAAAGGCCGATAGATGCTGGCGTTGGGATCCCACAACCGTGATCTCTCCCCCGGTG
>ERZ1292640.2369-Hain-H43-02um-R1-2369-length-15119-cov-9_pt1 | contig 15119 bp, 16 predicted proteins | sample MGYA00564404_ERZ1292640 | MGnify/ENA primary metagenome ERZ1292640 (study PRJEB36523, sample SAMEA6512636) | groundwater metagenome | collected 2019-01-08 | study: AquaDiva: Metagenomics assemblies of 32 groundwater samples
TATAGATTTAATAAAATCGGGGGGGTTTAAATGATAAACGTCGCAATAAATGGTTTCGGTCGAATTGGAAGATTAGTTCTAAGGGCGGGAATGAAAGATAAAAGCATAAACTGGGTTGCCGTCAATGACGTGACTGACTCAAAGACTTTAGCCCATTTGTTCAAATATGACTCTGTGCATGGAAGATACAACGGCACTGTCGAGCACACTGATGATTCCCTGATAATTGACGGCAAAAAAATAAAGGTTCTGTCAGTTCTTGACGCGGCAAAATATCCCTGGGGAGAGCTGAATGTGGATGTTGTTGTTGAAAGCACAGGCAAATTCACCGACAGGGCAGGAACTGAAATGCACCTTAAAGCAGGAGCAAAAAAAGTTTTGCTCAGCGCCCCAGGAAAAGGAATGGACCTGACGATTGTGATGGGAGTCAATGACGAAATGTATGACAAAAACAAGCACCATATTGTTTCAAATGCGTCATGCACAACAAACTGCCTGGCGCCTGTTGTAAAAGTCCTTCACGACAATTTCGGCCTCAAACGGGGATTCATGACAACAGTCCATGCTTACACGGCAGACCAAAAGCTCGTCGATGCGCCTCACAAAGATTTGAGGAGATCAAGAAGCGCGGCAGTCTCTATAATACCAACAACAACCGGAGCCGCAAAATCAATCGGGGAAGTAATTCCTGAACTAAAGGGAAAGCTTGACGGCATTTCATTAAGAGTTCCTATACCGACCGGCTCTGTGACTGACTTGGTATGCGAGTTGGAAAAGCAAACAACCAAAGAAGAAATAAACGAGGCCTTCAAAAAAGCGGCAGAGAAGCTTAAAGGAATACTTGAATATTCAGAAGAGCCGCTGGTATCAGTGGACATAGTAACCGACCCGCACTCATCAATATTGGACTCGCAGCTCACGAATGTTATCGGCGGCAACTTCGTAAAGGTCGTTGCATGGTATGACAACGAGTGGGGATTCAGCGAGAGAATGATTGATGTGATTAAACTGCTGATGAAGTAATTAATTTTTATATTATTTTTTTAATCAATTTTATTCATTACGGAGGGAATATCTTCTTGCGCTACAGATTCTAATTATAGCCCTCCAGCCACCCATAACTATTTTATATCAAGCGCGCTTCCCGGAATGTATGTACCAAATAAAAAGAACTCCGGAAGATTTTATTGTAAAAGAAATCAGCAAATTGGATACAAAAGAAAACGGCCAATACGCGTATTTTCTTCTGAAAAAAACCAATTATTCTACAGTAAAGGCACTGAAAGTTTTGTCTGAAAAACTGAATGTTCCACTAAAAAATATCGGCTTTGCAGGCAACAAAGACCGAAATGCGGTCACGGAACAGGCAATCTCAGTCTTCAAGGGAAGCAGAAATATTGAAAACCTCGGCTTAAGGAATATTGAATTAAAATATTTGGGAAACGGAAAAGAGCCGATTTCCCTAGGCGATTTGGAAGGCAATGAATTCACAATTACTGTGCGGAATTTAGATAATAATGAAGTTAAAAAAATAAAAAATCTGGAAAATAAAAAAATTAATGTTCCAAATTTATTCGGGCCACAGAGGTTCAGCAATAACAACCATCTTACCGGAAAATCAGTCATAAAAAAAGATTTCAAAAAAGCTGTCGAGCTTATTCTGGAAAATGAAGGTGATATTGAGCTTCAGATTAAAGAGTACCTGAAAAACAAAAAAAATGACTACGCCGGAGCATTAAGATTGATTCCATTAAAAACAAGAAAATTGTTTGTCCATGCCTATCAGTCATTTTTATTCAATAAAACTGCCAGTGAATATTTAAAAAATTCAATTAAAAATAAAATAATTGGTAATAAAGATAATAAAATAAACGATTACAACAAAATAGAAAATATAGAAATTCCAATTATTGGTTTCAATTTTGATTTGAATGAAATAAAAAATACCAAAATAAAAAATATAATCAAAAAAATTCTTGAGGAAGAAAAATTAAATCCTAGAGATTTCATAATAAGCCAGATGCCGGAATTGACGTCAGAGGGCACCAGCAGAAATTTGTTTTTTGAATTAAAAGATTTGAAAATGGTGGAAATTAATGACGATGAATTAAATGTTAGAATGAAAAAAATCAAAATCAATTTTACTTTGCCGAAAAGCTGCTACGCAACGACGCTGTTGGAATTTATTTTTCAGTGACTTTTTCAGAACTGTTTGTTTTCTCGGGCTTGCCTAAAATTTTCACAACGCTGGCAAAAACTTCCTTCGGCCTTTTAGTCGCGTCAACATCAACAAGAACTTTTCTTTTCCGATAATAGTCAATCACCGGCGATGTTTCAGAGCTGTAAACCTGGATTCTTTTTCTGACGGTCTCCGGCTCGTCGTCTTTTCTCAGCAGAAGCGGGCTGCCGCATTTGTCGCAGGTGTCTTTTTTCTTTGGCTTTACGGTGATGAGATTGAATAAAGCCCCGCACTTGCCACAGTGCCTCCTCTGGGTCAGCCTTTCAACAATCACATCTTCAGGAGCAACTAAATTAAGAACAAAATCTATCTTCTTTTTCATTTTCCACAGGGCATTTTCAAGAAAATCCGCCTGGTCTATCGTTCTGGGATAGCCGTCTATGATGAAACCGTTTTTGTTGCTGTCCTGCTTCAGCCCCTTTTCCAGCACTTTGTTCACAACACTGTCCGGCACCAGAAGGCCTTTCTCAACATACTGTATCAGCTCGGAATTGCCGCTTTTTATCTCGGCCCGAAAAATATCTCCCGTAGAAATATGCGGAATTTTATACTTTTCAACAAGCATGTCCGACAATGTTCCCTTGCCGGCGCCAGGCGGCCCAAATATTATTAATTGCATTTTATCCCAAGTAGCCTATGTCCTCTTTTATATCTGTTTCGGTTTTCCACGATTCTTTCATTTTATTTAAATATTTTTTCAGTTCTTCCTTAATCGGCTTCCACTCGGAAAAAAAGATGTTGATAAATTCAGCCTCATCTTTTTCGCTGCCATTCAAAGATAATTCTACAGCGCGCCTGCTTAAAAACATTAATTTCCTGTAAAGGTCAAATGCCTCTTTTTTTTCATCATCCTCAAATACCCTGGATTCGTGCATTGCGGACAAATTCGAGCCGTCGGGCTGCAGCAAGTCCTCAAACAATCCTGTAAAAAAATCCAGTTTCTCGGCAATTCTTTTGACTATGGATTTAATAAGAAAATCAGTTTCATCCAGATCGCTGAGCTCAAATTCGTAGTTTATCTCCTTAAATTCAGGAAGCCTGTACTTTTTCCTGAGTTCGCCGTATTGTTTTTCTGTTTTGTTTGTCATCTTTGTGTAATTTTTTATTGATGAGGGTTGCCCATTTTTTAAACTTATCCTTTAATAATTCCAAGTTGCAATAACAGAAATGAATGAATCATACTTTAAACATTTAGTATTTTATAAACAGGGGATATTCTAAATTTATTTACGGATTCGCCTTTGATAGCCTATCTTTAATTATCTGGGCATACACTCTTGATAAAATATTATCATACAATTCTTGTATCTTGCCCCTCAAACTTTTTTTGCCTGTATTAATCCATTCTTCCCCGTCCCTGGCCCCGTCTATTATTCCGTCGAGATCTCTTTCCGTTGTTCCATCAGACATAATCGGCTGAGGATATAACTTCACTCCATCTTTAATGCCGCAATATGTACTCGGCTCAACACATTTTATTACCAGAATTTTATGTCCCTTTACATTACCACTCAACATTTCAATGGTTATACCCCCTTCTGAATCATTAATGGGGAGCATTAAGGAATAGCCTGTATGGCTGATTTCACCTTCAGGATATCTGCAGGGAGGGCCTGCATGGGACAAATATTCCCTTATAGTGTTAATTTGATGCAGCCTAAAACTATCTTTAGATGTGCCAGCAGCAAAAGAATTAAGCGGCGCAGTCAAGGACATCGCCAAAGCCGCAATACCCGCATACTTTACAGATTTATTCATGCTAACACTCTAAAATATTGAAAAGCCCCCGGCCGGATGTGCGCCGGCGACCTTCTGATTGCTTTCAACAGTGGGGCTGACAAACAGACCCACGAATTTTTGGTCAAGCTTTTTGCGAACGCAAAAAGGTTGTTACAAGTCAGACGCAATAGCTACTATGCTACGGAGGCGTAAATATCACCTTTAGAATTAAAACTTTATTTAAATAGCTTTTGAATATTGCAGGCTAGTTTACTCCTCATACCCAACCTGCCTTGCAAAGAAAGGCTCAGGAACTGCCGTATAATTTCTTAAATTGAAGTACTGCTTGACTTTTGCGTGAATCCTGTTGGCATCGCGCCATAATTCTTTTTCCCGCTTGTCAATCTCGCCGACTATTATTCTGGCTTCGTAAATGTGCTTAAGGTTCTTCAAAAGCCAGTGATTTGCCCAGATATGGTTAAAATCCTTTTCTATCCTCGGCCTGAAAAACATCTCTATCTCGCAGTTCTGCGCAGTCATCTTCTTGCCCTGCTGCACTATCTCAACATTTTGCAGGTAAACGACATGTGCATCTATATCCAGATGATTCCTAAAATAAGTGTTATACTTCCCTTCCGGATATTTCCAGAGCCTCCACCAAAACCAAATCTCTTTGCCGCCCTTATGGATTCCTTTCTGGTAAACATTTTCAGAATATAAAATCTCAACATCATCGCCTTCCTTGCTTCCGTCAGCGCCAAACCACCCCTCTTCCAGCATAGTTTCGTGAAGCATAATATACAGATTTCTTAACGAGAACACATCCTTGTACTTGACTTTAATTTCAGGAAGCTGCAATATGTCTCCGGCCATAAAGCTCTAACTGAAAATTATGTTTATAAAGCTTTCGGAAATGCAAAATTTCCGAAAATCCGAAAACAGTAAAGTTTTCGATGCTTTCTTTTTTGGCTGGTTATTTAGAAACTTTTTTAATGAAACGAATGTTAGTTATTTTATGTTAATAGGAATTGTGGGTAAACCAAGCTGCGGCAAGAGCACTTTCTTTAAAGCCCAGACTCTGGCAAACGTTGAGATTGCAAACTACCCTTTCACAACCATCAAGCCAAATCATGGAACCGGATATGTAAGGGTAGAATGCGTAGACAAAGAATTCAGCACAAAATGCAATCCGAGATTTGGATATTGCATTGATTCAAAAAGATTTGTGCCGGTTGAACTGTTAGATGTAGCCGGATTGGTTCCGGGCGCTCACGAAGGCAAGGGAATGGGCAACCAGTTTCTTGACGATTTAAACCAGGCAGATGTTCTAATCCATATTATTGACATTGCCGGCTCTACAAATGAAAAAGGCGAATCAGTTCCGCCATTAAGCTATGACCCAACGAACGACATAAAGTTTCTAGAGCACGAGCTGGATATGTGGTACTTAAGATTAATAGAAAAAGGCTGGGACAAGTTTGCGCGAACCGTAAATCAGGAAAGAGCAGAGCTAAACAAGGCAGTTGCCAAGCAGTTAAGTTCCTTCAGGGTAACTGAAAACCTGATGAAAAAAGTGATGGAAAAGCTCAATCTTGATTTAGACATCATGAAATGGGACAGGGATGTTTTGATGAAAATTGCCATCGTGCTGAGGAAAGCAACCAAGCCTATGATAATAGCGTGCAACAAGATTGATGTGCCCGGCGCAGCTGATAATTTTGAAAAATTAAAAAAAGAATTTCCTAATCACATTTTAGTTCCATGCAGTGCGGAAGCCGAGCTGGCTTTAAGGGAAGCTGCAAAGCACGAGCTGATAAAATATGTTCCGGGCGATTCGGATTTTGAAATGATTCATCCCGAAAAATTAAATGACAAGCAGAAAGGCGCTCTGGAATTCATAAGGGCAGAATTACTGCAGAAATTCAGCTCAACAGGAGTGCAAAAAGTTTTGGACATTGCCGTTTTTGAACTGTTAAAATATGTTGCAATATTTCCGGGCGGAGTGAATAAGCTCGAAGACCAGCACGGCAACAGGCTGCCTGACTGCTTCCTGATGCCTCCGGAAACAACCGCATTGGATTTTGCGTTTAAGCTGCATACTGATATAGGAAATCATTTCGTAAAAGCAATCGACGTAAAATCAAGAAGGCCTGTAGGAAAAGATTATGTTCTGAAGAACCGTGATGTTATTGAGATTGCGACGAGCAAATAAATCTGAAAAACGCAAAAATTAAATACTATCAAATAAATTTAATAAAAATGCAACTAGGCAGACATCAATTCGTGAGTGCAGCAAATTATATTCTTATTGGAATGGCTGCAAGCTCGATTGCATTTTGTGCATCGGATTTGCCTGCTGTTAGCCACCCTGATACTGCAGCCAGAAACGCTGCAATCTTAAAGCAGTACATTACAAGACCAAATCCCGGAACATATTCGGACATGGAGGTTTCCGAAGAAAGAGGTTCGGATGGATCTCTTTTATTTAAACAAGTTTATTTCACATCGCAAGATAGGGATTTATATATTGCTTTGGTTTTATATGATGGAAATCAATTCTTCGGAAGTTATGGTACAGCGAGCGGAAATTATGATACACCGAACGATATTCCGATGTCACAGCATCATAGGTGGAATGATGATGGTTTCCAAGGTTCAGCATGGGATTATAGTATAGATGGTACCCAAATAACAGACAAAGTTGAAGCTAAAAAGTTATATGAAAGAGACTTAGAATTTATCATAAATAATTTGCCACGCATTGAAACTATTAAATGATATTCAACATATTAATTCTAAACAAGTAATTTTACAAATGAAACTTCTATTTCCATAGTTGTGCGCTGGTGGCCTAATGGCTGCAAGCTTTTGCAACGAACAAAAGAAATCAAATCTTGCCGACAAGCTCAAGGCCCGGAGTCAAAGTTTTCTTGCCGGGATTCCAGCTCGCCGGGCACACCTGGCCATCGTGCTTGCTGACAAATATCGCGGCCTCAAGCTTCCTTAATATTTCATGGGTGTTTCTGCCTATGGAATTATCGTGAATCTCCAGTGATTTTACCGTACCCTGCGGGTCGATTATGAAAGTGGCTCTCCAGGAAAGCCCTTCTTCCTCTATGTAAGTGCCGAAAGCCCTGCACAATCTTCCTGCCGGGTCTGCTGCCATCGGATATTTAATTTTCTTAATAGACGGAGAACTGTCATGCCATGCTTTGTGCGAGTACACGGTGTCTGTGCTAACGCTTATGACTTCAGCACCCTGCTTTTTGAATTCCTCATAAAGGCCGGCAGCTTCCTCAAGCTCCGTGGGGCACACAAACGTGAAATCAGCGGGATAGAACAGTAAAACAACCCATTTGCCGCTGTAATCTGAGAATTTTATCCTCTTTGTCTCTTCATTGACATAAACTTCAAAATCAAAATCCGGAACTTTCTGGCCTATGCTTATCATTTTAACACCCCCTAATACAGCAGTGTAAATCGTTTACATTTTAAAATCTATGGTTTTTCATGGCTCCAAAAGATTAATTTTATAAATGAAGCTTTTATCTTCTCATTTGTGCGCTGGTGGTCTAATGGCTACAACCCTTTGCGAAAAGATCGGTTGCCATAAATGACTGCGGCCTTCCAAGCCGCGTGTCCGGGTTCGAATTGCTGCAAGCGAGCGTGCTTGCGCACGCATGTCCCGGCCGGCGCATATTTAATTTCCAAAAACCTTGCCATCAGAGCTTACGACCTGGCGCCCAACGTATAATAAAACAGGCTCTATGTTTAGCAGGACAGCATCGCGCGTTATTCTTTCTATGTATCTCTTGCACATGTAGCACGGCGTGCGAAATTGGCCGCGGTTGACGATAACACCCTCAAGAACTGTTGATGCCGGATTCAGCCGCACCTCTTTGACTCTCCCAAGCACTTCACCCGATACTGTGAGTACTCTAATCCCCACCAAATCGCGGGCGTTTCGCGTTTCCTTTAACAGCAAGCTGTTTTCAACATATTTATCAATATTTCTTCCCATAGTAACCTCAAAATAATCCTTTTAGCGCATACACTGAAAACGCTATAACTGTGAACTTTATAATATTACCGATGACAATAAGTGAAAAAAGCCGTTTTTTATCATAGCGCACTGTGCCAAGTCCAACCGTCAATACATCGCTTGGCGTTGCCGGCAAAACATTAAGCAGGAGCACTGCATACCCGCCCCAGCGGTTTACCTTGCGCCGCACGCTAAAAAATGTTTTTGCAGAGAGCAGATACCTAATCTGATTGCTGAGTTTCAAGCCGACTAAGTAACTAATGGCATGGCCGGCCATAGAACCAGCAACTGCCACAAAGATAAAAAATACCATTGAGTTTCCTTCATTGACGCCGAAGTAAAATGCCAGCTCTGCAGGTATTTGAAAAAATATCATGGTGCTGAGCATGCAGAAAATGAACAGTTTTAGGGGAGTAATATCATGAACTAGATCAGGCACGTAGCGGCTATACCATGGCGTCGCTAACGGATATTCCTGAGCCAGGCGGATATTAAAGACCGCTATTATAATTCCGGCTATAATAACAAATGCCAGTATGGAAACGGCAATATATCGCTGCAATCTGTTGTTTGATGTCTCGTAGATAAAGGGCCCATTCTGCATAGTAATCTAAAGTAATTTGCAAGTTAATAAGGGTAACGTTGAGATATACTACCTTTATTTTAGTAAATCATAACATAATTTTTAATCAAATAATATAACAAAAAATCATTCAGAACATTTTTTATATTCAATAAGAAATAAAATCAAGCAGGCTTTAATATAATTGGTCGCCTCGGAATATAGCTAAGTGGAATTTGTACTCTATTATTATTTGGAACACCATTTCTCTCTTTTGTTGGACATACTTCAATAAATGGCGGTTTAACATTTCCTTCCCTATACTCTTCACGAAGCTCTCGAATTAGTCTTAAATAATAGCAAAGAAGAAAGCCTCGTTCTCCACAGCTTGGATCAACGGGAACTCCGTGTCCAACTCTGTCATGCACATATACAACTCTTTTTATTATAAGGTCCGGCGAATCTATACTGGGCTTATGCCAGTATAATTCCATTACTTCATCCTGGCTATGATCTATTAGCCCCAATCCCAAGAAATCATCAATATTCATAAAATCATCTTAATTCAGATTTTCAAATCAAAGGATTTTTTTCCTTTATAACTTCATAGACTTCCTTTCTTTTCGGAGTTACTCTCTTTGTGACTGTTTTCTTGCGAGTAACAGTTTTTGTTATTGTCCTCTTTGGAGTTTTGATTGTTGTTACTGTCTTCCTCGGAGTTATTTTCTTTGTTATGACTTTTCTTGCCGGAGTTTTAGAAGCTGCTTTTCTTGCAGCTTTTCGTGAAGCTCTTTTAGCAGAAACTTTCCTTACGGATGCCAATTCAATTTTCCTGTTAAGCTGCGCCATCCTTCTTCTCTGGCTTCTAAGCTTTGCTTCAAACTCTGCATCAGCCCTTTTAATTGACCTTAAGTTTTTGCTTATCAGGCTCCTGACTTTTTTAATATTGTCCCGGGATTCTTTCAAAGCAGAATTCATCTTTCTTATTTTAGCTGATTGTGATTTAGAGCTTGGAAGAATTTTATTCAGTGAATTTGTGTTTGAAGCAACTTTTTGCGAAACAGCCCTGTTGCCTGATGCAAAATCATCCAAACTTTCTTCAAAAGAATTAAGCCTGCCTGACAAAGTGTTTTCATGCGATTTCAGGCTTTCATTTATTTCGCTTATTGAATCATTTATATCATTTATAGTTGATGTGACAACTGTTTCGTTTGACCTTTGAAGGGTTATATCAGCGCCACATTTGTCCAGAGCATCATTCAGGTTTTGTATTTTGCTGTTGAAATCAGAAATTCTGTCCTCGATAGAAGCAAGCATTGTCCTTAGGTTGACAAGATTCAGGTTTATGTTTAAAATGTCGGCACTAACTAAATTAAAAGACTCCATAGTCTTGTTCTTGTGCGCCAAAAAATCTTTTCTCAAACCCATTTAATACCACTCCCAAATAGCAAAAAGTAAATAGGGTATATAAAACTTTCGCTATCAAAACCAACGATCTTTGCCAAAACCAACTATATTTATAAGCAATATCCCTCCACTTTAAGCCATGTTAAGTATTGTGATTCCGGCGCTCAATGAAGAAAAGTGCCTGCCAAGATTGTTGAACAGCATTAAAAAGCAGACCTACAAAAATTATGAAATAATTATTGCAGATGCTGATTCAAAAGACAATACAAGAAAAATAGCAAAAAAGTATGGATGCAAAGTAATAAAAGGCGGAATACCTGCTGTTGGCAGAAACAATGGGGCAAAAGCCGCAAAAGGGGATATATTGCTTTTTATGGACGCTGACGCAATTATAGGAGAAAAATTCTTGGAAAATGGACTGAATGAAATGAAATCAAGAAAACTTGACATCACAGGAGTTTACATTTATCCGGACACAAATAGGTTACTGGATCATATTTTTCTTGGTATGTACAATCTGCTGCTTTTTTCAACACAATTTTATTATCCGCATGCTGTAGGCAGCGGCATATTCTGCAGGAAATGGCTGCACAAAAAAGTCAGGGGTTTTGACTGGAATGTCAGGCTGGGCGAGGACGCAGACTATGTCAGAAGGTGCGGAAAGGTTGGAAACTTCAGGATGCTCAGGACTGTAAGGCTTTGCTTCTCCATGAGGCGGTACAAAAAAGGAAGGATAAAAACCGGATTAGGACTAATAGGTTGGGAACTGTACAGGATTTTCTTCGGTGAAATAAGAAAAAATATTTTTAAATATGAATGGAATTACAAAAAATAATATAAAAAGGAGCCGCAATGAAAAAACCAAGCGACTGGGCAGGAACGCAGGAATCATTGGCAAACTGTATTTTTGCTGTTGGCCTAGCAATTATTTTAATAACGGCGTCCAAAATCAGCAGCCCGCTGGAAATTGCAATGCTCGCTGCAAGCTCAATAACTATGTTCTATTTTTGGTGGGGATACTTGTTCCTTGCCAAGAGCGGGCTGGAAAGCAGAAAAATCACAGAATACCTCTATGATTTTACCATAGCCCTGCTGTTGATTGGGCTGTTTTATATAACCGGGCTCACCAATGAAAATAAGCAAAAATTCTGGCTCGTAACCTATTTTGTCCTGTTCGTCGGCACCGTGATAAAATATGCATTATTGTTAAACAGGGAAAATTCAAAGAGCAAAATAATATTTCTTAAGGAAAAGATAAAAATTGATTCAGGCGCTGCTGTATTTATTTTTATGCTGGTTTTAGCGGCAATTTTTCTGAAAATGGAGATGTTTGCAATATGGGGAATTTTTGCAATGGAGCTCGGCCACATACTCTATGTGGGAATATACTCAAATTTTTATGAGAAATACAGAAATCTTTGATTCATATCTTCAAACTCACAACCTGGGAAATCCCGTCCTCGTTCATTGAAACTCCGTAAAGAATGTCCGCTGTTGAAATCACGTTGTCATTGTGGGATATCATTATGTACTGGGCTTTGTCGGAATATTTTCTTATTAACTTTGCCAATCTTTCGCTGTTGTGCTTGTCAAGAGCTGCATCAACTTCATCAAGCACGTAAAATGAGGCAGGCTCATTCTCCTGTATTGCAAAAATAAATGCAAGCGCCGTCATTGTTTTTTCCCCGCCGGAAAGGCCGCGGATGTCGAGGAACTTGCTTCCGCTGATTTTGACATTGACACGAACGCCGCCTTCAAACGGATTTTCCTCATTCTCAATGACAAGAGTGGCATCCGCCCCTTTTGTCGTGAGCATGGTAAAGAAATTCCTAAAATTGTTATTAACCACTTCAAATGTCTTCATGAACAGTTCTTTTTTCTTTCCCTCAATCTCGTTCATCATAGCCATTACATCTTCCTTTTCTTTTCCTAGAGTGTCTTTCTTCTGGAGGAAATCATTATACTGCTTTTCCGCCTCGTCATAAACTTCAAGCGCCCTCATGTTAACGGAGCCGATGTCTATCATCATTCTCTCAAATTTGGAAATTTCACTTTTGAGATGCTCTTCAGTTTTTTCCAAATCAAGCTTTACGCCTTCATACTGCGCAAAATCCTGGTTTAATGCAGCCAAATTGGCAGAAGCCTCCGCATTTTTTAATGAGTGAAAATTAACTTTTATCTCAACCTGCCTGCTTTCCTCGATTATTTTGTCAACGGCAAGCTCATTTTTCTGCACTTCCTCGTTTATCTTGCCCTGTTTTGTGAAAAGGCTCTTGAATTTTGTATAAAATTCCTGGGCAAGCTTTTCTTTTTCTTTCAGAAGAATCTCTTTCTGCGACATTGATTCCTGCAGCCTTATAAACTCAAAATTAAATCCTTCCTCATCCTTGTCCATTCCCTTTAATATTTTCTCGGTCTTGTCTTTTTCAGGCAGGAATATATTTATTATCTGCGCATCAATATTTTTTATTTCAGAGCTCAGCTTAATTATATCTTCCGTAAGCTCCTTGAATTTCTGCTCGAAAGTGTTAAGCTCGGCAAGCAAAGTCGGGTCATTAAGCTGCGCGATTATCCCTCTGAGCTTCTGCTTTTCAATTTTAAGATTGGTCATCTCGCGGTTTGAATCAGAAATCTTGCTGTTAATTTTGTTAATTTCACTGTCAATCTCCTTTCCCTTTGCCTCAAGCTCTTTCTGCTGCTTCCTTGAAACATCTGTGTCGCTCGCTTCGAGATGCATTGAAGTCTCGGATTTGATTATCTCTCCTTCAAGCACTGCTTTCTTCTCCCTTAATTCGGTTATTTTTGACTCGTTTTCCGTTCTTCTTCTTTCAAGCACATCAATTAAATTTGCAAGCTCCTGCAGCTTGCCCTCGCTCTGCTCAAGGCTTTCCGCAACTTCCCTTTCCTTGAACCCAAATGCCTCTTTTTTCCTGTCCCGGAAGCCGCCGTGCATCGCTCCGCTCGTTTCTGCCACATCGCCGTCAAGAGTAACGAACTTCGCCTTTCCGATTCCAAGGCGCGTTGCGACATGAATATTGTCAATAATTAAAGTGTCGGAAAAAACATATGAAAAAATTTTTCTGAATTTTGCATCATAGGAAACTAAATTGATTGCCAAGTCATGGACTCCCTTTCCGCCGAGAAGCTTTTTTGCCTCGTCGCTTGTATCCTTCCCGAAAACTTTATTCAAAGGAAGAAATGTTGCAGAGCCCAATCTGTTCTCCTTCAGATAATCAATCAGTTCGGCAGCCAGCTTGTCATTCTCAACAACGATGCTTTTTATCCTGCCGCCGGCAGCAACTTCAAGCGCAAGCGCATATTTCGAGCTTACATTCCCCAGGTCCGCAACTGTCCCGTAAATGCCTGCCTTTTTATTCTTCAGCTCAAGAATTTTCTTGACTGCCAAATCTCCCCTGTTAAATTCCTTTATTGTTATGTCCTTTGCGCGGAGCTTTGCGACTTCTTCGCTTACGCCGTTCAGTTTTCTCCGTGATTCTGAAAGCTGTATTGCAAGCGACGAATCTTCATCAAGGCTTTTGTTCAGCTCAAGAGTCATTGTCTTGAAAAGCTGCCTCTTGTCTTTTAATGCGTCGAGCTGCTGCTTGTTCTCTTTCTCTACATCAATGACTTTTTTTATCCTGTCTTCTATGCCGCTTATCTCATGGTTTATCCTGTCTTTCTCCCTTATGAAATTATGCTGGTTTTCCCTCAAAGAAGTAATTTCCTTTTGAAGCTCATCGGCCTTTTTGTCAATCTCCTCGACTTTTTTTTCTGTGCCGGCAACATTGTCAAGATTATTTTTTTCTTTGAACTTCATTATTTTGCTGTTAATCACTTCCCGGTCTTTTGCCTTTAAATTAATTTGCGCTTCATAATCTTTCTTTTCATTGCCTAACTGCTCAATTCTTTTTTCTGTATCTTCAATGCTTGATTTCAGGTCGTTTCTTCTCTGCTTTATTTTGCCTAGCTCATTTTTTAATGTTTCAATTCTTGAATTATTCTTGGTCAATTCTATTTTTAAAGTCTCAACTTCCTTGTTTAGTTTTAATTGCTCGGTTTCTCCTTTTTCTTCAATCTCTTTTGAAATTGCCCCAATCTGCCTCTTTTTTTCTTCGTTCTCAGATTTGAGCTTGCTGATTTTTTCTCTTAAAATTGTTAAATCACTGTTGCCTGCGTCAATTCTTTCCTGTATTGATTTTTTGTCAGCTTCTCTTCTGTCAATCTGGATTTTCAGGTAAGAAGCCTTGTTCATTTTTATGGTATCATTCATCTCTTTGTATTTCAGCGCCTGGTCTCTGTCTTTCTTTAATTCCTTGAGATAAGTGTGCCTTTCTGTCAGAATAAGGTCAGTCTCCCTCAAATGCTGCTCAACTTTATCGAGCTCAAGAATTGCCTTGTGTTTTTTTTCTTCGTATAAGGAAATGCCAGCGATATCTTCTATAAGCATTCTCCTTTCTTCCGGATGCATCTCCACGAACCTCGTGATGTCGCCCTGAAGAATTATATTATAGCCGTCCGGATCTATCTTTGCAAGCGAAAGAAGCCCGGTTACCTGCTGCCTGGTCATCACTTTATCATTTATCTTGTAGATTGACTGCCCGGTTTCCTTTACTATTCTGGTTATTTTTACTTCATTCTCTTCTGTCGGAAAAATCCTGCCTGAGTTGTCAAAATAAATGCTGACTTCCCCGTGCTTTGCAGGTTTTTTTGCCTTGCCGCCATTGTAAATCAGATTGGCGGATTTTTCCGCCCTTAAATCCCTTGATGATGATTTGCCTAAGACAAAGCACAAAGAATCCAAAACATTGCTTTTTCCCGCGCCGTTTGGCCCAAGAACGCAGTTAAATTTCGGCCCAAAAATTATTTCAGTATGCTTCGCAAAGGACTTGAAGCCCTGCATCACCATCTTGTTTATTCTGGTGGTTGCCCTGGCCGCCTCAGCCGCAATCACCATCTGAGGCATTCCAGAAGTGCCTATTGTGCTTTTATCGCTTGAAACCTCTTCTTCCATGAAGGGTTTGCTGTGTTGGTATTATTTAAAGGTTTTTGTTGAATTCAATAAATAATTTATTCTCATAAATCCAGTTCAGCCCATCGATAACTATTTATACTACTTAGCCAACTAATATACATATAACACTATCAGGGGT
>ERZ1292640.2370-Hain-H43-02um-R1-2370-length-15119-cov-7_pt1 | contig 15119 bp, 14 predicted proteins | sample MGYA00564404_ERZ1292640 | MGnify/ENA primary metagenome ERZ1292640 (study PRJEB36523, sample SAMEA6512636) | groundwater metagenome | collected 2019-01-08 | study: AquaDiva: Metagenomics assemblies of 32 groundwater samples
TGTTCGATCCGCCGCAGTGCAAAGACGTTACCCTGGTTCAAGAATCCGCCCTAACATAAAACTCCAGTCGTAGCGCATCCCCAGCCGGATATTCGCATTTGACGGAAGGCCGGATCTGCGGTGTAGTAACTGCCGAACAAGTCAACGCATCAATATTATGCCTTCACGAATTTCACGCCGGACCGCCATGCGGAAACTGGCCGGAAGCGCTGCCCTGCTGGGCGCTGCTGCCTCACAGCAAATTTCTCAAGCGGCCGAATCCGCCGCCAAACTCAAGTGCAACATCAACCATTCGGTCTGCCGCTGGTGTTACGGCAAGATTCCGCTGGAGGACCTTTGCCGTGCCGCCAAAGAAATCGGCCTGCAATCGGTCGAACTGCAAGGGCCCAAGGAATGGCCCGTTATCCAGCAGCACGGGCTGACTTGCGCCATGGCCAGCGGAGCCGGCCTGGGCATCGAGAACGGCTTCAATCGACTGGAGAATCACGATAAACTGGTGGCCAGCTACGAAGAAGTCATCCCGCAGGTCGCCAAGGCCGGCCTGACCAACCTGATTTGCTTTTCGGGCAATCGCCGAGGGTTGGATGATGAAAAAGGCCTCGAGAACTGCGCGATCGGACTCAAACGAATCCTGCCCTCCGCCGAGAAACATAAGGTCACCATTTGCATGGAGCTGCTCAACAGCAAGGTCAATCACAAGGACTACCAATGCGACCACACCCCCTGGGGCGTCGCGCTGGCCAAGCGCGTCGGTTCAGAGCGCTTCAAACTCCTCTACGATATTTACCACATGCAAATCATGGAAGGCGATGTCATCCGCACCATCCGGGAGAGCCATCAGTACATCGCCCATTACCACACGGGCGGGGTGCCGGGCCGGAATGAGATTGATGAAACCCAGGAGCTTTATTATCCGGCGGTGATGAAAGCCATTGTCGAAACCGGCTTTAAAGGTTTCGTGGCGCAGGAATTTATTCCCAAGCGTCCCGACGCCATCGCCTCCCTGAAACAGGGCGTGCTCATTTGCGATGTCTGATCTGGGAGGAACGACTTTCACGTCGCCCCGGAATCGGGAAGAGACCCAAGCCGCTTCTGCCGCGCTTGGCCACCCCTGAAACCTCTGCGGTTCAGGGTCACGTCCTTCATTCATTCAACCACGAGTTGCACATGCATCGGAACGCAGCCTTCAGGCCGCAGGAAGCCGCACTGTGCTCCCAGGCATTCGGCACCTCGGACATGGCTCTCCCCTCTACCGGTTCACGCCGGCGGGCCTTAGCTTTTCAGCCCCAACCCCAGCGCTTCTTTGCAGTATTTGATGCTCTTTTCGATTTCGGCTTTTTGATATTCCTGGTCGGCCAGTGTGCGGTCCTTGCCTTCCGGAGTTTTGTAGGGATCGCGCGGTTTGCCGGTTTTGGCGAGCGCCAGGAACCTCGCGAAGTCTTTGGCTTTGGCCTGCGGCCAGGTTTTCCAGAAATCATCTTTCAGGTAAGGAATCTCGCGGTTGAAACCGGAAATGGTTTCGATATGCACGGGCACTTTGGAACAGAGTTCTGCATAGCGCTGGAAATAAGCTTTCAGGTCCGTGTTCCCGTCGCCCATGGCTGTCCATTGGATGGTCGCGCCGTTCACTGATTCCCAGACGGCGGAGTCCCGCAGGCTGGTGCAGACGGCATAAGGCCCCAGCACTTCCAGGCTGGCCAGCGGTTCTTCCATGGTCCAGGTCGCGTTGCCGGAATCCATGTTGGCCCCCACGTATTCCTTGCCCGCCTCTTCGATCAAGGTCACCAATTCCCAGGTCTGCATGTCGCCGGCGTGATTTTCCACGGCGATCTTGACCCCGGCATCCAGGGCTTGGCTGCGCAAGGCCTTGCAGACTTTGACGGTATCCTTGATGCGCGCTGCGATGCCGCCTTCGGTCTTGCGGTCTTCGCCGCTGCCCAAGACAACGCGAATGACCGGCGAGCCCACGGCCTTGGCCACGCGAATGCCGAGCGCCAGATGTTCCTCCGCCGTCCCCCATTTGTTGCGAAAGGTCCTGGAGGTGGGGCAAATGCTCCAGGAACCGGCGTAGATCTGGAGTCCTTGATCAGCGGCCTTGGATTTGAGGTCCTGCAAGTATTTCTCCTCAAAATTGTCAAAGGCATCCAGGTCTGAGATGAGCAAGGAATCCGTCCGGAGCGACGCCGCGTAATCAATCAGCGCCGGCGCTTTCCAGCCCATGGCGCGCACCGCGAAGTTGTCGATGCCCAGCTCGATATTCTTGCGCGGCGCGGCTGCATTCTGGCCGGGCACGGACAGGCCAGCCGTCAATCCGGCGCTGGCGATGGCCAAGGATTTCACAAACTTACGACGAGGAAGAACAAATTGGTCGTGTTCCATAAATCTCTTTTCTTAAACAGGTTCTTTCTGCCGGCGGTGTGACCGACGGTCGGCAAGGCCACATTGCACCCGCTTAGTTCGCCTCAGAAACGTCCCAAAGGCAAGCGCGATTCAGGAGCCCGAGGAGACAGATGGGCTGACCGCGAGGGCGCGACATCTTTTTGGTGACATCTTTTTTGTTTACCTGTGCGGCAGGCGTGCCATGATGCCTGCCGAGATGGCAGCCGAAGAAAAACCGAAGAGTCTCGTCTTTCGCCTGTTCAAATACACGGTGCTGGCGCTCGTGCTTTATGTCCTCGGCCTGGGACCGGCAGCTAAACTTGCTGCCATGAAAAAAATCCCGGACCGCGTCGTGCAAACGGCTTATACCCCGATTTTTTATCTGGAAAGAACTGAGCCTGCCAAAAAAGTGGTCCAACCCGCGGTGCGCTGGTATTTGAACCTGTGGAAAGTGCCCAAGAAAACGGCCCTGAACCGCTCGTTCCCGCAGCCTCATTCGTCCCTGTGATCCAGCATCCAGTATCCAGTATCCAGTATCCAGCTCGTGGCTTCAGCCTCATTCGTCCTGTGATCCAGAGCGGTCCAGGCCGTCGCAATCCAGAACCGAATGGGCTTATGAAAGATTATTCACGCCGCAAATTCCTGGGTAAAACCGGCTGGGCCATCAGCCTTGCTCCGGCCGTGGCGGCCGGTTGTGTTTCCTTGGTCGTCAGACCGTCTCGAGCCGCCGCCGTCGGCGCCAACGACAAAATCCGCATCGGCCTGATCGGTTCCGGCGGCATGGGCCGCGGCGATCTGGCCACGTTTTTCCTCAGCCCGGAAGTCGATTGCCCGGTGATTTGCGACGTGGACGACGCCATGATCGCCCAAGGCGTCGCCTTGGTGGAAAAGCAACGCGGCCACAAACCGGACACTCTCAAAGATTTTCGTCGCGTGCTGGAGCGCAAGGATATCGATGCGGTGCTGGTGGCGACGCCGGATCATTGGCACGCGCTGCCGACCGTTCTTGCTTGTCAGGCGGGCAAAGATGTCTATGTCGAGAAACCGCTGGCCACGAGCACCGATGAGGGCCGCGCCATGCTGACGGCGGCCCAAAAACACAATCGAATCGTGCAAATGGGCACCCAATGGCGCAGCGGCGTGCATTGGCGGGAAGCGGTCGAATTCGTCCGCTCCGGCAAACTCGGCAAAGTGGGGTTGGTGCGCGGTTGGGCTTATCACGATTGGCTCAGCAGCATTGGCAATCCGCCCGAGGCCGAACCGCCCGCCGGCGTCGATTACGATATGTGGCTTGGCCCCGCGCCCAAGCGTCCGTTCAATCCCAGCCGTTTCCATTTCAATTTCCGCTGGTTCTGGGATTACGCTGGGGGACTCATGACCGACTGGGGCGTGCATCTCATCAATATCATGCTGTGGGCCATGGGGCCGGAGCACCCGAAAACGGTCAGCTCGACCGGCGGCAAATTTGTGCTGACCGACAATTCGGAGACGCCGGACACACAGATCGCCGTGTACGAGTTTCCGACCTATACCCTGGTTTGGGAGCACAAAGTCGGCGTTGGAGTTGGCCTGAATGGCCGGCCCTGGGGCATTTCATTCACCGGCGGTGCCGGCACTCTCATCATCAACGATTCGGGCTGGGAAATCATGGCCGAACGGAAGCACGAAACCTTGGAATCGAAAAAGTATCCGGGCAGCGCCGATGCCCGGCCCGCACACGTGCGCAATTTCCTGGATTGCCTGAAATCCCGGCAACAGCCCGTGGAGAATCTGGAGCTGGGCCACTTCATTTCTTCGGTGGCCCACCTGGGCAACGTCGCTTTCCGCTCCGGCCACAAGATCGTTTGGGACCCCGAGAAAGAACGGATCGGCGATGATCCCACAGCCGGCCGGCTGGTCGGTGTCGAGTATCGCAAACCGTGGGAATTGCCGTATCGGAAAAGGGTATAGCGTTGCCTGACTGCAACTGAAACCGGCATTGACTGTTTGTTTGTTTGGCCTAGGTTGCGTGGCGTATGGACCAAGCCACCATATTTTACAGCACCAAGCGTTATTGGACGGACAACGAGTTGATGTCCCTGCCCAACGACGGCCGCAAGTACGAGTTGATCGAGGGAGAATTGCTTATGAGCCCGGTAGGAATGAACCATAGTCTCATTTGTGTGGGGTTGGTTGCCCTGCTGACCCGCTTTGTGCAGCGGAAAAAAATCGGCGCGGTTTTTGATTCCAGCATGGGCTTTCGTCTCAGCCGGCGACTCCTCCTCTCGCCGGATGTTTCTTACGTGAGCAAAGCCCGTCTCAAAGAGATCATGGTTGCTCCCGAGAAATTCCTTTACGGCGCGCCGGACTTGGCGGTGGAGGTCCTCTCACCAAGCGACACCCTCGACATGATCGAGAGGAAACTCGACAAATACTTTCATTATGGCACCCGTCTGGCCTGGGTCGTGGATTCTCAGCGCCGGACCGTCTCCGTGCATTCGCTCGACGCCGTCACCAAACTGTCACGTTCCTCGGATACTCTGAGCGGCGGCGAGGTCCTGCCGGGCTTCAAATGCAAGCTGGGCCGGATTTTTGCGTTGGATTGAACTCCGGCTCTGGAGCTTCTGCGAAATCGCTCTCTGGCATTACCGCGGATTGCGTGGATTTCACGGTTGCGCAACGCCGGACTCTCGGCTCACCGCAACGCCGAGGGAACGTGCGTGGCCCGAAACAATGAACTGACAAACCGGTTGACCGGTTCCGCCAGCAAATCTTGCGGCGCATCGCCGCCATCGGTCATCCACCGGCTCCGGCCATGCAGGACAGCAGCGTAGAGCAGGTCGCCGGAAGATACCTCGAACAGCTCGACCTTGATTTCGATTCTGTCTCGGCGGCCGGTCCATTCAGTCGTATGGTCTTCCCAGCGCAGAATGGTGGGCGAAACCAGGTACTGGCAGTTGGCTTGGCGGGCCGTCGCCAGCGCCTCTGGCACTTCTTCAAATTGTTTTCCGACGCGGACGCCTTTCGCATGTTTCGCAAAGGCTTCGCTCAAAGCCTGGGCCGTCTTTTTGCCGGATTCCGCATCGGCGGGCTTCTGGCGCGGGTGGTTCGGGGCCAGGCGAATGTAAATCCGAACCTGCCGCGGAAGCTGCGGCTGAGCGCTCGCTTGAACCAAGGCCACTTTCTGTTCGCTATGCAGGCACCCTGCCAGGAACAAAGTGCCCAGGCCGCTCGCCGCCAAAATGCTCCGCCAATTTCTCATGATAACACGGAAGAGTTTCGGTCTTTTCTCAGGGACTCAGCCGTTTTCAGACTTCGCGCCGCCGCAGAGTTTGCGCCAATGGTCCAGGCGATCGCCGCAGCCCAGTTCCGTCAGATAGGTGGTGTTCACCTGGCTGGCCGCTCGGCCCGTTTTGTCCGACTGTTTTTCATATTCCAGGGCGTTGGCCACGTGCACGGCGGTCAAGAGCGAGAAATTCCTGTTCTCGGACTGTTCCGGGGAGTGATGCCAGGCAATGGCCTCCAGGATTGCCAAAGGCAAGCCCCAGATACCCAGCAAACAGGCGCCCAACTCCGCGTGAGTGGCCCCAAAGACCTCGCGCTCAGCTTCCCACTGGGTTATGCCCTTGGTTGTCGCCGTCGCCAGGACCTGGCGGTACTGGCCCGGCAGGTGGACGGCCAGCATGAGCTTGCCGATGTCATGCAGCAGACCCGCCGTGAAGGCCTCCTCGGCCATTTTGGGATTCTGCTGTTCGGATTGAACAATTGATTTTGCCAAGACCCCCGTTCCAACGCTGTGCAGCCAGAGCGCGTGCCAGGAGAATCTTGCCGATTGCGCCTGGTCCAATTGCGAAAAGACGTGCGCGAAAAAGAACAAAGCTTTGATCTTCTCCACTCCCAGGAGGAGGACAGCCTCCTTGATGTCTGCAATCTCCCGTGAGAACGAAAAAAAGGCGGAGTTGGCCAGTTGCAGCATTTTCGCGGTCATGGCGAAGTCCTTCGATATATAAGCCGCAACCTGGTCAATGGACCCCATCGGCGATTGCAGTTCTTCCAGGACCTGGTTGTAAATCAGCGGCAGGCTGGGCAGCTTGTGAATCTGCGAAATCAATCTTTTGACCGGCTCATCCGACATCAAGGCCTCGAGCAGTAATGCCCGCTTGACGCCGGCAATCAAGGTTTCCGCATCGGATTGTAGGTTGAGAAGCTGCGGCGCGATCCCGGAGCACTTTTTGATTTGCCCCCGCTCCTCCGGTTCGCAGCGCATGAAGCGCAACGTTTTGGGATGCTGCTTTCCCACTTCATTCAGAAAATCAATGCCATCCATGCCCGCCAGCCGCAGGCCGGACACCACCACATCGCTCGATTGTTTGCCGATGAATTCCAGGGCCTCCTCGCCGCTCTCCAGGAACGACATGGCCCACTCGCCTTCCATCGATTGCAGACTCGTGGCAAGCTGCGGCAGCGCCCCGGTCTCGCTCTCCACGAACAAAATGCGCTTTTTCACCGCCGGGCTGCGAAGGGTTGCCTGGGCGGCACGCGGGCTGGCCACAGGCGCTTCTGCCTTCCCAAGCCCGCTTTCATTGGTTAAATCAGCAGGGACGCGTTCGGCAGACGCTGGCTGGGCTTCCGGAGGTGACGGGACTTTCCCGGCCAGGAATTTCATCCTCGTCAGCGCCCGTCTGATCGCTCCAAAATTGCCCATAAACAGTTTTGTATGCCTAGATTAAACTGCCGCGTCAATTGTGCCAAGCTCAGGAATCGCTTTCTCACCTTCCTCCTCGTCGGGTGGCTGGGCATTGGCGCTGCCTTGGCCGCCCCACCGGATGCAATCACAGACTGGCGCAATATCCGGTCGGGTTGGGTCATTCCCGATGAAGGTTACTGCGATCAACCGTATATCGTGGTCACCACCAATGGCCATTGGCTCTGCACCCTCACCACCGGCCACGGACAGGAAGGTCAACGCGGACAACACGTCGCCGCCACCATCAGCAGCAACCAAGGCCGCACTTGGTCGCACCTGATCAACATCGAACCGGCCGACGGTCCCGAGGCCTCCTGGGCCGTTCCGCTGGTGACGCCCGGCGGCCGCGTTTATGTGTTTTATGATTACAACGGCGATCAGGTCGAAACCCTGGGCGACCGGCGCATCCGCGCTGACATGCTCGGCTGGTATGTCTTCCGTTTCTCTGACGATCATGGCCGCACCTGGTCCAAAGAGCGTTATCGCCTGCCGGTGCGCGTGACCGCCTGTGATCGTGCCAATGACTGGGCCGGTGCAGTGCAGATTTTCTGGGGCATCAGCAAGCCGATCACCTTTGGCTCAACCGCTCTATTCGGCTTCACCAAACTCGGCCGGTACATGCTGGAAAATGGCGAAGGCTGGTTCTTCCGCTCGGATAACATTTTGACGGAACCGGACCCCAACAGAATCCACTGGCAAATGCTGCCCGAGGGCGATCAGGGCCTGCGCGCTCCGGAGTTTGGCTCCATCCAGGAAGAGCACAACATCGTCGTGCTGAGCGATGGCACTCTCTTTTGCATGTACCGCACGACGATGGACCATCCCTGCCAGGCCTACAGCCGTGATGGCGGGCGCACCTGGAGCCGGCCGGAGCCGGCGGTCTATTCGCCTGGCGGCCGCAGATTCAAACATCCGCGCGCTTGTCCCAAAATCTGGAAGGCCAAGAATGGCCGGTTTCTGTTTTGGTTTCAACATCATGGGGGCAAGGACTTCTTGGGTCGGAACCCAGCCTGGATTTGTGGCGGGGTGGAGAAGGACGGCCAAATCCTCTGGTCGCAGCCGGAAATTCTGCTCTATGACGAAGATCCCAATACGCGCATGAGCTATCCGGACCTTATCGAGCAGGACGGCCACTATTGGATCACCGAAACTCAAAAGACCATCGCACGGGTGCATCCGATTGATTCTGGTTTGCTGGAGGATTTGTGGCGCCAGGCGGACCAGCGAGAGGTGGCCAAAGCGGGGCTCGTGTTCTCAGCCCCCACCCAGGCGCTGCGGGCTGGAGAAGTCGCCGCGCCGGAGTTTCCCAACCTTGATGGTCCGTCTGGATTCTCGCTCGATTTCTGGATTCGGTTTGACGAATTGACCGCTGGGCAAGTCATTCTTGAGGCGCACCGGCCCGGCGGACAGGGCCTTGCCGTGTCCACAACCAGCCGGCGCACCGTCCAGCTTGAGCTCAACGATGGCCAAGTAAAGAGCGCTTGGGACTGCGACGCCGGCCTCCTCAAACCTCATCAGCTTCACCATCTGGCGATCATCGTGGACCGCGGACCAAGAATTATCACCTTCGTCGTGGATGGGTTGGTGTGCGACGGCGGGACCGGCGGGCCATACGGGTGGGGGCGAATCGACCCGGCACTCCGCAGTGTCAATGGCGCTCCCGTTCTCAAGATCGCGCCTTCACTTCAAGGCGAATTGAAATCATTGCGGATTTATGACCGTCCACTGCGGCACGCTGAGGCCATCGGCAATTTTCATTGTCCGCCTCCTGCGGAGTGAAACAGTCTCCTGACTGCGCTCACTGATGACGGTGATCCTTGTGCCGTGGCTCTCCACAGCGGCCATGCTGTAGGAGCGCGGGTGTCCTTGCCTGTGCTTCTTTTCCATTGCTGGTCAGTCTGTCTCGTGCGGAGGGAATCATTCTTCAGGCGCATAACTTCGGGAATTTGATCGCGTGGCAGCCTGGGTCTCGGGTTTGGCGTGACGCGCTAGAACAGTCGCGATGAGGCGTTTGCTTTTCCAATCGGGCCCTTCCTTTTGAGGCAAACACTTCTGGACAAGAAACAAAGCAAGCCTACTCTCAAGTTAGAACGCGGCAAAAAGCTTCAAACTTGACGGATATTACGTGTTGAGCATGAACACCCGTAAACGCTTCACCCGGCCGATTAGGCACCCCTGGCTGATGTTCTGCGTCGGCCTGCTTCTTGTGTTGGGCGCGGTTCCTTTCCTTGAGCATTCGAGGTCCAGAGGGCGTCACGATGTATCTGCTGCTGAGTATGCAGACATGAGGTTTGATGGCATCGTGGTTTCGAACGGCGTCGCCTACGGTTGCTTCACGATTACAAATCGTCATCCAGACGCGCTGTTGTTTTACGTCAATAACGTAAAGGTTTGGACACATGGTACATGGCGTCACTACGCATCATGGTCTGCCGGAGCACCCACCACCCATCCCGTGCTGGGTCGCCGCGCCAACATTCTGTCCCCTGGGGGACTGCAGAAGTTCCTCGTCCGAGCACCCGGCGAAGGCGAGGCGTGGCGCATTCACGTTGGCGTGCTTCGTGGAATTCGAGGAATTACACTCGAAAACCGGGCCGCCATTCTACTTCGGACACGATCGCTTGCTACTGCGCTGAGCTCGTCACTCACCCCGCCGGGCGGCTATGGCGACTTCAGATTTGCAGGCTTTCTGGATGGACCGCTCATCACATCTCAGGCCCACTCATCCACTCCAGCCAAAGCGGCTTCACCTGCACGTTTCGATTGATTGGTGAGAACTTGATCCCGCGGCCGCAAGAGGATCTCGTGGTCGGGCGCTTTCCTTTGGAGCTTGCCGTTCTCCTCTCCCTTTCGCCAACATCCCAGCCCACATGCTTACACTCTCCGAAGTCAGCAAGGCGTTTGGCGGGCGGACCCTGTTCGCCGGCGTCTCGTTGCAGGTGAACCGTGAGGACCGCATCGGCCTGGTCGGTCCCAATGGCGCTGGAAAAACCACGCTCTTATCGCTCATCCTCGGCACGGAGACGCCCGACACAGGCACCATCAGCCTGCAACGCGGTGTCACCTTCGGCTATTTGCCGCAGGAGAACGCGCCCGCGGGTGATCAAACCGTGCTCGAACTCGCCACCGCCGTCACTCCGGAGATCGCCGGCCTGCAATCGCGGCTGAAGGCCTTCGATGCCGGCCACGACCACGATTCAGCGGACTACCACGAAGTCCAGTCGCGGTTCGACCAACTGGGCGGCTACGCGCTCGAAGCCAAGGCCGCGAAAATCCTCATCGGCCTGAGCTTCCGTGAATCCGACTTCCACCGCCGGGTCCGCGAAATGAGCGGCGGCTGGGTCATGCGCGCCCATCTGGCCCGCCTGCTCGTGCAATCACCGGATTTGCTCATGCTGGACGAGCCGACCAACCACCTCGACCTGGATGCGCTCCTCTGGTTCCAGGAATATCTCAAGACCTATCCCGGCGCCATCCTGATGATCTCCCACGACCGCGAATTCCTGAACCAATTGGCCGGTTCCGTGGTCGAAATCCGCCAAGCCAGCCTCATCCGCTACCGTGGCAACTACGATGCCTACCTGGCCCAGAGCGAAGCCAATGAGCAGCAACTGCTCGCCGCCTGGAAAAACCAGCAGCGCGAGATCGCCCGTCTCCAGGTCTTCGTGGACCGCTTCCGCGCCAAGAACACCAAAGCCTCGCAAGCCCAGAGCAAGCTCAAGCAAATCGACCGCATGGACAAGATCGCCGCGCCCGAAAGTGCGGAGGCCACGATCGGCTTCGCCTTTCCGCAGCCGCAGCGGAGCGGTTTGCGCGTGGTTGCGCTGGACCACGCGCGCTTCGCTTATGGCGGCCAGGTGGTCTATGACGGCCTCGACTTCCAAGCCGAGCGCAGGCAGCGCCTCGTGCTCGTCGGCCCCAATGGCGCCGGCAAATCCACGCTCCTCAAGCTGCTGGCCGGCGTGCTGACGCCGCAGTCCGGCGAGCGGCGGCTCGGCCACAACGTCCGGGCCGGTTACTACTCGCAATATCGCGTCGAAATGCTCCACCCGGAACGCACCGTCCTGGAGGAGGCCTTCGACACCCCGCAACGACTGACGGAGACCATGGTCCGCACCGTGCTCGGCTCCTTTCTCTTTCGCGGCGACGACGTGTTCAAAAAGGTCGCAGTGCTGAGTGGCGGCGAGAAAAGCCGGCTGGCGCTGGTGAAACTGTTGCTGAACCCTCCCAACCTCCTGCTCATGGACGAGCCGACCACGCACCTCGACCTGGCCAGTATCGATGCGCTCCTCTACGCGCTCCGGCAATTCGAGGGCACGCTCCTCTTCATCAGTCACGATGTCTATTTCATCCGCGAACTGGCCAACCACGTCGTCCACGTCCAGAACGGCCGTCTCACCCATTATCCCGGCGGCTACCAGTATTACCTCGATAAAACCGCCGCCCTTCGCGCCGCTGAAACGGCGGGCAACGACGCGGTCCGCCGTGGTTCAAACTCCACCACCACCACCAAAGGAAACACGCCGGCCGTAGCAAACGTCCTTACCCTCTCGAAGAAAGAGCAAAAGCGCTTTGAAGCCGAGCAACGGCAGGCGCGCTCCCGCGGGCAGAAGGCCGCTCGAAACCTTGTGCACCATCTTGAGAAGGAAATTCACGAACTTGAATCCCGCCAGGCCGAACTCACCGCCGAACTGGAAAAGCCGGAAACCTACGAGCAGTCCGGCAGAGCCATGGAGGTCAACCGGGCACTCCAGAGCGTTCTCTCCGACCTGGAACGCCTCACGGCGGATTGGGAAACCGCCGCCACCAGGCTGGCAGAGCTGCAAGCGGTCGGGTTGTCGGTGGCTGAATCGCGGCCCAGTTCGTGACCTGCCTTCCGGCGCAAACCACGATTCAACGTAGGCTATGCGCCGGCGAGTCCGTTATCTTTGCCTTATGACATTGACCAGTGAGCTTCGGCAGGCAGTGGGCGGGCTTGTCATTCGCAACGCGGTGTCACCCTCGGCCACCCAATCACGAATCACCAATTTCGCTTGAAAAGGTAGTAGTCAGTCGGGAAGACGCCAAATCTATCGACAAGACTGGAGCGACGATACTTACGGTTTTTCACCAGGCAGGTGTAGCCATGGCGCTCAATTTCATGACCGTAATCTCCTGACGAACCATCAATTTCCTTGGTTCTCAAGTCCTCGAAGTTTGGAACCACGAACAAATACGGAACATGCAGATCAGTCAAGAGATCCAACCAAAGCCGTACCCAAGCCAACGGCATCTCGCTCCAGCTATGGATGTTTGTCGCCAGCATGAAATCCCCTGGGTCGAGCTCACTGATCCGGTCGAATGGTACTACCTTCCACCGTTCGCAGCGGCGGTATTTCAAGTAAAAGTCACACAGGAACGTGCTGGTCGCGATCGCGTCCAAGCAGGTGATCCTTCCGTTTGGAAATGCATGCGTGAACCGGTGCGCGAACCGTCCATAACCCGCGCCAATGTCGAGGACGCTGATCGAGTCGCAAAGATTCCATCCGAGGCACTCCTTAAGCCAGTGTAGCTCAAGTATGGAGTCCAAAAGATCACGACTCAACATGAGGTTTCGATCGACGCACCAAAGCTTGACACCGAACTTGGAATCTTCCTCCAGAGAATGCAACCAGCCGTGGTCGTCAATCATCTCGAGATACGCTGCGGACAGTCTATATCGATTCATTGAATGGCGAAAGTTGGCTTGACTCAGGTAATTATTCTCGGCTCTAAAGCGGCGAAGATTTACACGCGGCTCCCAGACGGACCAGCATGAATGACCCGGGTTCTGGACTTGCTCGTACCGAGACCGCAGGTCGAGGAGCACCGGGTTGGCCGGCTTTAGATACGCGTTTGTTTCCGGTTCAAGTGGCGCCGCAATGGAGTGACCTTGCTTGAGCTTGCCGAGGTAGAACCAAGCAAGCGTTCTGACTGCCGTCAAATTGAACATTGCCCTCATTTGTCGCCGTGCTGCTCAGAAGATCCGGACAGGCTTGGCGCTGAGCAGTGGGTCAATCGCTCAGACCGAACGGGTTCGCGTATGCCAGGGTCATAAATGCCGCTCGCCAAGGACCTTCGTACCCGCACTAAACCTCTTAGGTCTTCCAGTGCTGTCTTCCAGATCTTCACGCGGCTATCCCGATCCTCCACCCACGCCACCGGCAAATAAAAAATCTGATAGCCGAGCTTTTCGGCCAGGATCAGCAACTCGGTATCCATGAACCAGCCGTTGTCCTCGACGAGTGGCAGGAGCCGGGCGGCCGCCTTCCTTGTAATGGCCTTGAACCCGCATTGCGCATCAGAGAATGTCGTCCGAAACAACATCTTGATGAGAACGTTGTAACATCGCGAAATGATCTCCCGCCTGAGTCCGCGCGTGACCAATGAGTGTTTCATAAGGCGCGATCCAATGGCCAAATCACATCCTCCGGCAAGCAGTGCCTCGATCAGAGGTGGAAACGCCGAAAGCTCTGTGGACAAATCGACGTCCATGTAACTGAGAACGTCGGCGTGGCTTTCACTCCAGACCTTTTTCAAAGCTCGCCCACGGCCCTTTTGGTCCAGATGTGCTACCTGCAACCCTGGGTATTCATGCAAGAGCTTGCAGGCGACATCGAGAGTTCTGTCAGTCGAGCCGTTATCCGCAACCACGATCTCGAAGGAAAACCGGCAATGCTCCGTGAGAAACCGGTAGAGTATCGGCACGCTTCCAGGAAGCCGGTCTTCCTCGTTGAAAACTGGGATAGTTATATTAACGACCATAACAATCACCCATTCGTCGATCCGTTCACTTGCTCAACAGCGATTGCGCTCCCAATTTCTTGTGGCTGCCACAGACAGATTCATCTGTCGCAACGACCGATCCACCCGCGCACGCTGGAGGGTTCAACTGGCCTTTTGCGGATGCGCTATTGCCTTCCGCCCAGGTCCATCGGTCCAGTTTTAGGAAAATTTTGTAGAAAAACCACCGCGCCCACTGTGGCGGGCACCACCGCGCGCACCAGGTTGCTCCGAATGCCAGCCGATCGAGGCTGCCCATCCGATGGCCGTACCGTCTTGCCGCCAACCGCCGCGCGCGGAGTGTCGCATCGACCATAGCGCGATATTGTCGCATGCGAACGCTTTGCCCCCAAAACCGCTCACGGACCAGCACGGTCGGCAAGTTGTATAATTCAAACCTTTGGGCCAGGCGCATCCACAATTCCAAATCCTCGCCCACCGCGAAGCTTTCATCATAAAGCCCGAACTCTGCAAAGCACTGCTGACGGATGAGCACCGCGCTCTGACAGAAGGGATTGCGGTACCAGAATGCCCTCACGCACTCCGCATGGCGGATAGGGAACCATTTCTCCCCGATCACCTCTCCACCGGCGTCGATCAGTTCACATTGCGCGCCGCAGACCCCGACCCGCTCGTGGCCACCCTGTTCCATCCAGTCCAACTGCATCGCCAATCGGCTTGGGAGGCATATATCGTCACTATCGAGACGCGCGACATATTTGCCCCGAGCACTTTTGATCCCAACATTGGCCGCCACCGGAATTGGCAGGCGGCTCGGCAGCCGGATGACGCGCATCCGCGAATCCTCCCTCATCCACCGTTCGGCGATCTCCCAGGAACGATCTGTCGAGCCGTTTTCCACCAGAATCAACTCCCAATCACCGGCCGTTTGCCCGCCGACGCTCTCGATGGCCGCCCCGACAAACCGTTCCCGGTTGTAATTGATCATCACCACAGAAACCAGCGGCTGAGTCTTCATGCGCCACCTTCCCTTCCACGCGTTTCGGCGGTGGCGATGGGTCCTAAAAGACCCGCGCTGACCAGACCCATCGCCGCCAGCATCGCGAGTCCCGAAAACCACTGTGGGACCGGCTCCTGCCCAAACAAATACGGCAAGTACGCGAAGACGGACGCAAGCTGAATGAGGATGGGCACTATCCATTTCCTGGGAACATAAAAGGCATAGACCACCGACAGCACGTCCGCCGCAAAG
>ERZ1292640.2371-Hain-H43-02um-R1-2371-length-15119-cov-6_pt1 | contig 15119 bp, 11 predicted proteins | sample MGYA00564404_ERZ1292640 | MGnify/ENA primary metagenome ERZ1292640 (study PRJEB36523, sample SAMEA6512636) | groundwater metagenome | collected 2019-01-08 | study: AquaDiva: Metagenomics assemblies of 32 groundwater samples
ATTCGCCTTGCCAATATGGAATAACGCATCAAGTAATTGTGGAGTGGTAAATTGGGGGGCACAAGAAACGATTTGGGAAAAAGCTGAAAAATCATTTATCTCGAATCTATCAGTAATGATTTGCGCTTTTCCCCCTCTTACCTTTGCATTCTTTTAAGGACATCTGATTCGCTTTTTATCCCCAGCCTTTTCGCATGCTCATTCCCTTCCCTTATTGCCTCCTCAAGCATTTCGGAAGCAGTAGGCACACTGATCATTTTGAAAATTATCATTTCAGGTGTTGCTGTGACTGCGAATTTGGAACCGGGCAATAGGTGCCTCATCCTTCGAATCCTGCCCGGGATAACCACCTGCCCTTTTGGGGAAAGTGTCGTAATGTCCACATCGTTCTCATCTTTCATAATAGCCACCATAAGTAAATCTATTTTACTTTCTTACTTTATAATGGTATCGTCCTTATTTAGGCAAAATTCATGTGTTCAACCTGGCGCTCTTGCATATGGGGCCCAATCGGAATCTTTAAATATTATTAAGCTATTATTAAGTATTATAAAGTTGAGAATATGCAAGAATTCGAAAGCCAGGGCTTGGAACTCAAGCGCGAAATAGAAAATTTCAAGGATGCATCTAAGGCTGTTTGCGCATTTGCAAACACATCCGGAGGGCGCTTGATAATAGGGATATCTTCGGATGGGAAGGTTACGGGCGTGCCGGGCAATTTGGATTCACTCCAGCAAAGGCTTGAAGGGGCAATCCAGCAGGTTTCGCCAGTGCCTTTCCACAAAATTATGGTTGAGGAGCGTGAAGGGAAAAAGGTTGTTGCTGTTGAAATCTACCCCATCGGACAAGGCGCATTCTGCACTTTCGGCGGAATCGTCTACTACCGCGCTGGCAGCACAAATTCGAAACTCGAGGGCAGGACCCTTCAGGACTATCTGATAAAGCGCCAGATTCTCTCATTCGATGAATCCGCAAGCAAGGCAAAAATTGGCGATATGGATTTAGGCAAGCTATCCTCCTTCCTGAAAAAACGCTCTCCCGAGGTGGATTTTGAGGAACGCAAGGCAAAAGAATACTTGGTCAATTTGGGCGTGGCGCAGCAAAACGGGACTTACGCCATCAAGAATGCAGGCCTTCTTTTTTTTGCAAAGGAGATCGCAATCTTCCTTCCCCAAAGCGAAATCAAGCTCGCAAAATTCAAGGGCAACTCGCCAGTTGAAATAATCGACTCCAGGTTCGCCACATCGACTTTATTGGAAAATCTAAAGGAAGCGGAGGATTTCATACGCAAGAACACGCGCACAAGCATTCGAATTGAAAAGGTGCAGCGCGACGAAGTGCCCGAATATCCCCTGAAAGTGATACGCGAAGCGCTTGTCAATGCCCTTGTCCATCGCGATTATTTCAGCAAGGATGCCGTGCAAATAAACATTTTCGACAATCGGATTGAGTTCCTAAACCCCGGAACGCTCCCAACGGGTTTAAGCAGGGAAATATTGGGGACCCTTTCAATCCAGCGCAACCCCCTAACCTATAGGCTTATGCGCGACATGGGGCTTATGGAGGGGCTGGCTACTGGCATCCCCAGAATGAGGGAGGCTATGTTGGAAAATGGCCTTCCCGAGCCGCGATTTGAAGAGCTGGGAAGTTTCTTTAGGGTCACTATTTACAGCCAGCAATTGGCGCCTAAGGGCGTTTTGAATGAAAGGCAAACAAGGGCGCTTGCATATTTGGAAAAAAATCCCTCAATCTCATCAAAAACATACGGCCAACTGGTTAAGGTTTCAAATCCTGTAGCGGTTTTAGACCTAAATGGCCTATGCAAGGAAGGTCTCCTTAAAAAAGTGGGCAAAACTCGGGGATCTTATTACATTAAAGCCCAACTTAATAATATTTAATAATACTTAATAATAACCTAATAATATTTAATAATAATTTAAGGATTTCTTGCCTCCAATTCGTTGATTTTCATCGTTTCCAATCAGCCAAACCTTAGGTCCGATCAGCACGCCGCCGTGCTCACATTATAAGTCGCATTATGCGGATAATCCAGCTTGAACCACGAGTAGCTGCTGTTAGTTACATCGCATCCCCCGAATACGCTTGAATTGAAATACAAATGGTCGATGATGGTCTGGTTGCCCTTGGTGGGATGCCCGACTGCGGCAATTTTCTGCAGGTTCACAAAGCTCTCCAGCCCGATAACCCGCGGCGAGAGGGCCGCATACTTGCCCTGCAGGTAATTCTTCCCCTCCATCCGGTCAAGGAAGCTCCCGCCGTCATCGGTGCCCATATAAACTTCCTGCGTTATCGCCTGATCCACTGACCAACTGCCGTAAACCGTAAAGTTCGCCCGTTTGATGAGCCTTTTTATGAAGCCGTTGGTATTCAGCGGATAAAGCACATCCTCCATGCCTTCCAATGGCAAAATATAGCTCTCATTGTAAGTGCGCACAATCGAGACGATGCCATCGGTGTCCGTCGCATTTACGAACAGGAGCAGGGAAAATTGGAGGTTGAAGCTGTCGTAAGGCGCCACATTCAAATACAGGATGGTGATGTTCGTATCGAACCCGAACCGCCTCCCTTGGGCGCTCATTCGACTTGCCCAATCCAGCAAAGAGGAGCCCGCCATGAATTGCGAACTCTTGTTATAGATGGTGGCATTGTACATCAGTTCGACAATGCCCGCCTGCGAATTGTTCAGGGCGGTGCCGTCCACGTCAATTTCGTTCACCGCGGAAATCAGCGCCCGCTTGGAGGTGATGGCAAAAATCCGGGGCACATCCTGCGAGATGGAATTCGCAAAATTAGAAATCTCTATCCCCCTGATTTTCAGCGAAGCCAGCTCGTCGCGGGAGCCCGCCGCCTCCTGATAAGTGATTAGGTACAGCAGGATGGGCACGACTAGCAAAAGCGTGATCAGCGAATACACGATGCCTTTGTGCTTCCCTCTTGGCATAATTCTTATCCCGAAATCCTTATGTTGTTTTCCAATTGATCGAATATTCTTAAAACGAAGATGCGAAAAATATCTATTGCGATTTGATGTGCCGTGCATCCTTTTTTACCCTGCGCATTTTTTTTCTACACCCAAACCGAAATCGTCATATCCACAACACCTCGAGGGGGATAATCCCCCTACTCGTGTTGCCTCTACCCCCTTATTTACACCCAAACCGAAATCGTCATATCCACCGGCCCCCAGGCGTTGGGCACAAGCTGCAGCACGTTCGCCTGCGCGTTGACCTCCCCGCCGATGATGATATCTATTGGGTTTGTGCTCTCGCCCGCATTTCCTGAATTTGAAGGAATGGTGAAATAATTGAGCTGTATGAGCAATGTCAAAATTGCGCAGTCCATCGCATCGCCGTTGGGATCGCTGCACGAAAGGAGGCTTGCCACATCAACTGGCGCAGGATCAAAGCAATTGCTCGTCAGGCTGGGTGTGCAGAGGGGCAAATCCGCCCCAAACGCAACGTTCGTGGAGCCGTCCTCTATACCGTCATGGTTGTTGTCGTAATAGATGGTAACATTCTTCCCCTTCAGGTTCGGGTAGATGTTCCCATACGATGTTGATGCCTTCAATCTGGATGTGTAAATCACCCTGTTGAACGTGGAGCAATTCTGGCTCGTGAATGTTTTATTCAATCCGAGTTCGTCCTTCACATAGTTGAATTCATCCGTTTTCAGGAGGCTCACCGGCAAATAAACGTGGAACGGGTCGCCCATATCCGTGTATAATAAGTTGAAACTGGTCAAATTGAAAACATTCTTGAATCCCGATGTAGCCGACGAATTCACATAAGCTCCGCTCGTCCAGTAATTTCCGGAATAGCTGGTCATCTTTGCATCCACAATTGGATTAGCAATGTTCGATGGCGGTATGAAAAACGAGCCGTTGCAGCCTGGGAAAGTGTCGGTTTCCGATGTTACCTGTATGACCTTGTATTCGGGCGCCGGCACAGCTGGCGTATATTGGAATTCTATATACGATTCCGGGTAAAGCGTTGCTCGCGTGAGGTTTCCGGAGAATGTGATTTCCTGCGTGGCAGTAGTTTTGGTGTTGATATTGAGGGCGATTTGGCAATAGATGTTTCTTAGTTCTGAAGCATTCGTGCTTGTGTAGAAGGTGCCATTTCCCGCTTCTGCAATAGCCTCCAACGTTTGATTCGCATTCAGGCAACTAGCCAAAGGCCCGAATCCAACCGAATCGATTGTCACATTTGAGAAGGATTTGAATATCCTGTCCGCGGAATACATTGCATTCATGGATGCATACGACTGGTTGAAGAAATTGGCGCAGTTTTCATAGGAGCCGTCGGTGCCGCATGAGTTGCTCGTCCCGGAAGTATTGCCCTCAAAATCCTGCGCAAGGAATGCCGTCACGATCCACGAATTCCCATTCCACATCACGATTCTTCCGGTACCGCCAACCGCATAGCCCTCGGAGGAATTGAGAATGGCTATCGCTTTCAGGGGGTCATTGGTATTAGGGAGTGTATATGCCGTGGTGGTGTTGATTGGGGGTGTGGGGATCCACCGGTATATCCGGCCTGTCGAAGTTGAGGCGAACGCAAGAGTCGAATTGGCAAAGGATATTCCCCTGATGTCAGGAGTGCTTGATGCCCTCTCCCTGAACCAATTGTTTCCTCCGTTCCAGCGGTATATTTCATCGGCATCCGTTCCCGCCAATGCGAGCGTGGAATTCCAGCCATCAAGTGAGTAAATGACCTGTCCTCCCAAATCCACATGCTGCTCCCAATTCGATTTCAAACCCTTCCATGCCCATATTTGCCCAGATGTGGTGCCTGCAAAAGCCCAGGAGCCGTTGGCGATGGTGACGGAATACCATGTCTGTGTGCCAGTATCATTGAACACCGCCCAATTCGCGCCATTCCAGCCGTATATTTCCCCATTTGCACCGACAGCGAAGCCGAATGTATCGTTCCACATATCTAATGCATTCAAATTGGAGCCTCCAACATCCTGGCTTAAAGCCCATGAATTTCCATTCCAGAAATATATCTCTCCCGCATTGGCCGCTGCGAAAGCGTAAGTTGAGTTGAGCATTGAAATTGCATTTATATGCTGGGTTGTGAGCGTTCCCTGAAAGCCCCAATAATTGCCCGTACGCCTGCTTACATTGCCATTATTTTGAACAACCATGCTGCTATACCCTCCCGTGTTGCTAGCCGCCACTCCGTTGATTACACTGCAGGTGGTAGTAGGTATGCTTCTTTGGTTGGTCTGGCCGTCCGTCATGACAATCACGTACTTCTGCCTTGCCGGCGAGCTCTGGGTTTTCAGGATTTCCCACGCGCGGTTTATGGCGCAAGATACGCAAGTGCTTCCGCTTGGAACGTAGCCGTTGATCATATTCGTCAAATACGTGAGGTTAGCGGTCCCGCCGTTCTGCAAGCTGGTATTGTGCACGGCGCTTGTGCTGAAATTTACAATTGCCACTCGGTTCCCCAACAATGGCGTCCCGCCGCCGCAGGCAGACGTGTTCCCGCCTAAAATGGCATTGATGAAGTCCTTGTCCAAGCATCTCGCTACCGAAATCCTGTTCGTATTCGGATCGCTGTATACTGCGGGATTGTTGCAGTCGACGATGTTATTCCCCGAACTTCCGCTGTCCATTTGCCATGCCATGCTCCCCGAAACATCCGTAATTAACACCACGTCTACCGTGCCGTTGAGCTTGCCGCCGGTAATGTTCGCGCCGGTTAGGAACCTCAAGGGCATCGTATTCTGGCTCAAATCCACGTACGTTATCCCATTGGCTGCGAACAGCGCCGTGAAATTGGCATTGTTGATCGTTATGCTCTCGGTCTGATTGTTGCCGGTGTGGTTGAGGAAAGTGGTGTTTCCGATCAGGCCTAATGTCGTATAATTGGCAAACGAATACAGCCTGATGAGCGCGTTCATCGAGGTAATGTTTCCGGGAACATAAAACGAATCATACAGGTTCACGAGCCCGTCGATTCCGGGAAAACGGTATCTCATCGTGCCGTTGATGTAAGGGATGAGCTGGCTCGTGGTATAAGTTACCCTCAAATAGCCGCCTCCGAAATATTGCTTCGTGATGTTCGCGCTCGGGAAAACGAACGTGAAATTATTCATCCCGCCTGCCGTGAAACCGGAAATGAACGAATCATTCGAAAGGATGGTCCAGTTATTGACCGAAAAGTTGCCCCCGCTCACATTGAACAGTTTGCAATTTGAGCTGTTCCCGTTGAGGCACATCAAGAAGTTGCTTTCCGAATTCACTTCCAAATAAATTTTATTTATGGTTGAGTTGATCGGCACGTCCGTGATGGTCGCAGTAAGGTTCCCCTCCCCCACGAACCCGCCGAAGAAGAAATAAGCGTTATCCTCCTTCCCGAGGATGTTCTCAAGGAAGGCCCTTGCGACGAATCCGGTTGAATTCCTGTTCCTCGCAAATCCCGATGCGGCCTTCCTGCTTGCAGAAACGAAATTGGTGGCGTTCATCACTGTGGAATTGTAAATAGTGTCGCTCCCGTTGATGATGAAGCTCCATTTTAGCTCTGCAGATATCAGCCCCCCCAGAAGCGCCTTTGTAATATTGGCAGCATCCCCAAGGTCCTGCGGCGTCTGCGAAGCGGATAAGCTGCCCAGCACATCAAGCAAAGTCGAATTCAAATCCTCTTCTGTCAAAGCCGGCGGCACCCTGTTGAACATCGACGCAATCACCGGTTCGTATCTTACATCCCTGATTTTCGTCTTCGAGAGCACGTCTATTGCATCCTCCGCCTGAAGGTGCAAATATTGTGAAGAGGTCTGGGGTGCGGGGCTTCTTGAAGTGAGCAAGGCCACAATCGGGATGAGAGCCAGCACTATCAAAAGCGCCAGTATCGCATCAATTGTGAACGCTATCCCCTTGCCCATGCTTCGCACCTGAAAATTTATAGCCCCGAAACGGATGAAAATTCAAAAATATTTTATTTTGTAAACATTTTCGTCTTCCTTTGCTGCTTAAGCCCGCAAGTGCCTTTTCCCATACTCAAAACATGCCGTTTACACCCAAAATGATATCGACATGTCCGACGGCCCCCATACGTACGGCACCAGTGAAAGCAAATCCACCTGCACGTTCAAATCGGCCGTCAGAATGATGTCTATGGGGTTGCCAATTGTACCAGAAACATTGAGATTGCCGTAGGTAGTTACCAAATTGAGCTGGTTCAACAGTTGTATGAATGCATTATCGACTGCATTTGTGCCGGGGCTCAAATCCGAGGCATTGACCGGATTCGGGTCGAATTCCGGGAGGTTTGACCCCACAGCGACGTACGAAAAGCCGTCCCAAACCCCGTCGTGATTATTGTCATAATAAACCGTAACATTCCTCCCGATGCCTTCAGGGAACACGTCCGTATAAGTTGTGGAAGCCTTCAGCCTCAGCGTGTAAATGACCCTGTCATATTGGGAGCAGATGGGGCTGTTGTAGGAGGTTGAATTGCCCAGCACGTTGTTCGCGTAATTCGTCTGGTTAACCCCGAAAAGTTCCACCGGCAGATAAACATTGAACGGATCCCCGAGGTTGACATATGCGGGCTCGTTGTAGTTTGAGAGGTTGAAAATTTCGCGCGGTAGGTTTCCGGTCAGGCTGTTATTGATAGAAACCGCCTTCGTCCAGAAATCGGATGAATAGGCGGTTCTCCTCGCATCCATAATTCTCACGGACGGCGGCACGAAGAAGCTGCCATTGCAGGAGGGGAAGACATCCGTTTCCGCATTCAGCGAAATTTCCTTATACCCCGGATCCGGTGTTGCGGAATCGTATTGGAACTCAATGTAGGAGTCCGGATAGAGGGTGGAATTGGAGCCCTGCACGCTCACGACTTGCTGGAGGAAGGTTACTGTTTTAGTTATTTCTTTGGCGATATCTTCGTAAATTTGAAGCAATTCCGAATAATTGCTGGAAGAATATGCTTTCCCGCCGGTACAATTTGCAATGGTGCTAAGCAAGCTCATGTTTGCATAGGGACCGAAGCCGACGGCGTAGATGGTGATATTGTTTCCGTTCTTCGCGTAGGGCGAAATGCTTCTTGTTTGGCAGGCAAGGTCAATGCTTTGCTTGTTAGCCTGGCTAGAGGAGCAGGAGGGGGAGTATGATCCGACCGATTCATCTGAATTATCGCATTGGTCAGGATTACCATCCGTCATCAATAGAACTGCCCGGATCTTGCTGTATGAGCTGTATGGCGCCTTGGGGGGCAATGCATCCAAAGCGTCCGTTTCAGGTTTTGCTGCGAGGGGCAGTAATCTTGCGCGTGCCTCTGCGATCGCGCATGCCAAGCATCTCTTCGCTCCTCCCGGAGGATTCGGCACTGCATCAATGACCGTATATAGGGAATTTATATTATTCGTAAGCGCCTGGTCGGTATTTGAAGGCTGCGGTGCATTATTCCTGTACCCAAAGTGGGATATCCTATTTCCGCTGGTGCCATTTAAAACTACTTCCACGAATTTCTTTGCTACTGGGCGGGTGCCGTCATAAAGTGTGGCGTTTCCACCTCCGCACGAAGGAAGCGAACCATCGTTTATTAATTTACAAAGTGACATCGAGCCTGCATTTCCTGTAGTTATTACAGCATCCACGCCTCCTGTACCGTTGCTGAAATTCCCGGCCCTATGCCCAAATCTAAGGGGGTTAGTTGTGCTGCTTATTGATGGGTAAGTTAACCCGAAACCGGCAAGCTGTGCTGCAATCGTATCATTGAATATTTTAATATCGTACAAAGTGCCATTGCCCTCCGGAACCTCCCAAATCGTCGCATTCCCTATCTGCAGGAAGGTCTGCAAATCCGTATAGAGATGCAGCCGGATGGTCATGTTCGTGATGTTCCCAATAACGTAAAACGAATCATAAATGTTAGCGGCGCCTTCCGCTCCGGCAAAGTAATACCGGAACATCGGCACCGGCAGGAATTCATCCGTGGAATATTGCACCTTCAAATAGCCGCCGCCGAAATACGCGCTGGAGAGCGTGTTGTTCAGGAACCGGAAAGTGAAATTGTTTACCGCTTGATCCTGCACCAAATCAAGGCAGGTCTGGTTTGTAACCGTCCAATTGTTAACGCCAAAGCCGCCGGCATTCGTGAGGTTGAAGGTGGCGCAATAATCGTTGTTGATGTACATTGAAAAATTGTCGATCGCATTCACTTCCAAATATATTTTCTGGATAGTCGCGTTGAACGGGATGCCGCGGATGGTCGCCGTGATGTTTCCCTGCCCGATGAATCCGCCGAAGAAGAAATATTTCGAATCCTCCTTTCCGAAGATTTTTCCCAAGGTCGCAGACGCCGCATAACCCGTGGAGCTCTGGTTCCTCGCAAATCCCGATGCCGCCTTCCTGCTGACCGAGACGAAATTCGTGATGTTGATGGCAGTGCTGTTGTAAACCACATCCGAGCCGTTGATGGTGAAGGCCCATTGCAATCCCCTTGGCACCAGCGGTTCTATTAGCATTTTTGTGATGTTCGCGGCATCCGCCAATTTATCCGCATCCTGTGTTGCCCACAGCCCGCCGAGAACATCCAGGATTGAGGAATTCAGGTCGTTGTCCTTCAATACCCCCTCCCTGAAGAGGTTATCGATTACCGGCTCATTGCGGACATGCCTTATTTTCATTTTGGAGAGCACGTCCACCGTATCCTCGGACTGCAGGTGCAGGTACTCGTACGCCGTTTGCTGCGATGTGTCCCTCGAGGTAAGGACGGAAATCAGGGGGATTGCGGCCAGGATTACCAATAGCGCCAGTATCGCATCAATTGTGAACGCTATGCCCTTTCGTTTATCCATTTTCTCATCCCGAAATTACCGATCCCAAATATACGAATCCATGCCGCATGACCATATGTTCATCTCCAAACCGCCAATCTCAAATTCACGAATTCCTGGCTCGTATCATTATATTTCAAAATCACCAGCCGCTGCGCATACGCGATTTCCCTTGCATCCGCAGATATGGTGAAATTGGTAAAATTCACATTCTCATAAAAGACCACGTTCCCGTTCCTGTCACGCATCTCCGCCCCCAGCTGGTAAGCGCCTGCGCCCAGCCGGAATTTCGCATCGGAATAATTGCTTATCATATAGAGGAAGAAATACCTGCTCTTATTCGCGCTTAGGATGCGTTCTTCACCCTCCACGAGCCCGATGCTCTTCACGAAGGTATTGTTCCAATTCTCTGGCGAGCCCTTCGTCCTTATCAAAGTATCCGTGGCACTCAATGCGCTCGCCTGCATGTCCCGCGTCCTCTCCTGATTGTCCACCTGCAGGTTCAGCGAGCCCCACATGGGCGAGATTATCAGCAGGGCGGCTATGAAAATCACTAGCCCCACAATGAAATCGCTGGTAAACAAGCCCTTTCTCAACTATTTTTTCACCTATTTTTCATAAATATTTTACTGATGGGGGCGGAGCCCGAATGCCTTATTTTCCCTTCCCAGTGCCAGAATGTTTCCCTTCCTAGCCGCAGATTGATTTTTTGCCGTTATTTCGGTTTTCCCATTCCTTGCCGTTAACATGACTTCTTTCCCAACATGACTTTTTCCATCTTTTCACGCTATAATTATTTCCCCATTTGTATTATTGATCAAGTTCAGGCCCTGCCTTGCTCCGCCCGTGACATTTGGGGTGAGAAGGGGGAAGCTTTTCGTGTAGTTTTCGCCGTATATGATGTCCAGCCTTTGCTCATCATTGGTTATGTTTATCGTATAGTTGCTGTTCGAAAGCCCAAAGGGCATGTAAAATTTGGAACTGTACCCATCGCCGACTGAAACGGCAATATTGATGTTTATTGCAGCAATCCCCCCGGCCTTATCCGCCTCCAGCGCATCCTGGCTCCTGCGGATTGAGTTCAGCCGGCTCGCCGCCTCGGCGCTGAAAAGTATGAGGAGCAGAAGCAGGAAGCCGAAGTAAGTAACGAGCTCGATTCCCGCTTGTGCCTTTTTAGGAGGGATAGCCATCTTCATCTTTCGCCATCTTGCATTTATTCCGTGATGTTCACAAAATTTGTTTCCGCTTTAATAAGTACCCTAATCCTTCCCAATCGTGTCGGGAGCGAGCCTGTCACGTTACCAATTGTGACCGCATAAATCTGGCTCACGCCCCCTGCGGTATTCAGCTTGATTAGAACCTCCCTACCCGAGGGATCATTGCCAACGGAGGTCGATTCGATGTTATCCGGCATATCCAAATCCAGGTAAATGCTAGCCGGGGGCCCTTGCACATAAACGGAATCCGCCGCATCCTTTATTTTATTCACGGCAACCCGGGCGTAAGTCACATCAAGTTCTCCCTTGGTATCCGAAAGCGATGAATTCACATAAAGCCAAAGCGGCAGGATGATTGCAATTGCAAACCCCAGCATCACCATGTATTCCATGGCGGCCTGCCCCCTTGTTTTCGTCAAGCGGGTGTGAAAACAAAGTGATGGATTATTATCTGCGGATTTCTCTTTTTCCTGCCTATGATTGATTGCTTTTTTGCCACTCATTTCCATTCTTATCAATTAACCTTCCCGGCTTTATAAGCAACAGCCTCAAAAGCTGATTTTATCTCACGGATGGATCGAATTAAGGTTCCGGGAAAAAACTAAAAATCAGATGGGCAAATCAGGGATTTTTCCTCTTTTCAAAATATTTCATGAAGAAAAGCTCCTTATGGTTTGTTTCCTTGAATCCAAATGCCTTCCCGATATCCTTGATCTTCATCGCAATTGCGATGTTGCAAATTATTGCCAGCCAAATCAGGACAAAAAGCGCCGTGACATAGGTCGTTTCGCTTATTGGCAGGAATAGATCGGGTGAAAATGACGAAAGGAAGTTTACTGCAACAATCCCGCTAAGGATTGCCAATAGGAAGCTGGAATACATGATCCAGGTTATGACCTTTTTCAATAGCTCATCGCTAAGGGCCGCCCTTGCGCCGCGCAGCTCGTAAATTGCAACTGCACTTCCAATCACGGAAACGGCAAAGAATGCCGCTTCCAAACCCAGGACAAATATCGAAACCATTTTGCTCACCTATCCGTTTGCAAATCCCAATTGTTTTTCCCTAATTTCTTTCCATTATTTTTTTGGGGGCCAAGCCATTCTAAAAACCATTTCATATTCTTCTTCCTTTCCAAACCATTCCGTATCTGCCATCCAAAACTCATTTTGAATCTACCAACCAAAATGATCCCATATGCCCGTTTTCATTATTTGTTCAGGCTTATGACCTTGTCTGAAATCCTGCTAAGGCCGTTCAATATCTCCGATTTCATGTCATCCTCGACCGAAAGCATTATCCCCTGCAGGTTCTCAAGCCTGATTTTGCTTGTCAGGAAAAGCGCGAATTTCATGATCTCGTTGATGCTGTTGTAAACCGTGAGTGTGGATGGGGAATCAAACACGACGACCTTCTTTCCCGGCAAGGCAAGGGCCATCTCGTTCACGGCCATCGCTATGGCCGAGAGGTTGTTTGGCTGCACATACACCTCATGCTCCGTATGCTTGATGTACTGCTGCGTTAGGGTGGAGATGCAATCTACCGTGTAAATTTTTCCCTTGTCTATCTTGTATTCGTCATACAGCTTGGTCATCACTGCTGCCGGCCTGATCATGGTGACATATATCACGGAATTCCCCTCGGCGATAAGCGCCTTTAGGAGGGATAGGTTGGTTTCGAGGTAGCTGTTCGAATCGCTGACAAACATGATGATGTAATTCTCCGGAAGGCCTTTTAGCCCATCTTTCAATTTTTGTGATACGCTATCCGATGCCATATGGGAATATGGAGGCAGGGTGCCTATTTATGGTTTTTCATGCCCGGAACTTGGTTAAATTCGTTTTATACTAAAAATCCCTTAAGTATTGAAAAAATTATTGATTCACAGAGGTAACTAGGGGGGAGGCGGCGCAATTGAGGGGGTAGGGCGACACGGTAGGGGGATGCTTCCCACTTGGTGTCGGGGCTTAGCCCCCATGGGGTGTCAGAAACACTTTAATACCCGCCAATGATAATAAGTCCGATTCCCTGGAATGGCAAAACTGGACACATCCATCGACCGTCTGGTCGAATACATCAAGATGAAGAAGAGCTGCACTGTGGATGATGTATCCAAAGCGCTTGGCATGGGGGCAAAGCAAGTTGAGGAGCTTTCCGAAATTCTTGCGGAAAGCGGCCTTATCGATGTGCGGTATGAATTTTCCGGCATCCGGCTATTCCCAAAAATTGTAAAGAAGGAAGGATTGGATGATGCGGCGGGCAAGGCTAAAGTCCTATCCGTTGTTGATAGGCTTGAGGGGGTAAAGCGCGAACTTACCGATGCCGAAAACATGTTCATTTTCTCGGGCCGGGATATTATCCGAAAGGTCGAGAATGCAAAGGCGCATTTTAGGGAAATCGAAAAATTAAGCTTCCCAAAGGAAAATGCAAAGGAATTAGATGCGAAGATGAACGAGCTGGATTCCTCCCTCCTAATATTCGAGGAAAAGATTGCAATCCTGCAGCAGGCAGCAGTTGACATAAAGCAGGAGGTTGATGCATTCAAGGCGCAGGTGCAAATTTTGGATCCCAGCCGGAAAACCGGCAGGATCAAATTCCCCTCGCTTGGAAATTTCATTCGTAAAATAACCGGAAAAATGAGGCGAAATGCCCAAAACCCAAAGGTCGATGCATGATGAAAATCCTTGCCACATACAAGCTTGAAAGCGAAAAGGTCGTTGCCGACGTGAAGATCGTTGAGCGCGACAATGAATACATCAACACCTACGAGCTCGAATACCTCCAGCTAAATGAGGCAACTAAAGCGGTCCTGAACAAGCTCAAGGAAAAAATAGTTGAAAAGGTCGACCTTAACATCTCGGATCTGATGGTTTCTGGCGAGGAGCCAAATGTGCGCAAGAAGTTCTCCGAGAAGGCGCGCGAATTCGTGAAAAAGGAGTTTCCGGATGCAACGACGGACGAGATGGAGTTCATGCTGGGCAAGCTCATCCAGGAAATGCTGGGCCTTGGCGATCTCGAGCTTTTGCTTGCGGACCCGCAGCTGGAAGAAGTGATCGTCAACTCCTCGCGCGAGCCCCTATGGGTATACCATCGCAAATTTGGCTGGCTGAAAACCAACCTTACCATACCAACTGAAGCGCAGATCCAGAATTATTCGGAAATAATTGCCCGCAAGGTCGGCAGGCAAATCACATCCCTAACCCCCCTGCTTGATGCCAACCTCCTATCGGGAAGCCGTGTGAATTCCGTGCTCCTTCCAATTGCCTCCAAGGGAAACAGCATAGTCATAAGGAAGTTCCGCGCCGACCCTTGGACAATTGTCAATTTGATTGATCCATCCGTTGCCACCCTGAATGCCGATGTTGCAGCGCTCCTTTGGATTTGCGTGCAATATGAAATGAACATCCTTGTCGGAGGGGGGACTGGAAGTGGAAAAACCTCCTTCCTCAATTCCATCATGCTATTCACCCCAACCAACCAGCGCATCGTATCAATTGAGGATACGCGGGAGCTTGTGCTTCCGGATTTCACGCATTGGACGCCCATGGTCACGCGCCAGCCCAATTCCGAAAACAAGGGGGAGATAACCATGCTTGACCTAATGGTCAATTCCCTTCGTATGCGGCCTGATCGCATCATCGTTGGCGAGGTTCGCCGTCAGCGCGAGGCTGAAACGATGTTCGAAGCCATGCACACCGGCCATGCCGTTTATTCGACATTCCATGCAGAGGATGTATTCCAGCTTAAAAGCCGCCTTGTCAACCCGCCGGTGAACATACCCGAGCTCTCGCTTGGCGCGCTAAATCTAGTTGTGATGCAATATAGGCAAAGGCGAAGCGGCATTAGAAGGTGCTTTGAAATTGCCGAATTCATCGAGGAGGACAACAAGATCAGCATCAATGTCATCTATCGCTGGAACCCATCAATTGACCAGGTGGAAAAAGTGGGTGAATCCATCCGCCTCTACACTACCCTTGGCCTTTACACCGGCATGAAGCCAAAGGAAATCACTGGCGAACTCGAAACACGCGCAAGGGTACTAACATACATGTCAAAGAAAGGGATCACATCGGTCAACAATGTCGGCAGGATTA
>ERZ1292640.1168-Hain-H43-02um-R1-1168-length-21702-cov-6_pt2 | contig 15116 bp, 14 predicted proteins | sample MGYA00564404_ERZ1292640 | MGnify/ENA primary metagenome ERZ1292640 (study PRJEB36523, sample SAMEA6512636) | groundwater metagenome | collected 2019-01-08 | study: AquaDiva: Metagenomics assemblies of 32 groundwater samples
CAGGCTCGAGTCCTTCGATCGTCAATGGCCCGATCGCTATCCTCACGAGGCGCAACGTTTTTTCTGAAGATTTTCGAAGTCTTTAAGACTTCGCGAGTCTCCTAGGCTCTCGTATCAATTCGAGAAGAGTTTTCACTTCGACTGGTCGGAGCTCACGAGAATTTCCAGGCTCGAGTCCTTCGATCGTCAATGGCCCGATCGCTATCCTCACGAGGCGCAATGGCGGGTGACCAACCGACGCCGTCATCTTGCGAACCTGTCGGTTTCTTCCCTCCCTCAATGTCATCTCTAGCCAGGCGGTCGGTACACTTTTTCTGTAACGGATAGGCACCGGCCGCGGTGATAGCGGCGGATCTGATTCGAGCATGGCAACCTTCGCAGGCTTAGTCCGCTTTCCCTCGATCATCACGCCAGTTCGGAGTCTCTCCAGCGATTCACTCGATGGAATTCGCTCGACTTGCACGAGGTACGTGCGCGGGTGCTCGAAGCGCGGTTCAAGCAAGTGGTGCTTCGCCGTATTGTCGTTCGTGAGGAGCAGGAGTCCTTCGCTCTCCGCGTCAAGTCTTCCCACTGGATAGACGTCCCGCGGAAAAGGTCCGAAATCGCTAAGCGTTGTTCTGCCTGCTCGATCAGTGAACTGAGAGAGAACGCCGTACGGCTTGTAGAAGAGAATGTAGCGGGGTTTACCTTGAGTCACGCCCAATTGCGGTAAGAACGTTGGTGAGAAAAAAAATCCCCCGAAAGGATCCGGGGGATTGACACATCAGAACACAGCGAGCTCAAGGCTACGTTGCGTCCGCCACTTCTTCATCGTGTTCCTTCAACTCATCGCCACCTTTGTCCTTGGACGAGTCCACGAAGGTCAGCTCTTCGGTCTTCTTGCTGAACTTGACCTTGATCTTGCTTCCGTTGACAAAGGTGCCTTTGAGGATTTCCTCGGCCAGGGGATCCTCAACATATTTCTGCAGGGCACGGCGCAACGGTCGAGCGCCGAACGCAGGATCGAAACCTTTGTCTGCCAGGAACTCCTTGGCGGCCTTTGTCAGCTCAACGGTGATGCCCATACCTTCCATCCGTTTGACGAGCTCTTGCGAGGAAATATCGATAATCTCCAGAATGTGCTCGCGCTCGAGGTTGTGGAATACAATGGTATCGTCAACGCGGTTAAGGAATTCTGGGTTGAACACGCGCTTCAGCGCATCTTCGATATGCCCCTTCATGGCAGCATACTTGTCCTCGTGCGTCTGTGTCCCAAAACCGAATCCGCCCGTGACCTTGATATCTCGAGAGCCGATGTTCGACGTCATGATGAGAATGGTGTTCTTGAAATCCACGCGACGGCCGAGGCTGTCTGTGAGGATTCCGTCGTCCAAAACCTGAAGCAGGATGTTGAAGACATCCGGGTGGGCTTTCTCGATTTCATCGAGCAAAACCACCGAATATGGCTTTCGTCGGACCTTTTCGGTGAGCTGGCCCCCTTCTTCATACCCGACGTACCCCGGAGGAGCGCCGACCAGACGCGAGACAGAAAATTTCTCCATATACTCGCTCATATCGATACGAATGAGTGCCTCCTCGGAGTTAAAGAGATAGCGGGCCAGAGCCTTTGCCATCTCAGTCTTTCCGACTCCGGTCGGACCAAGGAAGATAAACGAGCCGATGGGCCGTTTTGGATCCTTGAGGCCGGCGCGGGTTCGCCGAATCGCGCGGGTGAGTTTCATGATGGCTTCGTTCTGCCCGACGATGACGGCTGTCAGAGCTTCCTCCATTTTGAGGAGCTTCTCGGACTCGCTTTGCGCGACCCTGTTCACCGGGATTCCTGTCATCATGGAAACCACTTCGGCGCAGTTTTCCTCATCCACTTCAAAAACAAGGTCCTGTGCCTTCAACTCCCATTCGCGCTTCGCGATTTCCAGGTCGCTAAACAGCTTCTTCTCGAGATCGCGCAATCGCGCAGCCTCCTCAAAGTTCTGGTTCTTGACGACCTGGTTCTTCGCTTGCTTGATTTTTTCGATTTCTTCTTCGAGCACTAAGATTTCCTTGGGAACAACAATGTTTGCCAGGTGAACCCGTGAGCCGGCTTCGTCCATCACGTCGATGGCTTTGTCCGGCAGGTACCGGTCCGTGATGTAGCGGTCGCTCAACCGGACAGCTGCCTCGATGGCTTTGTCGGTGTATCGAACGCCGTGGTGCTCTTCGTATTTCTGTTTGATATTTTCGAGTATCTGAATTGTCTCCTGGACAGTCGTCGGATCGACCATGATCTTCTGGAATCTACGATCAAGAGCACCATCCTTTTCGATATACTGCCGGTACTCATCCAGTGTTGTTGCCCCAATACACTGCAGCTCGCCGCGGGCGAGAGCAGGCTTGAACATATTCGAGGCATCCAGCGAGCCGCTCGCTCCGCCGGCACCGACGATGGTATGGAGTTCATCGATGAAGAGGATGACATCTTTAGCTTTTTCCAGCTCATTCATCACGGCCTTCATTCGCTCCTCAAACTGGCCCCGATATTTCGTGCCGGCGACCAAAGCGGCCAGATCCAACGTCACCACCCGCTTATCGTGAAGAACCCGAGATACTTTCTTCTGTGTGATCCGTAGGGCAAGTCCCTCCGCAATCGCAGATTTTCCTACGCCCGGTTCACCAATCAGCACGGGGTTGTTTTTCTTTCGCCGGCTGAGCACTTGTGCGACACGTTCGATTTCCTTCTCGCGCACAACGATCGGATCGAGCTTGTCCTACAGCGCCAATTTCGTGAGATCACGCCCAAAATTGTCGAGGACCGGGGTTTTCGACTTATCCTGTTTCTTTTCTGAGACGTGGGCGGCCGGGGGGGTCGATGGCTTTCCGGAAATGATATTATCCAGCTCGTTGCGCACGACATCGTAGTGCACGTTGAATTGATGCAGTATCTGTGCGGCGATATTGTCATCGTCGCGCAGCAGCGAGAGTAATAGATGCTCCGTGCCGATCACATCGGACTTGTAGAGCTTCGCCTCCAGGTAGGTAATCTTCAAAACTTTTTCAGCTTGCTTCGTCAGTGGGATGTTCCCGATGGTGAGGGTCCCGCCGGACGTACGGACGGTGTCTTCGATCGCCTTCTTCAGCTTGTAGAGGTCAACGCCGAGATTCCGGAGGATTTTCACCGCAATCCCTTCGCCTTCCCTGATGATGCCGAGGAGCAGATGCTCGGTACCGATGTAGTCATGCCCCAGGCGAAGCGCTTCCTCGCGGCTGAGTCGAATCACGTCCTGCACTCTGTTTGAGAAATTACCTTCCATTGAGACTCTCTTCGTTTGTGGTAAGCAGTTTTCCCCCTTGATACGTCTAATAACGCAGGGGATGGACGTGAAGTTTCCCGAATCAATATAACCAAATTTGGAAGTGCAGTCAAGGTGACGGATTTGGGGCTCTGGTTTTTCATTTCTCTTTAAATCGTAACCGCAACCGTTTGAACTGCCTCGGAACTTTTCTTTGACTTTCTATGCAAAAAAGGTTAAATTTTTTGTCACGCCACAGGAATTTTCGATAGAGAGGGGAACACGATTGGCTCTCGAGAAGGCCACAGGCCACGATAGGAAGCTTCAGGAGCGTCTGCTTCAGTCTGGAGAGATACCCCAGCATATCGCCATTATTATGGATGGGAACGGGAGGTGGGCGCAACGGCGGGGACTCCCAAGAATCGCAGGGCACCACGAAGGTGTCAACTCGGTGCGAGACATCGTCGAGGCGTGCGGCCAACTCGGCGTGAAATACTTGACAGTCTACGCCTTTTCGACTGAAAACTGGAAGCGCCCCCGAGAGGAAGTCTCTTTGCTGATGCGATTGTTGCTGAAGGCTCTGCGGGATGAAAAAGACCGCCTGCATCAGAATGAAGTCCGGCTCAAGGCCATAGGGGACATTGCCGCATTACCGCAGGATGTGCAAGACGAGCTGCTCGATGGCATCGAAAAGATGAAGCGTAACTCCGGCTTGACCTTGGTCTTGGCGCTCAGCTACAGTGGTCGCTGGGACATCACGAACGGCGTCAAGCGTATGTGCGATGACGTCCGGTCGGGAGCCGTCAACAAGGAAGAGATTACTCAGGAACTCATCTCAAGCTACCTCTCGACAAAAGACATTCCAGATCCAGACTTGCTGATCCGTACGAGCGGAGAACTCCGCATCAGCAACTTCCTGATTTGGCAGATTGCCTACAGCGAACTCTACATTTCCCAACAATACTGGCCGGCGTTTCGCCGCAAAGACCTCTATGCCGCCATTGCGGACTTTCAGCGCCGCGAGAGACGGTTTGGCATGGTGAGCGAGCAACTTCCCAAGAACGAACCGACTCGTGTGGCCCCGCTGCGGGGGATGGAAAGGTTTTTGAAAAGTGCTTCGAAGCTCTAAATTCGTTCTTCTCTTCCTCGGATGTTTCGCAACGTTGTTCTCGCTTCACGCCCAGCAACGTCCGGAGGTGTACAAGATCCTCGGCATCTCCGTCGAAGGGCAACGCTCGTCTGATCCCGCCGCCATCATCGCCAACACCGGTTTGAAAGTCGGGGACGAAATCTCGATCCCCGGTGAACAGACCCGGACCGCGATCGAGCGGCTCTATGGCCTTCGCCTCTTCGATGATATCCAGATTCTCATTGAGAATCGCACGGCGGACGGAGTTTACTTGCTCATCCGAGTGAAGGAGAACCCCCGACTCGAGCAGATTGAAATCAAGGGGAACGATGAGCTGAGCGAAGACGAGATTTCCAAAAAGATCAATCTGGTGAAAGGTCAGATTGTCACGCAGCAAGACCTTTCCGCGATTGCCCGAGCGTTGAAACTGAAGTACGATGAGGATGGCTATCTCAACGCCGCCGTCAAGCCGCAGTTGATCCGGGCGGAAGACACAAGCAGCAACCGGGTGGTGCTCAGGGTCGAAATCGACGAAGGTCCCAAGATAAAGGTTGATAAAATAGAGTTCTTCGGAAACAAGCGGTTCGATGACGGTGATCTAAAAGGAGAGATGAAGGAGACGTCCGAACGTGCGTGGTGGAAGTTCTGGGCGAGCAATAAGTTTGACAAAAAGAAGTACGAGGAAGACAAGAAGCTGATACTGAATTTCTATCGTAAGAACGGATTCCGGGACGCCGAGATCCTCGCGGATTCGCTCCGGTATGATCAATCGAAGAAGTATCTCACGATTGACCTCTACGTCTACGAAGGACCGCAATACAGGATCAGAAACGTCACGTGGGAAGGGAACACGGTGTATCCGGACGAGGTTCTGACGGCTCGTCTCGGTTTCCAGAAAGGTGAAATCTACGACAAGGAGAAGTTTGAAAAGAATCTCTACCGGAGTGAAGAGGAGAACGATGTTACCTCTCTGTATATGGACAATGGCTACCTGATGTTCCAGGTTGAGCCGGAAGAAACACGGGTTCCTGGAGATAGTCTTGATATCACTCTCCACATACGGGAACGTAATCAATTCCGTATTGGCCAGGTCCTGATTGCCGGCAACACCAAGACCTACGAAAAGGTCATTCGCCGGGAGCTCTTCGCTCGCCCAGGGGATTTCTTCAGCCGGCAGGCCGTCATCCGGAGCGCTCGTCAATTGGCTCAGCTCAACTACTTCAATCCGGAGAAAATCAAGCCGGACACACGGGGTCTCGATGTCGACAAGGGGACTGTGGACCTGGAGTATTCTGTGGAAGAGAAATCGAGCGACACATTCAACATGTCTGTTGGATATAGCGGGGCATTCGGATTCAACGGAGCGTTGGGTCTGGCTTTCAACAATTTCTCGCTCTCTGAGCCCCTTCATGGTGGAGCTGGCCAAGTTCTGACTTTCGATTGGCAATTCGGCGAAGGAAACCGCTTCCGGACGTTTACGATCGGATTCCAGGAACCCTGGATGTTTGACACGCCCACCCTGTTCGGCGTTAGTGTGTTTGACACGCGACAGATTTTCTACTATGATCTGCGATTGATGGGTGGTTCGATTCGCGTTGGGCGACGGTTCAAGTGGCCTGACTATCTCTTCCGAGGTGATTGGACTCTTCGATTCCAGCGCAACGACGTCAAGGCCGGCGGTGACTACTTCCCTGAGGGGGTCACATCTCAGGTCGGTCTCACGCAGGTTATCTCCCGCAACAGCACGGACAGCCCTATTTTCCCAACGCGGGGTTCGAATTTTTCGCTCTTGACGGAGGTCAACGGTGGTCCATTCCTTCCGGGCAACACTCGCTATCACAAGCACATTTTCAGCGCAGAGTGGTATGTTCCGATCGGCGGCAGCAGCCGGCTTTCCTTCACGGCGCAGACTCTCGTCGGATTCATTTTCGGGTTTGAAAAGAATTCGCTTATACCCCCCCAAGACTACTTCTACATGGGTGGAACAGGCTTGGGTCAATTCGCGACGACGCCGCTGCGTGGTTACGAGGATCGCAGCGTGGGTCCACGCACTGTGCGCGGCACAATCGTCGGCGGCAAATCGATGACCAAGCACACGGCCGAGCTGCGCTTCGCGCTTTCCATCAACCCGATCCCGATCTACACGCTCGCGTTTGCAGAAGCGGGCAACGTGTGGCTCGACAATACTGTGCAGGATATGCTCGACCTGAGACGAGCCGCGGGCGTCGGCGTCCGCCTCCTGATCAATCCGATCGGTTTGGTTGGATTCGATTATGCTTATGGGTTCGATGCGCCGTCTCCTGGAGGGCCGCGACCAGGATGGCGATTCCACTTCCAGTTTGGCAAGACGTTTTGACGTCCAGTCTTTAATCACATACCACATTCACCATTCTATTTTGAGGATACCGTGAAGCAATATCGTCTTTCTATTAGTCTAGTCGTGGTCTTCGCTCTTGGCGTCAGCGTCTCGGTCGCTCAGGCCACGAGAGCGGCGTTTGTTGATTCAGAAAAAATTTTGGGAGAACTGCCTGAGGCGCAGAAAGCATCCAGGGAGTTGGAAACGCTTATGAAGGCTTGGCAGGACTCTCTGCAAAAAATGAATGACGATTTACAAAAACAGGTCGACGATTATCAGAAGCAAGAATCCGTAATGGCCCCGGTCAAGAAAGAAGCGGAGCAAAAGCGACTTGCAGATCTTGACCAGAAGCGGCGCGAGTTTGCGGCCCAGAAGCTCGACCCTCAAAGAGGCGAGGTGGCGGCGGAGCGTGAAAAGCGGCTCGCACCGATTCGTGAGAAGGTCTTGAGAGCCATCGAAGCCGTTGCGAAAGAGGATGGCTTCACCTTTGTGTTTGATCGTACGAATGTCCTCTATGGCGATGCGAAAGTGGACCTGACCTACAAGGTGATCGACCGGCTGAAGAGAGGCACGCCTCCAAGAGGCAAGTAACCGGCACCGTGCTCGTCGCCGCGACCAGCACAAGATCGCCGAATCAAATGACAGGGAATACGAGGGGAAGCAACTATGAACAGACGAATGGCTCTTTGCACGATCTTGCTCCTGAGTGTGGGGTCGGTGGCCCTTGGCCAAGCGAAAATTGGCTACGTGAGCACAGACGCCATCATGAAGCAATTACCGGACGCGCAGGACGCTCAGAAGCAACTTGATGCTTTCGTTGTACTGTGGCAAGGTGAGCTGAATAAGTTGCAGCAAGATTGGCAGAAGAAGTATGACGACTACGACAAGCGAAAGCTCATTATGACCGAGCAGCGCCGTGCGGAAGCTGAGCGCGAGCTCCGTGAGCTGGACCAAAAGATGGCCGAGTTTCGGAACAAGAAGTTCGGTCAAAACGGAGAGTTGTTCACGAAGCAGAATGAGCTTATGAAGCCGGTTCAGGACCGAGTCTTCAAGGCGATCCAGGATGTCGCGGTCGAAGAGGGGTACGATTATGTGCTTGACAAGAGCGGCGAAATCCTGCTGATGTACGCGAATTCAAAGTACGACCTCACACCCAAAGTGCTCGCGAAGCTGAACGTCGTTCCAACTGGGGCCAAATAATTCCAGGATCCTGCATGAAGGTTCGAGAAATAGCATCGCTGGTCGGTGGAGAAGTCGTCGGTGATGACAGCGCTGAAATCGCCAAGGTAGCAAAGATTGAGGAGGCGGGCAGCGGCGACCTGACGTTTCTGGCAAATCCCAAGTACGAACGATTCCTTGCCACCACGCGTGCCTCGGCAATCCTCGTCTCGTCCACGCTCGACACAGACCGCCTTCTCGGTCAAACGGCGCTCACCTTCATCAAAGTGCCAGATCCCTACGTTGCCTTCCTCCAGGTGCTGAAACGGCTGACGCCGGTTTTGGATCCTTTCCCGACCGGTATTCATCCATCTGCCGTCGTCGACGCGACTGCGCGCATCGGTCGAAACGTCGCCCTCGGCGCAAACGTTGTTGTCGGGAAGAACGCAGTCGTTGGCAACAACACGAGGATTTCTCACGGATGCGTGATCGGGGACGAAGCTTTTGTGGGCGATGAATGCCTTCTGTATCCAAATGTGACGGTGTACCACCAGTGCAAAATCGGCACTCGCGTCATCATCCACTCAGGAGTTGTCATCGGAAGCGATGGATTCGGATTTGCTCCGAAGGCCGATGGAACTTATGAGAAGATCCCACAGCTCGGCATTGTGGTTGTCGAGGACGATGCTGAGATTGGTGCGAACTGTACGATCGACCGAGCGACGATGGGCCAGACTACGCTTCAACGCGGCGTCAAGCTCGACAACCTTGTCCACGTAGCGCACAACGTGACGATCGGCGAGAACACGGTCATCGCCGCGCAAACGGGGATCAGCGGCAGCACGAAGATTGGGAAAAACGTCATGATCGCAGGTCAAGTGGGCATCGTCGGGCACATCGAAATTGCCGATAAGACCGTGATCATGGCGCAGTCCGGAATCCCCAAGTCGCTACCGGAGCCGGGGAAAACCTATTTCGGCTATCCGGCAAAAGAGCATCGAAGGGCCTTGCGGATCGAAGCAGTCGTGCGGTCACTGCCAGAGCTGGCGCACGAGGTCCAAGAGCTCGCTCGGAAAGTTGAGAGCTTACGGAGCAAGATTGAACAAAAGAACAGTTGACGAAACGCCTCTATAGCGAGACATCCTATGCTCGTACAGCAACATACGATTAAGAAGGCGGTGACGATGACCGGTGTGGGCTTGCACACGGGAGTGCAAACCACGATGGTCTTCAGGCCGGCGCCGGAGAATTTTGGCATTCGGTTCCGGCGGATCGATCTCGGAGGCACGCCGGAGATTCCGGCCGATGTTGACCACGTTATCGATGTTGCACGAGGCACAACCATCGGCATCGGGGATGTCCGCGTGCATACGGTTGAGCACGTGCTTGCTGCGATCGTTGGTCTTCAAGTTGACAACATCATCATCGAGCTCGATAACATCGAGCCGCCGATTGCCGACGGGAGCGTGAAGCCGTTCGTCGATATGCTGCTCGAGGCCGGCGTCCAGGAACAGGAGGCACCTAAAGACTATCTCATCATCGATCAAACCATCCGCTACCAGAACGAAGAGAAGGGAGTGGATATCGTTGCGCTGCCGACGGATGATTTTCGCGTCACCGTGCTGGTGGATTACAACAACCCGGCGCTCGGCAGCCAGCACACCGGCCTGTTCAACCTTGAGAAGGAATTCATCACGGAGTTCGCTGCCGCGCGCACCTTCTGTTTCTTGCACGAGGTCGAAGTACTCCACGACCAGGGCCTGATCAAGGGCGGAAATCTCGACAATGCCATAGTGATTGTTGATCGTGACCTTGACGACGACGACCTCAAGAAGCTTGCACACAAGCTCGACATCGATCACTCCCTTATCCTTGGTAAATCAGGAATCCTCAACGACAAGAAGCTTCACTTCAAGAACGAGCCCGCTCGCCATAAACTCCTTGACTTGATCGGCGACCTGGCGTTGATCGGTGTGCCGCTCAAGGCGCAGATTCTCGCTGCCCGGCCTGGACACGCCAGCAACGTGGAGTTTGCCAGGAAGGTACGCAAGCTCTATCAGCAGAAGAAGCTGGTAAAAAAATACATGCACGTGAAGAAGGAAGGAGTGATCTTTGACGTTAACGCGATCCAGAGAATCCTTCCTCATCGCTATCCTTTCCTCCTCATCGACAAAATTATCGATTTCAAGCTAGACGAGCGCGTCGTCGGCGTGAAAAACGTGACATTGAATGAGCCATTCTTTCAAGGACATTTCCCGGGTCAGCCGGTCATGCCTGGGGTGCTCATTATTGAAGCGTTGGCCCAAGCTGGGGGCGTCCTGATGCTCAACGGCCTCGAAAATCCCGGCAAGAAGCTCGTGTACTTTATGTCGATCAATAACGTGAAGTTTCGAAGGCCTGTGGTGCCCGGAGATCAACTTGTCCTCGATGTGGAAATGCTCAGTCGCCGGGCGAAATTCATACAGATTGCCGGTAAAGCCTACGTCGACGGTAATCTGGTGGCAGAAGGTGAATTTTCTGCAGCCATCGTCGATCGCGAGGACAGCCAGCCGAAAATTGAAAGTCATTCTGAGACCTATCAATTATCTTCCATCAATAAGAATACCTCCTCATCCTGATGCCTGTTCAGATCGATCCGCATGCAGTTGTCAGTCCAAAAGCCAACCTTGGAGAAAATGTTTACATAGGCCCTTACGCCGTTATTGAGGATGATGTAGTGATTGGGGACGGAACGTGGATCGGGACCCACGCCGCTGTCCACAATGGCACGCGCCTTGGTCGTGATTGCAAGATCCACCAGGCTGCAGCCATCGGAGGCCCGCCGCAAGACCTGAAGTATAAAGGCGAGCCAACCGTTCTGGAGATTGGCGAGCGGACCGTGGTTCGCGAGTTCGTAACGCTCAATCGCGGAACAGTCGAGAGCGGCAAGACAACAATTGGGAGCAATTGTCTTTTCATGGCTTACGCGCACGTAGCGCATGACTGCGTTGTCGGCAACAACGTGATCATGGCAAACTGCGTTGCCTTGGGTGGACACGTGAAAATTGGAGATTGGGTAATCATCGGCGGTTTGACCCCCGTTCACCAGTTCTGCCTGATCGGGGACCATGCGATGATTGGTGGAGGGTTTCGCGTAACGAAAGATGTCCCTCCCTATGTTCTCGCAGGCAGCGAGCCGCTCATTTTTGAAGGACTGAACGTCATCGGGCTCCGGAGGCGAGGCTATTCGCATCAGGTCATCGAGCTCCTCGATAAGACATTCCGCCTACTCTATCGTTCCAATCTCAACGTATCCCAAGCGGTTGCCCGCATCAAGGCAGAGGTTGAGCAGGTCCAGGAAGTGCAGAGTGTTCTCAACTTCATTGCGAAGAGCAAACGGGGTATCATCCCTGGCCACGCGCATTAATCAATGGTCTGGCGATTTCAACATACCGGCCATCGGAGTGGCGCATTCAACATGGAGTATGACGATCAACTCGCTCGCTCACTCATCGCGGCGGATGAGCAGTCAACAATCCGTGTTTATGGTTGGCAGCCTCCGGCCATCTCCCTTGGCTGGCACCAATCCCTCGATGAGATCGATCTCACGACATGCGCACAGGCGGGGATCGACGTTGTTCGACGACCGACCGGAGGTCGCGCGATTCTACACTCCGATGAGGTGACCTATAGCGTCGTTATGGTTGCCGATCGCACGAGCGTCCTCGGCACTTACCAACAGATTAGCGAGGCGCTTGTGTGTGGCTTGCGCTCCCTTGGCGTCGATGCATGTCTTGGGAAATCACAGCCTCATTTCCCCTCTGTTTACAGAACGTCTTCGTCCGTTGCCTGTTTTGCAAGCGCGGCGCGATATGAGATTCATGTGCGCGGCCGGAAACTCGTGGGCAGCGCTCAGCGCAGGTTTGCGCGGGCCAACGGGGAGGAAGTAGTTCTGCAACATGGATCAATCCTTCTGGGACCAGACCACTTGCGGATTGTTGAATTCCTGAAAATGCCAGTGGAAAGCGACCGTGCACACCTCCGCCAGGAGTTGGAGGAGAAAACGATCGATTTATCCTCAGCTCTTGGGAGGAGAATGGAGTTTGATGAAGTTGCTTGCGCTGTCAAGCGAGGTTTTGAAGAATCGTGGGGAATCGAATTCCAGACTGAGAAACAGTCGGAGGATGCAGCCCGCAACAAATTGCCGCTGGCATCGAGCATGGAGGCGCCATGAAGGATTCCACCATCACATCAGGACCGAAGCGCGTTACCACGCGAGTCATTGCTTCCATGAAGCGTGAGGGAACGAAGATAGCGTGCTTGACTGCCTACGACTACCTGACCGCGCGCTTGCTGGACCAGGTCGGCGTTGACATCATTCTCGTCGGCGACTCCCTCGGCATGGTCTTTCAGGGACACGAAACGACCATACCCGTGACGCTCGATGAGATGATCTATCACGCCAAGGCCGTTGTTCGAGGCGTGGACCGCGCGATGGTGATCGTGGATATGCCCTTCATGAGTTACCAAACGAATCCTGATGAGGGATTTCGGAACGCTGGAAGGGCAATAAAGGAAACGGGTGCAGGAGGAGTAAAGTTTGAAGGGGGCGAGCAGGTGGCGGATCTCGCCTACAAAACAACCCAAGCGGGGATCCCTGTTATGGGTCACTTAGGGCTCACTCCCCAGTCCATTCATCAATTTGGAGGGTATCAGCCACGGGGAACGAACTCAGCAGAGGCCAAGAGGATTCTCAAGGATGCGAAGCTTCTTCAAGAGGCAGGTGCGTTTGCTCTCGTTCTGGAAAAGATACCGGCGAAGCTTGCGGCTTCTGTTACGCGTTCCCTGAAGATTCCAACTATCGGAATCGGAGCTGGCCTCCGTTGCGATGGACAGGTCTTGGTGATTTCTGATATGCTTGGCCTCTACGAAGATTTCCACCCACGGTTTGTCCGCCGCTATGCGAATCTCGCAGACGCGATACGTGAGTCCGTGCAAAAGTATGTCCGCGACGTGAAACAGCGTGACTTCCCTTCAAAGGAAGAGAGTTACTAATCAAGGTTCTCGCAAGGGAGGATGAGCGCTTTCCTAAGTCCGTTGTCGGTCACTCCAGGTGTCGGGCCTTGACAATCAATCAAGGCCCTTTGTTTTTCTGCTCCTCCACAATTGTGCGGAAGGTGAATTTTCAATATCTTAACCCGCTGTGAGAGCGACAGTCAAAAAGAAACTCAATATTCTTGTGTCGAACGACGACGGCATCGATGCACCGGGCATCTTTGCGCTTGTGCAGGAGTTGAAGAAGATCGGCTCCGTCACCGTGGTTGCGCCGGATAAACAACAGAGTGCCGTTGGTCACGCGATCACCATGAATTTCCCCCTGCGGGCGAAGGAATTCAAGAAGAACGGAGTCTTCTTTGGGTATGCAGTGGAGGGAACGCCTGCGGACAGTGTCAAGTTGGCGGTAAAAGCACTGCTGAGGGAAAAGCCAGATCTGCTCGTGTCGGGAGTTAATCACGGAGCGAACACTGCAATCAGCATCATCTACTCGGGGACCGTGTCAGCCGCGACTGAGGGAACCATCCTTGGAATTCCATCCATTGCGATTTCGCTCACGACCTACGGGCCGCCGGATTTTCGTTACGCGGCGAAGTTTGCTCGAAGGTTGGCGCTCGTCGTGGCAAAAAAGGGATTACCCGAAGGGACGTTGCTGAATGTCAACGTTCCCCCAGTGCCTGAGAAGGAGATCCGAGGCGTGGTCGTTACCCGCCAGGGAAAAGCAATTTGGAACGATGCGTTTGAAATTCGGCGCGACCCGGCGAACAAAGAGTATTACTGGCTGACGGGTGCGTTGGAAGACAGTGACGAAGGCATAGACTTCGATCAATCTGCGGTGCGAAACAACTATATCTCGGTGACCCCGATTCACTACGATCTCACTGATTACGCGCTCATTGAAGTGATGGATCGCTGGGGGCTCCGCAAACTGAAATAACAACGAACAAAAGGAAAACGAGCGATGAGAATTGGTATCTTAACGGGTGGGGGTGATGTCCCAGGTCTCAACCCCTGTATCAAGGCTGTTGTGTACCGAGCAATTGACAATGGAGCCGAGGTGGTCGGAATCCGAAAGGGATGGGCCGGGCTGCTGAACTATGAATTCGCCCGAACCGACAACGAAGGCAAGAACTACATTCATCTCAACAAACTCAATACGCGAACGATTGACCGATCGGGCGGAACGTTTCTGCATACATCGAGAACAAACCCGGGCAAGCTCAGAAAAGGTGACATTCCCGAGTTCCTGAAGAAGCCCGAGCACGAGAAGATGGGGAAGGATGACAAGCTCGATTTCACATCGCACGTTCTGAAGGTCATCGAGCAGTTGAAGCTCGATGTCCTCATCACAATTGGTGGTGACGACACGCAGAGCTATGGCGTTCGCTTGCACAAAGAAGGATTCCCGGTAATCGCCATCCCCAAGACGATGGACAATGACGTCTACGGGACCGACTACTGCATCGGATTCTCGACGGCGGTGTCACGCAGCGTCGATTGCATCACTGCACTCCGGACGGTCGCAGGCTCGCACGAACGCGTTGCTGTCGTTGAGCTCTTCGGCAGAAACTCCGGCGAGACTTCGCTGATCTCGGCATACCTGGCGGGCGTGGATCGCGCGCTAATTTCTGAAGTTCCGTTCGATGTTGAAAAACTCGCCCGGTTTGTCGCCCAGGATAAGGCCAGTAATCCCAGCAACTATGCCATCGTCACAATTTCCGAGGGTGCGCATCTGGTTGGCGGGCAGGTGGTGGAGTACGGCGAAGCGGATGCGTATGGCCACCGAAAACTTGGCGGGATCGGCGCCGTCACGGAACAAGCCTTGAAGAAGATACTCGGCGTTCACACGGTGTATCAACAGGTGGCCTATTTGATGCGCAGTGGCGAGCCGGATGCTCTCGATCGCATGGTGGCAATAAGCTACGCAAACCTGGCGACCGATCTCGCGCTGAAGAGACAGTTCGGCAAAATGGTGGCGCTGCGGGAAGGAAAATATACCACAGTGCCTATCGAAACGTTGACGCAAGGTGTGAAGCGCGTCGATGTGAACGAGCTCTATGATACCGACAACTATCGGCCAAAGGTCGCTCACCTGCTCGATAAACCAATGTTCCTCTACTAGGGCAACAACAGCAGAGAGTCCCTTTGTGCTTTGCGAAAATCCCGCCGGGCA
>ERZ1292640.1457-Hain-H43-02um-R1-1457-length-19544-cov-7_pt1 | contig 15107 bp, 10 predicted proteins | sample MGYA00564404_ERZ1292640 | MGnify/ENA primary metagenome ERZ1292640 (study PRJEB36523, sample SAMEA6512636) | groundwater metagenome | collected 2019-01-08 | study: AquaDiva: Metagenomics assemblies of 32 groundwater samples
TCCACGGCTCGACGGAGTCTCGCCCTACCGTGAAAGAAAAAATTTGCGCAGCCTGCGAAAACTTTCATGGATAGCGGGACGAAAGCTTCAGTCCACCAACCGCCTGGTCAGATCTCCGTAGGCGTCAATGCGCCGATCCCGCAAGAACGGCCAGTGGGTGCGTGTGATTTCCACCTGGCTCAAGTCCACTTCGCACAACAGCGTCTCTTCCCGATCGTCGCCGGCTTTGGCCAGGATTTGCCCCGAAGTGCCCGCCACAAAGCTTTGCCCCCAGAATTCCAATCCATCGCCGCCGGCGGGGCGTTCCCATCCGACGCGGTTCACGGCGGCGACATAACAGCCATTGGCCACGGCATGACCGCGCTGGATGATTTCCCAGGCTTGCTCTTGGGTCGCGCCGTGCTCGGCTTTTTCTTTGGGATGCCAGCCAATGGCGGTGGGATAGAAAAGAATCTCCGCGCCATGCAGCGCGGTGAGGCGCGCTGCTTCCGGATACCATTGGTCCCAACAAATGAGCACGCCCACCTGGCCGTAGCGGGTGGGCCACGTCCGGAAACCAAGATCCCCCGGCGTGAAATAAAACTTCTCATAAAAGAGCGGATCATCGGGTATGTGCATCTTGCGGTAAATGCCGAGCAAGGAACCGTCGGCATCAATGACCGCAGCCGAATTGTGATAGAGGCCCGGGGCGCGCCTTTCAAAAAGGGAAGCGATGATGACGGTCTTGCAGCTTTGGGCCATCCTCTGGAAAGCCCGCGTGCTCGGACCGGGGATCGGCTCGGCCAGCCGAAAATATTCATGATCTTCGCTCTGGCAAAAATATTGCGTGCGGAACAGTTCCTGGGTGCAAATGATTTGCGCGCCGGTTCCGGCCGCCTGCCGCGCCAGACGCAGGGTTTTCTCCAGGTTCTCGGCCGGGCTGGGCGAGCAGCAGGTTTGGATCAGACCGAGCGTGATTTTGGACGGCCGCGCACTGTGGGCGCGGGATGCGTGCGGTTTCCGGCTTGGTTTTGGGAAGGGGGCTTTATTGGGTAAAGACGCAGGGCCGGATCGTTTCATGACGATATCTTCTTGGAGGAGGCACGGGCGGTCCGCTCGAGCAATTGCGTGCTTCCTTTGGCGTCAGCGATGGCCTGAGGACTGGTCTGGCCAAATAATTCCCGAATGAACCTTCCCAGGGTCTCGTTGGTCGGGCCGTATCCCTTGTGGTAGATGTAATGCTCCAGATCGTACAAGAACTCATCGGCATTGGGGTAGCGCTGGCTCAGATCGTGCGCCAGAGCCCGGTGCAAAATCTGGTTGAGCCGATCGTCAATGCGCGTGTCCAAGGGCCGGAAATCCGGGATGGGAAGCGTCAACACGCGCTGGCGGGATTCTTCGGCGGAATCGCCTTTGAAAATATTGTAGCCGAGCAGCAGGTGGGCCAGCACAATGCCGGCGGAGAAGAGGTCGGATCGTTTGTCGGTGATCTGAAAATCCGCCTGTTCCGGGCTCATGTAATCCGCCTTGCCGGCCACCACTTCGCCTTCGTTGTCCTGCAAAAAGCCGCGGGCCTTGGCGATGCCGAAATCGGTCAGCTTCACGTCGCCCTCGAACGCGATCATGACGTTCTTGAAGCTGACATCGCGATGCACGATGCCCAGGGTCTTGCCGTCTTTGTCCATCTTGGCATGAGCGTAGGCCAGGCCGCGCGCCACCCGGCTGGTGATAAACACCGCCAACTCGACCGGCAAAACCCGTTGTTTGTCCTTCAACTGCTGGTGAAACTGGCCCAGGTTGACGCCACGGATCAGTTCCATGGCGATAAAGTAAATGCCCCGCGCTTCGCCCAGGTGGTAGGTTTGGACGATATTGGTGTGGATCAAGTCCGCCACCAGCTTGGCCTCGCCGATAAAGTTCTCGATGAACATTTTCTGGTTCGCGTAACTTTGGCGAATGACTTTGATGGCGATGCGCTTGACGAAATCGCGCGCGCCGCGCTGCTCGGCTTCATACACCACGCCCATCCCGCCCTCGAATATCTTGCGCACGATTTCGTAGTGAAATTCATCTTGAATTGTGAACAGGCCCGGCATGAAGGCATGTTGTTGGTTTGATGAGCCAAGTCAAGCCTGCGCTGGCAGCCTGCGCTGACGCCGGGGGGCGAATAAATCAGATGAAGCGCGAAAACAGGGTTGATTTTCTCCTTGCAGCCCCTCTCTGAAACGCTTTAATACGGCCAAGTCGCATGACTTCACGGAACCAAAATTAAAACAAAACTATGGCAAAACCACTTACCAAATCTCAAATCGCAGCATCTATTGCTGAGAAAGCTGCTATCACAAAAAAGACCGCCGCGGAACTTCTCGATCACATTGCGGAGCTGGCCTACAAGAACGCCAAGAACAGTTTCACCCTGCCGGGTTTGGGCAAGCTCGTCCTGGTCAATCGGAAAGCTCGCATCGGCCGCAATCCGGCCACAGGCGAACAAATCCAAATCAAAGCCAAGAAGGTGGTTAAATTCCGCGTGGCCAAGGCCGCCAAGGATGCGATCCTCGGTGCGAAGTAATCGACGTCTTTCTCATCTCATTCAGGGCACTCTGACGCGGTCAGAGTGCCTTTTTGTTTTGTATGAAAGTGGCCATGGTCGGCTGCGGCGCCTTGGGCAGTTACTACGGGGCCAGGCTCTGCCGGGATGGGCAGGAGACGCACTTTCTCTTGCGGTCGGATTATGAAGCAGTCCGGCGCCACGGCGTCCGCGTCCGCAGCCCGGAAGGAGACTTTCACGTGCGGCCCCAATGCGCGCGGCGCCCGGAAGAGATTGGCTTTTGTGACCTGGTCCTGATCGGGCTGAAGACCACCGCCAACGACCAATTCGCCCGCCTCCTGCCGCCGTTGATTGGCCGCGCGACTCTTCTTCTGACCTTGCAGAATGGTCTGGGCAACGAACGGCAATTGGCGGCGTTGTTTGGCGGTCAAAACGTTTTGGGAGGACTCTGCTTCGTTTGTTTGAATCGGTTGGAGCCGGGATTGATCCAACATAGCGCGCACGGCAGAGTCGTCATCGGCGAGTACCAACGCCGGCCACAAGCGCGGACGCATGACATCGCTTTGCTCATGCGGCACGCGGGAGTGCCTTGCGAGGTGACGGAAAACCTGGAACGCGCTCATTGGGAGAAACTGGTCTGGAACATCCCGTTTAATGGCTTGGGCGTGGCCGGGACGGCCGGGTACGATGCGGTCACCCAAGGGACACGGCCACCCGGCAGCAGATTGGACCCCTGTTTAACGACCGACCGATTGCTGTCGGATCCGCGCTGGGAATCGCTCGTGCGCGAGCTCATGGCTGAAGTCATCGCCGCGGCCAACGCCCTCGGCCTGAAAGTGAGGGGGGACCTGGCTGGGCAGCAGATAGCGAAGACGCTCACCATGGGGGCGTACAAAGCTTCGACCCTGGTCGATTTTGAGCGCGGGCAAGCGCTCGAATTGGAGAGTCTGTTCTTGGAACCGTTGTGCCAGGCCCGACAGGCCGGCGTGGCCACCCCACGGTTGGCGGCGCTCTGCGCACTGCTGCAGCAGTTGAACCCTGCCTGCTAATTTTGGGGTCACATCTCAACAATCAACATTTTGCGATCGCACAGGGGTGGGGCGCGTGTGACACGCGACGCTGCGCGTTGGCTGGGCGGAGGCAGGACCCGTCCGCATGCCTGAAGTTCGCAAGGTCCGTGGAGCTGGAGAGCACGCAGAGGTCCGGATTGCGCATGGCTAGACTGGATCTCTTCCAACGTCCCCGTCCATTGAAACCGGCTGCAATCCGCTTGCACGTTTGGCGTTTCAGGGCCAGCATTCGGAGCCATGCGAGTCCTTTGCTTGATCCCGGTCCTTTGTTTCTTCAGCTTCCGGCCTGCGAGCGCCGAAGCAGCCCAGCCGGATGAAACCCAACCGCATTCAGCTTCGACAACGGCCGGCGCGCCTTCGCCCGCCAAGGCCGTGGATCTCCGGTCCGAATTCCAGCGATGGGGCCTAGTTGCCCGCCGGCAGGGCGATCGTCCCACTTGCTCCGCTTTCACGGTGGCAACCGCGCTGGAATTCGCGGTGGCCAAGCGGCAGGGACACAGCCCCCGGCTAAGCGTCGAGTTCCTCAACTGGGCCGCCAACAAGGCGTGCGGAGACACGGCGGACGGCGGATTTTTCTCGGATTTATGGAAAGGTTTTGCGGCCTACGGCATCTGCGCGGAGGAAGAGATGCCTTATCAGTCCAAACTCGATCCGGCCCAGTTTCCCAGCGCAGGCGCTCTGGCCGATGCAAAAACCCGGTTGCAGTTGGGGCTGCAACTCCACTGGATCAAGGAGTGGAACGTGAACACTGGGCTGACCGATGCCGAATTCGCCGCCATCAAGAGCACGCTCGCCCGAGGCTGGCCGGTCTGCGGCGGCTTGCGCTGGCCCCAGCAGGCGAAGTGGGAAGACGACGTGCTGCAAATGTGTCCCTCCAACGCTGTGTACGACGGGCACAGCATTTTGCTCGTGGGCAATCGCGATGATGCCGGCCAGCCAGGCGGCGGCGCGTTCGTCTTTCGCAATACCAGCAACAACGGTCGCGACGGCTTCATGCCTTATGTCTATGCCCAGGCTTACATGAACGATGCCGTCTGGGTGGACTTTGAAGCGCGGACCGGGCGGAGTCTGGCATCATCTGCGGCTGGCTCGTCGGAGCGCCCCCTCACCCCATCCCTTGCCGGAGGAGAGGGTGCCCAAGGGGCCGGGGAGGGGCGGAGCGGAATGAGCACGGCCGGATTCTTCCGCGACCCGCTGGGCGCGCTCGCCACCCCCCCCACGGGGCGCAACCGCCGCATTTCCAGCAACGAATTGCCGAAATGGAACGACGCCAACCTTGACATGACCGTCCTGCCGCCAGGCAAAGCCCTCGAAATGCCGCTGCTCGAAGGGCCGGGCGTCATCACGCATATCTGGCTCACGAGCCACGCGGGACGGGCCAACGAACTGAACGCGCTCAGCCTCCGCATCTATTGGGACGGACGCAAGGAGCCGGGTGTGGAAGTGCCGCTCGGAGAATTCTTTGCCGTCGGGCAAGGCAAACCGGCGTCGGTCGAGAGCGTGCCCGTCCAGGTTTCTCCCTCCGGCTCGCTATCGTGTTATTGGCGGATGCCCTTCGCCAAGTCAGCGCGCCTCGTGGTCGCCAACGACAATCCCGATCGCACGACCGGTCTCTACTGGCAGGTGGATTGGACGGAGTTGGACGAAATGCCGCCCGAAACACCCTACTTCCATGCGTGCTACCGCCAGGAATTCCCCGCCGTGGCCGGCGGCGATTATCTCATTGCCGACCTCACCGGACGCGGGCAGTACGTCGGCACCGTCATGTCGGTCACGCTCGGCCAGGACGGCTGGTGGGGTGAAGGAGACGATTTCTTCTCCATTGACGGCGAGGTCGTCCCCAGCCTCCAGGGCACAGGCAGCGAAGACTATTTCAACGATGCCTGGGGATTTCGTCCACGCACGAGCGCCTGGTTTGGCCAGCCGCGCTGGCAGGGCGACAACGCGGGCGACAGCGGTGTGTGCTATCGCTGGCACGTGCTCGATCCGGTGGGCTTCACGAAGTCGCTCAAGGTCGCGCTCGAACACAAAGGCAACCGGGCCGAGGACACCGAGGGCTTCTACCTGGAGCGGCCTGATTTCATCAACAGCGTGGCGTTCTGGTATCAAACCGGCGAACCAAAGCCGTTCGGCCGACTGCCGCCGTATCCGGAGCGGCGCGTCCCTTGGCAACACCATCACCTGGTGCGAGCCTTTCGCCAGGCGCAGGTGACGGGTCCGGCGAAAGCACAGGTGGAAACGACCGGCATGTTCGGCGCCAGACCGGTGCTGGGCTGGACGAACACCGAGGTGGGCGCACAACTCACGCTGCCCTTCACGGTCGAAACGGCTGGGCGTCATGCCGTGCGGTTGACGGCGGCGAGCGTGCCGGAGTACGGGCTTTACCGCATCCAACTGGACGGCAAGACGGTCGTGGCCTTGGCCGATTTCCGCGCACGCGACTACGAGGAACTGGACCTGCCGCTCGGCACGCACGACCTCGCCGCCGGACCCCACACGCTTTCGTTCCGCGCGCTGGCCGTCGAGGGGGGACGCGCCCGGCCCATGGCGGTGGAGATGCTCCGGTTGCTGCGCCTGCCACAGGAAGCCACGCGCGCCGTCAAGACGCACCACGAAGCCCACTTCATTCGCTTGGGTATTGGCCGGGCGGTCTATGCCTACCGCTTGGCTTACGGCGAGTTGCCCGAATCCCTCGACACGCTGGTCAAAGCCGGCCTCATGTCGCCGCGTTATCTGGCCGACGAAAACGAAAAGCCGCTACGCTCGCGCCGCGACGGGGATTACCTCGTGGTCGAGAGCACCGGGCCGGGCGCCTGGACGCATCGCTGGCAAGGGCTGGATGCGCGGAGGTAAGCTCGCGGTTTGGGCTGTTGAACGTGGGGCTTGTCTTCACCCGCCGTCAGGTGGTATCCACCGCCGCGACGAAGAACTCGCCGACGCCAAGCAAGCCATCCTCGGTTCGTAGCCGCCCCTGTGATCCGACTGCTTTTTCAGCCCGGCTGGGCGACCGAAAATAGCCCAGCGTTTCAACGCTGCGGTGACGCCGCCGCAAGGAACGAGTCCCGTCAGGGACGACAGAAGCCGTTCTGGTATCACGATTTCTTTCGTCCCTGACGGGACTGGGTCCTTTTTGCCGGATGAGTTCCCACCGATGAATCGGGTTAGTCTTTGGGTTTTGGTGGGAAGCCGAGCCGACCGGCGGCTCGACATAGACAAAAGCCACTGTGAGATTGTCACCGCCGAAGCCCTCCAACGTTTGATTGATGAGCGTTGTCGCCAGTGACTGTAGTCGCCGCGGAGTTACCGAGTCGTTCATCAGGCAAGTCCTATAGGCCTGGGCGATTTGTTCGGTTGACAGTCCCTCGTGGAAGCCGTCCGTGGAGAGCATGTAAAGGTCGCCGGGCTTGACGTCGTCAACAATGATTTCGGGAAAGAACTTCCGACTCATGCCCAAGGCGTTGTACAGATGGCTCCTTGCCGGATGGAATTTGACATCCTCGGGCGCGAGGATGCCTTGTTGAACGAGAAGCTGGACTCGGTTGTGATCCTGCGTGAGCTGAGTGACCATTCCCTCGCGATAGCGGTAAGCGCGAGAATCACCGGCCCAGCCAATGTAAACTCTTGTGCCCAGGATCAGAAGGCATACGACGGTAGTCGCCATTCCTTCGAGCCGCGGATCCCTCGAGATGCGTTCAAAGATCGCAGCGTTTGCAGCCACAAAAGCCTTCCCCAGAAGACAATGAACTGAACTTGGCAGTGCATAGTTATCTCCATCTCCGTGTGACAAGCGCAATTGGGTGCAAAGACTGTGCATGACTTCATCACAGCAGATTTTGCTGGCGACTTCCCCCGCTTTCATCCCACCGCAGCCATCAGCGACGATGCAGCCGTGCAACTCCAAAGGCAGACCAGCAACCAATGCTTGTTGTCCGAATATTACGGCGCAATCTTCCTGGTTTTCACGGCTCAGACCGAGGTGCTGTTGGGCCCATGCTAAGACATTCGTGAACTCCTCAACCTGGCACGGATTGGTGTGATGACCTCTGGTGTTACCGGGTAACGGTTCGCTGGCTCGGGCTCGCAAACCGCCGAGCTTCCAGAGCTTCTGGGCGCGCGCCTTCGCGCAATCTGGGTCGGGCGAACACCACTGGAAGAATTGAGGGCTGAGTGCGCCCGGGTTAGTCGATGGGGGATTCGTATAATCTTGCATGGCTCGTCGAGTCCCTCTACGCCTTCGTGCAAACTTGGCCCACGCCCAGCCGCACGGCCGAGACGTTGCTGGTCCGACGGGAAGGCGAGGAAACCGTTTTCTTGAATGAACTGCGCCATCGCACGAACACCGCGCTGCGGCTGCGCTTCCCGCTCAGCCGCCGGGAAATCCCGGGCGTGCGGGCGGCCCTCGGGGAGGAGGGCATTATGGAGGGACGCGATTACCGGGGCGTCCCGGTCCTGGCGGCGCTGCGGACCATTCCGAGAACGCCGTGGTGCATCGTGGCCAAGGTGGACAAGGAGGAGGTCTTCGCGCCCTTGCGGGCGCGCGCCCTGGGCACCGCCCTGTTTGTCGCCGTGCTGGCGATGTCCGCCAGCCTGGCGGACGCGTTCTTCTCGCACCCGAGGCGGCTGGCCTTCACCCAGGAACACCTGGCGGAGGCGCACGCGCGCCGGGTCTTGGCCGAACGGGTGGCCTATCTGACCCATCACGCCAATGACATCATCCTGCTGATGGACCAGGACTGGCGCAGCCTCGAAGCCAACGACCGCGCGCTGGAGACCTACGGCTTCTCCTTGGAGGGGCTGCGGGGCATGACGCTGCGGCAACTGCACGCGCCGCAGGCGCGGGCGGCGTTTGATCAGGAGGTCAGCCGGCTGGAGGTCCAGACCGGCCTGATCGTGGAAACCTGCCACCAGCGGCACGACGGCTCGGTCTTCGCGGCAGAGTCCAGCCTGAGGCCAGCCGAGCTGGACGGACGAAAGTACCACCAGGCGATTATCCGCGACATCACGGAGCGCAAGCGGGCGGAAGAGGCGCTGCGCCAGAGCGAAGAGTTCAACCGCCGCATCGTCGAGAGCAGCTACGACTGCATCAAAGTGCTGGACCTCGATGCCAATCTCCTGTCCCTGAGCGAGGGTGGCCAGCGCTTGCTGGGAATCGCCGACATTACCCCGTATCTGAACCATTGCTGGGTTGAGTTCTGGCAGGAAACCGACCGTCCGCAGGTGCGCGAGGCGGTCGCCACCGCGTGCGCCGGAAAGGTCGGCCGCTTCCAGGCCTTCTGTCCCGCGGCCACCGGCGAGCCGCGTTGGTGGGATGTGATTATCACGCCCATCTGCGATGCGGCCGGCCAGCCCCGGCAGTTGCTCGCCATCTCCCGCGACGTCACCGAGTGCAAGCAGGCGGAGGCGGAGGTGGGTCGCCAGGCCGGGGAACAGGTCCGGCTCAACGCGGAACTGACGCGCTCGAACCGCGCCACGTTGAACCTCATGCAGGACGCGGTCGAGGCGAAGCGCGCGCTGGAAAGAACCAACCAGGACTTGCGCCACGAGATCACCCAACGCCAGCAGGCCGAGGGGCGCGTGCGGAGCGAGAAGCTGCTGGCCGACTCCCTCATCAACAGCCTGCCGGGCATCTTTTACCTGTTCGACGAGCGCGGCCGATTCCTGCGCTGGAACGCGAACCTCGAACGGGTCACGGGCTATTCGCCGAAGGAACTGGCTGCCCTCAGTCCGCTGGACGTTTTTGTCGGCGCGGAGCAGTCCTTGATTCAGCAACGGATTCAAGCGGTGTTCGCGGACGGCCAAGCGGACACCGAGGCGCATCTGGTTTCCAAGAGCGGCGGGCGCGCGCCTTATTATTTGACCGGCCTGCGCGTGGAGTTGAACGGCCAGCCTTGCCTCCTCGGCGTGGGGCTGGACATCACGGAGCGCAAACAGGCGGAAGAAGCGGTGCGGGAAAGTGAAACGCGCTTCCGGGCCACGTTCGAGCAGGCGGCGGTGGGCGTGGCGCTGGTGGCGACCGATGGCCGCTGGTTGCGCGTCAATCAGAAGCTCTGTGACATCGTGGGCTACACGCCCGAAGAACTCCTGCCACTCACCTTCCAAGACATCACGCACCCGGATGACCTGGATGCGGACCTGGCCTACGTGCGGCAGGTGCTGGCCGGGGAAATCCAGACCTACACGATGGAGAAGCGGTATTTCCGCAAGGACGGTTCCATCGTGTGGGCTGACCTGACGGTTTCACTGGTGCGCGAGCCGTCGGGACAGCCCCAGTATTTCATCGCGGTGGTCGAAGACATCACGGAGCGCAAGCAGGCCGAGGACGAAATCCGCGAACTCAATGAACGACTGGAGCAGCGCGTCCGCGAGCGCACCGCCGAACTCCAGGCCGCCAATAAGGAACTGGAGGCGTTCAGCTATTCCGTCTCGCACGACCTGCGCGCGCCGCTGCGGGCGATTGACGGGTTCGCGCGCATCCTGACGGAGGACCACGCGCCGCGGCTCGGCGGCGAAGGCCAGCGCGTGCTGGGCCGAAGGAAAAGTCAACGAAGGCGCCACGTTCTATTTCACGCTGCCGGTTGAAGAAATGAAGGAGGCAGGTTCAGCGGTTCAAGGGTTCAGGGGTTCAACGGTTCAACTACCTGAAAAAATACCAAATCCGCTCGATCCCCGAACCGCTGAACCGTGAACCCTTGAACCGTGAACCTTTCAAATTATGAAAAACGAAAACGAAGTGGAAATCCTGCTGGTGGAAGACAATCCGCGCGACGCGGAATTGGCCTTGCGGGCGCTCAAGAAGCGCCACCTGGCCAACCATCTCGTGTGGGTCAAGGACGGCGCGGAGGCGCTGGACTACATCTTCGGCATGAGCGCGGACGCGCCGCAAGCGATCAACCCTGTTCCGAAGGTGATTCTGCTGGACCTGAAACTGCCCAAAGTGGACGGGCTGGAAGTTCTGCGCCGGCTGAAGGGCGACGAACGAACGAAGCACATCCCGGTGGTGGTGTTGACCTCGTCACGCGAAGAACAGGACATCGTGCAAAGCTACCGGCTGGGCGTGAACAGCTACATCGTCAAGCCGGTGGACTTCGAGAACTTCTCCGAAGCGGTGGCGCAACTGGGCTTGTATTGGCTGTTGCTGAATCAACCGCCCGCACCTGGCTCAACCCCCTGAACCGTTGAACCATTGAACCATCAACCATCAACCATGAACAATAAACTCCGTCTTCTCATCCTCGAAGACCGTCCGGCCGACGCGGAATTGATGCTGCGCGAACTGCGGCGCGCCGGCTACGAGCCGGAGTGGAAGCGCGTCGAGACGGAGCCGGATTTCCTGGCGCAGCTCGATCAAGGCTGGGAGATCATCCTGGCCGACTACCCCCTGCCGCAGTTCGACGGGCTGCGGGCGCTGGAATTGTTGAAGGAGCGCGGGTTGGACATCCCGTTTATCCTGGTCTCGGCTACGATTGGTGAAGACAAGGCCGTCGCCGCCATGAAAGCCGGCGCGAGCGACTCCATCATGAAAGACAAGCTCGCGCGGTTAGGCCCGGCCATCGACCGGGAATTGCGCGATGCGGGCGAGCGCCGGAAACGGAGGCTCGCGGAGAAGGCCGTGCGGCGGCTGGCGACGGCGGTGGATCAGGCGGCGGAAATGATCATGATCACGGACCCCGCCGGCACGATTCAATACGTCAACCCGGCCTGCGAGCGCATCACGGGCTACACGAGCGCCGAGGCCCTCGGCCAATACCCGCGCCTGCTCAAGAGCGGCCGACAGGACGCCGCGTTCTACCGGCGGCTTTGGCAAACGATCACCTCCGGCGAGGTCTGGTCGGGCCATTTCACCAACCGACGGAAGGACGGCACTTTCTACGAGGAAGAATGCACCATCTCGCCGGTGCGCAACGACCAGGGCCGGATCGCCCACTTCATCGCGGTGAAGCAAGACGTGACCGCGCGCGTGCGGGCGGAAGAGGCGCTGGCGAAGAGCGAGGCGAAATACCGGGCGCTGTTCGAATCGTCGCGCGATGCCCTCATGACGCTGTTCCCGCCCGACTGGAAATTCACCAGCGCGAACGCCGCCACGGTCAAGCTGTTCGGCGCGAAAGACGAGCAGGAGTTCACCGCCCTGGGACCACGGGAAGTTTCGCCGGAGCAGCAGCCGGACGGGGAGCTTTCGTCCGTCAAGGCGAAGCGGATGATTGAGACGGCGATGGAGCAGGGTTCGCATTTCTTCGATTGGGTCCACCAGCGGATCAGCGGCGAAGTCTTCCCCGCGACGGTGTTGTTGACCCGCGTGGAGTTGGAGGGAAAGACCGGGCTCCAGGCGACGGTGCGCGACATCACGGAACAGAAGCGGGCCGAGGAAGCCCTGCGCGCCAGCGAAGCCCGCTTCGAGGCCGTCATGGACCATCTTGGCGAATGGGTGTGGGAGATGGACGCCGCCGGTCGTTTCACTTATGCCAGCGTCGTCAGCGACAAAGTCCTTGGTTACCACCCGGAAGAAATCACCGGCAAACTGCGGTTCACCGACCTCATTTCGCCCAACCAGCAGGCCGAGTTCAGTCAACGGCTGGCCGAACAGATCGCGGCCAGGCAGCCGTTCCACCAGATGGAACTCGAACTGGTTCACAAGACGGGCCGGCGCCTGCGCGTCGAAGGCAGCGGCAATCCCATCCTCGACGCCCAAGGCAACCTCCTCGGCTATCGCGGCGCGATCCAGGACCTTACCGAAAAGAAGCAACTCGAAGCCCAGTTCCTGCGCACCCAGCGGATGGAGAGCATCGGCACCCTGGCCAGCGGTGTGGCCCATGACTTGAACAACATCCTGGCCCCCATTTTGATGGGCGTGTCTCTGCTGCGCGAGGGACTCCTGCCCAAGGATGCGGAGGACGTGCTGAAACTCATCGAAACCAGCGCTCAGCGCGGCACAGCCGTCGTCAAACAGGTGTTGACTTTCGGCCGGGGCATCGCCGGCGAGCGGGTCTTGATCCAACCGCGGCACCTAATCAAGGAAGTGTTGAAGATGGCTCGCGGGACGTTCCCGAAACTGATCACCATTGCCTCCGAGACGCCGCCCGACCTGTGGCCGCTGCTGGGGGATGCGACGCAATTGCACCAGGTGCTGCTGAACCTCTGCGTCAATGCCCGCGATGCCATGCCGAAAGGCGGCACGTTGAGGCTGGCGGCGCAAAACGTCCGGATGACGGAAGACGGCGCGCGCGAGAAGGGCGGTTTGAAAGCCGGGCACTACCTGCTGCTGCAGGTGTCCGACACCGGCCACGGCATCCCGCCAGAGATCATCGTTAGGATTTTCGACCCGTTCTTCACCACCAAAGAACTCGGCCAGGGAACCGGTCTGGGACTCTCCACTGTGCTCGGCATCGTCAAGAGCCACGGCGGGTTTGTGGGTGTGCGGAGTGAAGCGGGCCAAGGAACCACCTTTGAGGTCTATCTGCCCGCCGCCTCGGCGCCGGCGGCGCTGCCCAGAGGCCAGGGAGAGTTGATCCTGGTGGTGGATGATGAAGCCGGCATTCGTGATGTCACGCGGCGGATTCTGGTCAAACATGGCTACACAGTGGTGACGGCCAGCCAGGGCGCCGAGGCCTTGACCCAGTATGCGCAACACCGGGACGCCATCCGACTGGTGCTGAGCGACCTGATGATGCCGGTCATGGATGGGCTGGCCATGATTCGGAGGCTCAAGAAGATCAACCCTCAGGTCAGGATCATTTCGTCCACCGGCTGGGGTGAGGAGAACAAAATAGCCGCGCTGCGCGAGTTGGGTTTGACGCAGTTCCTGACCAAGCCTTTTACTATCGAGCAACTGCTAAACGCCTTGCATGAACTGCTCAGCGCGGTGGAGCCGGAACCAAAGTAGCGGTTTTGCTGCTGCTTTTGCTGCGGCATGGACTTGTATCACCCGTTCGCAACTGGCACCATCACCCAGTTTATGCGCGAATTCCGCTTGTGGTTGAGGCTTGCCTGGACGGTGGCCCTTGCCGCCGCCGTGGGCGGCTGCGCCCGGTTCCAGCCCCAACCTCTGTCACCGGTGCAGAACGCAGATGCCTTCGAACAACGCTCACTCGCTGACGCCGGCCTGAAAGCGTTACTCGAAACCAACGGCGTCAGAGCCGCCTGGCCCCGCGAAAGCTGGGACCTCAACGCGCTGACCTTGGCGGCCTTCTATTACCATCCCGACACGGATGTGGCGCGAGCCCGATGGCACACGGCGATGGCGGGAACGATCACGGCCGGTCAGCGGCCCAATCCGAACCTGACGATCACGCCCCGATTGAACTCGAGCGCGCTCGGCACCGGGCTGACGCCGTGGATTCTCGGGGGCGTGCTGGATGTGCCCCTGGAAACCATGGGAAAACGCAAGCACCGCGTGGCCCAGGCGCAGCATCTGGGCGCAATGGCGCGGTTCGAACTCGCCGGCACCGCGTGGCAAGTGCGCAGCCGCGTGCGGCAATCTTTGTTGGATCTGCAAGCGGCACGGGAGACGGCCGCGTGGCTGCGCGATCAGTCCGATACCTTGGGCCGCGTGGCGCAGTTGGTCGAAAGCCAGCGGCGGGCCGGCGAGGTCTCGCCTGTGGAAGTCGCAACGGCACGGATCGCGCATCACACCGCGCAGCTTAACCTGAAGGACGCGCAACGGCAGGAAGCCGACGCGCACGGCCGGCTGGCCGAGGCCCTGGGCGTGCCGGCGCGGGCGCTGGCAGAGGTGAACTTCGTGTTTGCAGATTTGGGCTTGTTCCCGACCAACCTCACCGCAGCCCACCTCCGGCGCCAAGCTGTGCTGAACCGCGCGGACGTGCTGGGCGCGCTCGCCGCATACGCCGCCGGCGAGTCAGCGCTCCAACTGCAAATCGCGAAACAGTACCCGGACATTCATCTGCGCCCCGGCTACGAGATGGACCAGGAGCAGAACAAGTGGACGCTGGGCGTTTCGCTGGACCTGCCGATTCTGAATCAGAACCAAGGTCCGATGGCCGAGGCCAAAGCGAAGCGCGAGGAGATCGCGGCAAAATTCAATGCGATCCAGGCGAAAGCCATCGGTGAGATCGACCGCGCCACCGCGGTCTATTTTGCCGCCGTGGATCAGGCGGCCGCCGCCGAGAATATCCTGGTGGATCTGCAGCAACGGAGCGCGGTGATGGGACGCAGGTATGCCGCCGGAGAGGTGGACAAACTGGCCGTTGCCACCGCGCAAGCCGAGGTGCTGAACGGCGGCTTGTCCCGGCTCAAAGCGCGCCTCCAAGCGCAGCAAGCTCTGGCCGCGCTGGAAACCGCCGTGCAAAGCCCGCAGTTGATGCCGGGGCAAGCCGCGCAATTGGAAACAGCAGCCAGAAACCCTGACCAGACCAAGAAGCCATGAAATCACGATTTGACTTTTCCTGTTTGCCGCAAAGAACGCAGCGCGGCGGAGCCCATACGCGTCAGGCTAAGAAACGATGGAGAAGAATTTTTGCCAGAGGTTCGGTCGTTTGCGTTTTTCATAACGACCGTGG
>ERZ1292640.2373-Hain-H43-02um-R1-2373-length-15107-cov-5_pt1 | contig 15107 bp, 5 predicted proteins | sample MGYA00564404_ERZ1292640 | MGnify/ENA primary metagenome ERZ1292640 (study PRJEB36523, sample SAMEA6512636) | groundwater metagenome | collected 2019-01-08 | study: AquaDiva: Metagenomics assemblies of 32 groundwater samples
TTAATAAGTCCAGTAATAACATTTACTTCTGGTCTTTGGGTAGATAAGATTAAGTGAATGCCAACCGCTCGAGACATTTGAGCCAAACGAACAATCGCCGCTTCAAGTTCTCGTGGATAAGTGCTCATAATATCTGCTAACTCATCTATAATAATGACAATATACGGTAAACGGTCTAGTTTTTCGAGTTTTTCATCGTTTCCAAGGTTAGACCTTTCTGAATTCTTAAGGTCTGACCTTTGAAGCTGAGATTTCATTTTAACCTCATAAACATTTTTATGATAAGAATCTATATCACGGACTGTTTCTGATTCTAAAATATCATAACGACGGTCCATTTCTTTCGCCGCCCACTTTAAAGCCAGGATACAGTTTTTAGCATTTGTAATAACTGGAGTTAAGAGATGTGGAATTTTATTATACAAAGTTAGTTCCACTCTTTTTGGGTCAATCATAATCAATTTTAAATCCTCCGGACCATTTTTGTAGAGTAGGGAAGTTATAATTGAATGAATCATTACCGATTTTCCAGCTCCAGTAGTTCCAGCAATAAGACAATGAGGCATTTTAGCTAAATTTGCAAAACTAGCTTTTCCAGAAATTCCACGGCCTAAAGCTATCGTCAAGGGCTTTATTGCATTTTTAAATTGTTCATCTGACAATAGGGTAGCGAGGCCAACAATTGATTTTGTCCTATTAGGAATTTCAATTCCAACCAAAGACTTGCCAGGTATCGGTGCTTCAATTCTAATTGGGTGGGCGGCTAGAGCTAAAGCTAGATCATTTTGTAGACCAACAATTTTAGAAAGTTTTACTCCCTCAGCTGGTTTTAGGGCATAACGAGTTATGGTTGGGCCGACCGTTATTTCATCCATTTCAACTTCAATTCCAAAATTAGCCAAAGTGCGTTTTATAATATTAGCATTTGCTTTTATGTCCCCAGTACTTGGTTTGCCTTTGTCTTCTTCTAAGAGGGAAAGGGGAGGGGGATTGTAATTTCCAGTGCCAGTTTTTTTGGAATTTTTTGAAAAATTAAAAAAAGATTCTTCGCTGTTTTCGGTACCCTTACTATCTTTTCCGCCTCCTCGGCGGATCGCCGAGGAGGCGATTTCAGCGGCGCTTTTTTCACTTTTTATGCTTTCTTGGGGGGTCGTTGTTGTTGCGACTTCTGACTTAGCTGTGTGGTCAGTAATTTTAATTTCCGGTATATTCTTTTTTTTCTTAAAAAAATTCCAAATATTTTTAAAAAATGGTAAGCATAAAATTCTTGTTGATAGTTTTGTGTCAAAAATTATTAAAATTGAAATTATTAAAATCGCTGTTAAAAAAATTAAACTTACATAAGTGTCAAAAAGATACAAAAGTGGCATTGTCAAAATTTTACCTAATTGGCCACCCCATAAACCTGGGGCGTCAAGTTGGGAATTTGTAGTGCCGTAAATTTTAAAAAAAATATCTAAAATTCCTAATGTTGATAACATAAAAATAGAAGCGCCAAACATTCTAATTTTTCCAATGCTCGGCATTTCAGATTTTAAAAAAGAAAGACTAAGTAAAATAAAAATAATTGGCAAAAATAAAATGCCTTTACCTATTATAAAAGTAAGTTGTGAAAATAAAAATTTACCTGCCGTGCCCGCGACATCTAATATAGACATTAAAAAAAATAAACCTAAAACAAAAAAAATAATTGCCAATATGTGGTTCTTTGTTTCCGTTTTTAATTTTCTAAACCCTATGGATTTATCTTGGGACTTTGTTGCGTTAAGCTGTGACTTTATTTTCTCTTTTTTTTCTTTTGACATTACCTTATTCTAACATAGATTTTTAATTTTGTATTATTATCATGGTAGCTCATTACAAAACTCTACCCCACCCCCTAGCCCCCTCCCCGAAGGAGAGGGGGATCTAGATTAATTTTTAAAGCCCCTCTCCTTTGGGGAGGGGTTGGGGGTGGGGTCTGTATTTAATTAACCGATTTGCTTTTTTCCAATGTCTTATATATAATGGACATATGTCTCAAGATAAAAATATACAGCATAATATAAAAGACAGTATAAAGGACAACCTAAAGGACAATTCTTTTCCAGCTAGTTCTCAGTTGAATTTAATGTCTTATACAAAACTAAATAAGCTTATAATGGCTCTTTATATGGTAACGGACATAATCAACGAAGAGGATCCAATAAGAAATAAGTTAAGAAATTTAGGTTTGGAGTCAATGTCCGATATAGAAAAAAAATATAAAAAAATTTCTGAAATTTTATCTCTATTAGACATTTGTTTAGCAATAAATTTAATTTCTGAAATGAATGGTAATATTTTAAAAAAGGAATTTTTTTTATTACGAGAATCTATATCAGAATATAAAAGTAATCCTAATTGGATTGATAAATTAATTAACTCACCATCAGACTTTTCTTCGGACTCTTCTATGGAGGAAATTCCCGACAGAGAAAGTCGGCAAGAAAATAAAAAGATTTTTAATATAGAAAGTCCCAGCTTAACGCCACACATAAATAATTATTCTATTAGACAATCTATCAGACAACCCACAAGAGAATCTATTAGACAAAATGATTTTATCGGACAAAGTAAAATTAAAAGGATGCAAGAATTATCTATAAGACAAGGTAGACAGAATAATGAAGATTGTCTGATAGAAAACTCAGTAGATAATTTAGAAAATTCGTCAAAACAAAATAATCAAAATAATTTTGGTATGACGAATAAAATGACTTTTAAACCAATAAATATAAAACAAGAAAGACAAAATGAATTAATTAAAATAATAAAAAGTAATAAAGGTAGTGCTACTATATCGGACATTAGGGTAAGGGCACAGGATATTAAATTATTAATGTCCTATAGTGAGAAAACTTTACAAAGGGAACTTATGTCAATGATTAAGGATGGTGTCCTCTATAAGACAGGGGAGAAAAGGTGGAGTAAATATTCTTTAGTGATGACACCTGCTTTCAAGGTCCGACCTTAAAGAAGTCCCAAAGGTCTGACCTTGGAATCCGAAAGTTATCCACATAAATACTATTGTATTTTTTTTTGAATATATATTATAATGGTTTACGTATACTATATTTAGTTGCACATATGTGTGTAATTATGCTATAGTTAGTGTGTTTCGTTGTAAGTTATTTATTGTTTAATAAAATAGTCGAAAAATTTTTTTAAATAATAAAAGGTCGTTGAAAATTAGGATAGTTTTTATTTAGGTTTTTTATTTTTTATTCATCGCATTATTAATTTATTAGCGACGTAGGGCGAGTGAAATGTGAAAGTACTCTTTTACATTTCCGAGCCGAGGAGCTAATATTGTATTAGTTATATTATTATTTATTGATGGATAAAATTTAAAGTAAAAGTATGCTCTTAGTTTAGCCAGTTACAAAAATTTTTGTAACTGGCTTAAGTCGAAACTAAATAAAACATTTTAGTAAATTAGAATGTTTTATAAATTAATAGCATATGAATTATTAAAATTAAATTATATGAGTAAATTATTAAAATTAGAATTTTCGTCAAGTTTTCTTTTTAAAGTTATTGTTACTAGTATAGTAGCTTTGTCATTTATCTCTTCATTAGCATTTGTTAGTGCAGAAGAAATGATGATGACCGAAAAGTGTACAATCACAAAGACTTTAAAATATAAGATGAAAGGCGCTGAAGTAAAGTGTCTTCAAGAAGCTTTGGGGGTAACTCCAGCTTCTGGTTACTTTGGTCCAGTTACAAAAAAAGCTGTTATGGCTTACCAAGTTGCTAACAACATAACTCCAGCTGCTGGAGTTTTTGGTCCAAAAACTCGTGCTTTTTGGATGGCTTCTATGACAACAACTCCAGGTATGACTTATCCAGAAGGTTGTGGAGCTACTACTAAGTACAGCTCTACCACTGGCAAAGAGTGTGTTGGTACTCCTGGTACTTCAACCACACCAACCCCTGAAGCAACTGGTCCAGTTACCGTAGCTGTTTCTTCAACTACTCCTGGTCAAGAGACTGTTGCAGCATCTATTTTAGATGGTCAAGCAATTGCTGATATCGCTAGTTTCACATTTAGTGGAAAAGGCGTAGTTAATTCTATTTCATTAAAGCGTATGGGTTATTCAAATGAAAGTACTCTTTCAAATATTTACCTTTACGATGGTATGACTAGAATTACTGATGGTTATTCTTTCAATAACAGTGGTATGTTAACTATCAATAATACTGGTACCAACGGTATCTTTATGGTTGATGGTACTAAAGTTATTACTGTTAAGGCAGATGTTGCAGCTGATAACCCTTCGACTACTGCTGTAAATGAAAGTGCTTCTGCTAATTCATCTACTCTTGCTGTAGTTCTTGAGAAATTTAAGAGTGGTGCTACAGAAAGTGTTATAAATCTTTCTGGTAAATATGTAGTTATAGTTAAGGGATCCTTAGCTACTGCAGTATTGAGTACTAATAGTATTAATCCTACTGGTAGTATTGTAGTTTCTGTTAATCCTGGTATAACTAATTATACAGTTTGGTCAGCTCCAGTTCAGGTTAATACCCGTTCATTATGGCTTAAGGGTGCTAATTTTCGTTTAATTGGTTCAGCTGATGCTGGATCATTAGGAAATGCTAAGCTTTACAAGAATGGTGTTGATACTGGTAAAGTAGCTACTGAAGTGGTGATGGGTGGTTCTGCTTATCTTTCATTTGATTTTAGCGCTGCACCTGTTGAGCTTATGGTTGGTTCAACCACTCTTGATGTTCGTGCTGATATTATAAAAGGTTCTAGTCGTACAGTAAAAGTTTCATTACAACAAGCTTCTGATTTAGTTCTTACTGATGGACAAATGAATGTAAATGTTGCTGTAAGTGGAGCAATCTCAAATACTGGAGCTCAAATTAATATACTTAAGGGTACCGTAACCGCATCTCGTGATTCTGCCTTTGAAGTTATAACAAAAACTGTTGGTGGTGGTTCAAATATTGTTATTGCTAAGTATAAACTTTTTGGTTATGGTGAGGATGTTAAAGTAAATAATCTTTCAATTCTTCCAGTAATTACAGCAATGACCCAGTCTGGTACTGGTACTACTACTGGTCTTCAAAATGTTACTTTATACTTTAATGGTTCACAAATTGGACAACAAACTGCAAAGTGGACATCTGGTAATATTCCATTTACTCCAGGTTCACAATTAGTGATTCCAGCTGGCGTAGAGAGTTCTTTAGAAGTTAGAGCTGATATTCGTACTGTTGATAGTGCTGTTTATACAGGTGGTAGAGTTTCTGCTAATCTTATTACTACTACAGGTGGCGGTGAAGGAGTAAATTCTCGTGAAACTATAGATGTTCCAGGTTTATCTGGCAATGTTTTAACTGTTCAAGTTGGATCTTTAAGTCTTGCTAAGAATACTGGTTATAATGATTCTCAAGTTATTTCACCAAATAGTGATGCAAGAATTGGTTCATTTAGTATTCAGAACTTAAGTTCATCAGAATCAGTTCGTGTTACAAGTATGGATCTTGGTCTTACTGTTGGTGGTACTGCTGGTACTGCTCTTACTAATTTTGCTAGCGTAAAGACATCAGAAAACATGAATAGTCCTCAGCAGCCTTTGGCTTCAAATACTATTAATGCTAATGATCTTATTTTAGCACCTAACGCTACCAAGATAATAGATGTTTTTATTAGAGCTAATGATGTTCCACTTGGTGGTACAATTACTACTACTTTAAAAGTAGCAGCAATTGGTGATAAGTCAAATAATCCAATATCAAAAGGACCAGAAAGTGGCCAAACTGGTATTGTATTTAATACAGCAACATTAGGTACACCAACACTTGGTTCATCTGATGGTTCTAAGTTTATAGCTACTGGTACAACTGGTGCTGATAACTCCTCTAAGTCTTCATTTAAGTTCACTTCTACTCTTGGTTCTTCTACTATTAAAGAAATGAAGTTTGTTGTTACTGGAGGTGTAAGTGGTACTGTAACTGGTCTTAAGGTTGGTACTGGAGATAAAATAATGCCTCAAACAACTGGTGGCCTTGAAATTGTATCGGTTGTCGGGCTTAGTATATCTGTTTTAGATACTGGAACTGTTGAAAAAGATGTTTTGGTTTCTTACAAGAATGTTGGTGGTACTGGTGGTATTGTTTCTGGCTCTACTTCTAATGTAGCTCTTGCTTATGTTGAATATCAGGGTGGAACCGGTGCACCAAAAACTATTTGTACAGCAGCGGTAGCAACAGCATTTAGTGTAGTTAATAATGCTGGTACTGCTAATCTTTGTGATGTTACTTTAACTGCTGGAACAGTTTCTGGTAATGCTATGACATTGGTTGGTTCTAAGCCAAGTGTTTCAGTTGCTTCTGCTACGTCAACAACTGGCAAGATTTCTGTTAATGCTACGCCAGATGTAATTCGTATATCTGTTACAGCTGATACAAAAGGTGATATTAAGTTAAATGAACTTCCAGTAAAAATTACAGCAAATCCTAATGGTGGTACTTTAACTTTTAAGACCGATGATGCAGCGACTGCTGCTGTAGTAGAGAATCCAATCGGTGTAACTATTGAAAGTAGTGGTGAAACAACTGTTACAGCAACAGGAACTCCTGCTTTTGCTTCAACGCAAACTGCTGGTGGTGATATAGTGATTGTTTTTGGAACACCGGTTGATATTTCTGCTGGTAAAACAAAGACATTTGTTGTGTCAGTTCCAGTAAATACATACGCACCTGCTGGTAACTTTAAGCCTTTCATTAGTTCAAGTCTTGGTGCTAATTCAGTTAATTTTAAGTGGACCGATACAGCAGGTAATGCTACTGTTACTCAAGGTGGTACCCTTATTGTTGGCTATGATCAAGTTGTTAAAGATACTAAAAATATTGAGTAATAGTTTCTCAAAACTTACATTTTTCTCCGAAGCTTTATGCAAAGGAGGAAAATTGTAAGCAAAAGTTTCTTAGCTGATAGATAGTCGATTATCTATAAGTTAACGCAAAGGGTTCAAAAAATCCCAAAGCGTAATCAAAAACCACCCCCGGTCATCCGGCGGGTGGTTTTTGGTTTTCTACTTTATTTTTTTCCACACACGACTCTCCGGAGGTCGTACCTCCGGAACGGTGAACTATATATAGATGTAATGGTACGGAGGTACGACCTCCGGAATATATGTAGTTCCTTCCCGATTTATATCCCATCCCATAAATAGTCTCCGGAGGTACGACCTCCGTAGTTTTGTTTTACAATATTTTTATGCTATAATTCAAGCATGGAAAGGAAATTTAAATTTTCAATAGGGGAGTTTTATCATGTTTACAATCGTGGTAATAATAAATCAAATATATTTCTTGATTATAAAGATTATAAGCGTTTTCAAAAGCTTCTGTACGTAGCCAATAGCACAAAGCCATTTGAGTTTAGGGAAATTGAGGATTTATCATTAAGTGAAATAGATAGGGGAGAAACTATTGTAGATATTGGAGCTTATTGTTTAATGCCCAACCATTTTCATTTACTTTTACATGAAAAAATTGAAAATGGCATTAGTTTATTTTTACAAAAGCTTTTAACTGGGTATTCTATGTATTTTAATCTAAAGTATAAAAGAACTGGCAAATTATTTGAGGGAAACTCGCGGGCACAACATGCCGACAACGATAATTATCTAAAATATTTGTTTTCATATATTCACTTAAATCCTGTTAAATTAATTGATCCAAATTGGAAAGAAAACGGTATTATTGACCGTAGTGCAGCTAAAAATTATCTTTATAACTATACTTATTCAAGTTATCCAGATTATATGGGGATTGATAGAGAAGAAAAATTAATCCTAAATAAAACAGCATTTCCAGAATATTTTATAAATTTTAATGAATTTGAGCAGTTTATTAATGAGTGGTTGAGTTTTAATATTACTACACCCGACCTTAAGACCAATACACAGGTCGTACCTGTGTAGTTTTGACCTATGTAGTTTCTATGTGTTGTAATTTACACAGGTCGTACCTATGTATTGGTGTAGTTGTTGGTAAGAAAAAGTTATCCACAGTTTTAGTTTTTTTGAAAATATTTTTGTGTGTGTTATAATATAAAATGTATGGTTTATACAATATGTAAATATTAATTTACAGATATTTTTGGTTCTATTTTAATAAATTAAAAAATATGAAATTTAAAAAAATTATTTTTAATGGTAAAGTTTTAAATATTAAATCTTGCTTTATCTTTTTAGTTATTGCTTTTGCATTGGTAAATATATTTTCTAGATCTGTTCTTGCTTTAATTGATGCTGGTAGTACTAATAATCCTACTTGTAGTCCAACTGATCCAAGTTGTAAAGTTGATCCATCTGTCTCTAGCACAGGTTTTAAAATTGGCACTACTGTACCTAGCGATACTAGTAATTATTTATATATTAATAGTGGTGCACTTTATTGGAGTGGTTCGCCAGTTGTTGCTGGTTCAATACTGAATGCAAACATTGCTTCTACTGCTGCAATTGCTTACAGTAAATTAAATTTATTAAATAGCATCGTAGCTGGAGATTTAACAACTGATTCAATTACTTCAGCTAAGATTTTAGATGGAAGTATTGCTAATGCAGATTTAGCTAATTCTACAATTGGCCTTACCCTAGGTAATACCGGAACCGATGTAACTGTTTCTGGTAGTCCCGCTGCTCTAGGCGGAGATTTGACTTTAAATATTCCTAATGCTTCGGCTGCTGCAAGGGGAGTTTTAACTTCAGCTGATTGGACTACATTTAATAGCAAGGTAGCTACTACTAGATTAATTAGTACCGGCACTGGTTTAAGTGGAGGAGGTGATTTGTCAGCTGATCGTACTTTGTCTTTAGCTAATACAACAGTAGTAGCTGGAAGTTATGGCTCAGCTACCAACATATCTACCTTTACTGTAGATGCCCAAGGAAGATTAACGGCAGCTGGTAATGTTGCGCTCACTGGGATTACTGTTGCTGGTGATGTTTCAGGAACTTTAGGGGCTACCACGGTAGACAAGCTTAAAGGTGCTGCTCTTTCATTAACCGCTTTAGCCGACAAAAATCTTTTACAATATGATGCCGTGACTACTGCCTGGAAGAATGTTACTCCAGCTAGTTTGGGTTTTGTAGATTTAACAACAGCACAAACAGTTGTAGGTGCGAAGACTTTCTCAGGGGCAACCGTATTAGGGGGAACTTTAACTTTATCAAATTTTACTCAAAAATCTATTCCATTTATTGGTGCTTCAGGATTAATTTCTCAAAACAATGCAAATCTTAATTGGGATGATGTAAGTACTTTGTTGACAATTGGTTCTAGTGGCTCTGGTGCTAGTGCTAAATTAGCTATTAATGGTTCATTGCAGATATTTGGATCTGGTACTGGAATTACTTTTAACGATGGCACTTCTTTAACGTCAGTTAATGGCGTTGGTTCTGCAGCTTCAGTTTCTAGTACTGGTAATGCTTTAATTTTTGCTGACAATGACAATCTTAGTGGTGGTGATATTATTTTTAAAACTGCTTTAACAGATAAAGCAATTATTACTAATAGCGGTAATTTTGGTATTGGTGTTCCAGTTCCTGCTAACCCATTAACTATTGGAAAAGCATCTGCTGGTAATGTTTTTGTTGTTAGAAATACTACTGATGCTAATGATACTTTTATTATTACCGATACCGGATCAATTACAGCTGGTTCTTGGAATGCTGGAAGTATTTCTGTCGCCGGCGCTAATACTTTCACTGTTGGTACTGGAGCAACAGCTTTGGGTGGAACCCTAACTATCTCTCAATTTACTACTGCAGGCATATTAAAGACAAGCGCAACAGGACTTGTATCTGCTGGTTCAGTTGATTTAGCAAATAGCAGTAATGTAACAGGTGTTCTTTCTATATTAAATGGAGGCATAGGGGTAGCAACCTTAACTGATGGAGGTGTTCTGATCGGGAATGCGGGTGGTGTTGTGCAGTCTACCGCGGTTGGGGCTGTCGGTCAAGTCCTAATGGCAAATGCAGTAGGCGTTGATCCAACTTTCCAATCTCTTCCAGCAAATACAGCGATTCAATCTTTGAATGGATTAACTGGGGTAACGCAAACTTTCGCGAATGGTACTACAGGAACAACTCCTGTCTTCGTTTCTAATAACACAATTCATACATTAAACATTCCGTTAGCGGGCACAGGTGTTACAAGTGGAACAATCTCGAATAGCGCACAAACGATTATTGGAGACAAGACGATTACAGTTGTGGGTGGAAGTATTAACAATACTCCTATCGGAGCCACGACTGCTTCAACTGGAGCATTCACAACCTTAGTAGCTACTACTTCTTTTGCTACGCCATTAATTACTTCTTCCGCCGCTGGTGTTATTACTTTACAAACAGTAGCTTCAGTTGGATCTGATGATATTATTTTTTCTCCAGTTGGTATAGAAAAGTTAAGAATTTTAGAGAGTGGTGGTGATCTATTTTTTGAAAAAGGAACTTTTGATACCACATTAAGTATAACCGTTCCCGCTTCTGCTCATCATTCTTTTATAATTCCTGATACCAATACAACTTCTGATACTTTTGCTTTCTTAGGAGCAACTCAAACTTTTTCAAATAAAACTTTAAATGGTTCAACTACTATACTTAGTCCAAAGATTGAAGGATCCGTTAATCCTGGTACAGGTTTGACTTTCTCTACTTTTGGTTTAACCACAAGCATTACTGGAGTTGGTTCCTGGCTTGCTGGATCAATTGGTAATGGTACGGCTGTTGTTGAAGTTAATTCAAGTGATTGGGATATTTCTACTACCGGTGCTATGACTGGCATTGGTGCTATTACTGCGGATGGATTAATTACTGGAACAGGTGGTTTATCTATTACCAATAATGCGACAATTGGTGGTGAGTTTAGATTATTAGAGCTTAGTGCTAATGGGACAAATTATGTAGGATTTAAAAGTCCTGATGCTTTAGCTGCAAATATTATCTATGTTATGCCTACCACTGACCCTACCGCCGGCCAGGTTCTTTCTTCTACTATTCCTACTGCTGGAGTAGCGACCCTTTCTTGGGCTGCGGCGGGTGGTAGTGTTAAGTTAAATCAAATTTTAGCAGCTGATGCTACTAATATTCCTATAGACAACTTAAATTTTGCTCAAACATGGAATTGGAGTACAGCTTCTACTCAAACTCCTTTAACTATTAATGCTAATGCTATTACTTCTGGCGGCATTCTTTCTCTTGCTTCTTCATCTACAGCTCTTACTGGTGATTTAGCTAAAATTGAGTTAACTGGTAGTGGTGCTGGAAATACTGGCAATGTTCTTAAATTAGGTGTTACCGGCACTACTGGCACAGCTATACCTTTAAATATAAATAATGCAGGCATTGGATCATCATTTAGGGTTAATGATGATGGAACATATAATGATGCGACACCATTTATAATTGATCCAAGCGGTAATATCGGAATTGGGACGGCAACACTTACATATGCAACTTTAACTGTTGATGGTGGAATAGGGGCATTTAGTGGGTCAAATGTGGTAGATAGTAGGGTTAATAATGGCTTAGATGATGCTGAGGAAATAATAAGTACAACAGCGGTAAATACAGGTAGTTCTGAATTAGATTTAGGTAGAGATGCATCATCAAATCAACAGTTGGTTGGTATGCGGTTTAATAGTATTTCTGTTCCGCAGGGAGCAACGATTACAAATGCTTATGTTGAGTTTAAGGCATATACTAGTGCAGGGGGTACAGCGGCGGTTACTTTAAATATTCAAGGTGAAGATAATGATAATGCACTCACTTTTTCATCTGTAAATAATAATATATCTGCTCGTGTACGCACAACAGCATCTGTATCATGGTCAATACCAGCGGGTGGTTGGCCTGTATCATCATTACAGCAAACAGCAAATATTAAATCTATAATTGAAGAAATTGTAGGTCGAATTGGTTGGGTTAGTGGTCAGTCAATAGTAATTATTATTAATGATGGTATAGATAGACGTAGGGCATTTCCATTTGAAGGAGGTTCACCAACTGCACCTTTGTTACACATAGAATATACAGACGCAGCTGGATCTTCTAATGTTGGTACTGCCCTTAGTGTTACCACTGCTAAAACTGGATCGAGTGCATTAGCTCTTCGTGTAAATGATGATGGCACTCAAACTGATACTACTCCATTTGTAGTAGATGCTGATAGCGGGAATGTAGGAATTGGATTAGCAGCTCCTCTTTATAAACTTCATGTTAAAGAAGATACGACTGGCATTAATGATATAGCTAAGTTTGAAAATTCTGCTAGTAGTACAGCATGTACACTTTCTAGTACAACTGGTGTTCTATCTTGTACTTCTGATGCTAACCTAAAACGTGATATATTAGAAATGTCTTCAGTCAATTCTCTTAATTCTGTTTTAGATTTAAAGCCTTCAAGCTTTTTATGGAATTTTGATAGCGGGTCAAATATTCAACATGGTTTTATTGCTCAAGATGTTGAAAAAGTTATTCCAAATCTTGTACGGATTGATTCAGATACAGGTTATAGAAGTTTATCTACTATTGGTATGACTCCATATTTAGTAGGAGCTATTCAAGAACTTAATAAAGGTTTACTTGACATGGATGGCTTTGCGTCCCTAATTAGTGAAGAAATAATAGTTAAAGCAGAAACAACAGAAATAGCTAAAGATGAAATAGTCAGTATTAGTAAAGATTCTTTCGCTAAGAAATTCTTTAATAATCTTGGTAAGAAATTAGTGGCTTGGTTTGCTGATTCAAAGAATGGGATTACCGATTTTTTTGCTAATAGAGTACATACCAAAGAGCTTTGTATTGGTGATAAAGAAAATAATGATATTGGTGAGACATGTATAACTAAAGCTCAGTTAGATACATTACTTATTAACCAAAATAATCAGAACAACAATGTTACACCTCCAATAATTACCACACCTTCAACAAATACCACAGATACCACAAATATGACACCTAGTGAGGTTTTAGCCCCAATTAATAGTCCCACCCCAACCCTACCCGAAGGAGAGGGAGTGGATACGGCAATTGAGCCTGCAATAATAGAACCTAGCACAACCGAATCTACTATAATTGAACCTACTACAACAGAACCCACTACACCAATCGTAATTCATGGAGAGCAAACTTCCCAAGGAGGTTTTATTACTGGGGAGATAACTATTGGAGATATTGTTGCCGACATAGAGCCAGTTCAAGCACCTTAAATTTATGCGATATAAATTAATTAAAAATGCATATATTTTTTTGATTTTTACTGTTTTTATATTGATTATTTTCTTTGTTTTTATATTTCCTGTTCAAAATGTTTCTGCTTCGCAAACAAATGGTACTATTACAACAAATAGTAATTCAAATGCTGGTTATGCTTGGTCTAATAATCTTGGTTATTTTAATTTTGCTCCTACGAATGGTAATATTAATATTACCGATTCTGGCATTACTGGTTATGCTTGGAATGCAAATTCTGGTTGGATGAATATGTCTCCAACTAATGGAGGTGTTTTAGTTGCCGCAAATGGTGCGCTTTCGGGTTATGCTTGGAGTTCTGGGGCTGGTTGGGTAAATTTTTCTGGTGTTTCAATAGATTCTGCTGGTAAATTTGTTGGTCAAGCGAATGGTACAGTTGCTGGGATACTTAACTTTGATTGTACTAATTGTTTAATTAATACTGATTATGTGCCAAGTGGCTTTAGAACAACAAGTACGGTGAGTAGTGGCGGAGGGGGAGGGGAAGTAGTAGCAGGGGGAGTGTTTAATTTTAGAAACAATAGCTTCCTTTTGTCGTATGAATTAAACAATCCACAACCTGTATTAAAACCCGTCTTAATACCTAAAATAGAAACAAAATATGTTGATTTTAAGAAAGATTTCAAAAAAGATTTAAAAGAATTCTTTAAGAAACCGATTAAAAAACTTAAAAAACCATTAAAAAGCGATAAAGTAATAAATCAGGAGTATATTAATGCTCCAACTCCAGGGATTAAAAATATTGAAGCACCTGCCACCGCCATAGACGTAACGCAGAAAGTTACAGAAAAAGAAGCCCCTAAGGGTGGTTTTATATTAAAGATATTTAATTTCTTTAAACAATTATTTAATTTAATTTTAGCATTAAATAGCTAAAGCTATCTCGTATACAGAAGGCGGAGGGTGAGAGATTTGAACTCTCGATGCCCTTTCGGACATACATCCTTTCCAGGGATGCGCACTAGACCACTATGCGAACCCTCCGATTAAAAACATATTTATAGTATATTTATTTTTAAAATAAAATCAATCATTTTTATTAATTTTTTATTTTTTTATATAGAACACAACAGACATTTATTAAAGACATTTACTATTTAATAAAGATTAATAAAAAAATTATAAGACATTTTATGGTATAATTAATACATTATACGACATTTCTATTGTACAATATAAAGGACGTCCATTACAATTTTATCCTTATTTTATTGACTATTTCCAATAGACAAAAAAAGTTATCCACAGTTTTACTTGTTGACAAAAAAAAACGTGATATAATATCTATTAATTAGATGTGATTATGCAATATATTCATGGTATTATAAATATTTTATGAATTTATATTGTACAATATTATTTAATTAATATTATTAATGTGTCTTTAATTTAACTTAAATGTCTTATAGTAGGAATATTATTAACTATATGGTTTATGTTGATAATGATGGGTAGTCGACATCATTGTTCTGAATTTTTGACATTATTGTTTTGGTTTGTATAAAAATATTTTTAGGTGCGATCTAAAAATATTAAAAATTATTAGGTTATTAAAATTATTAAAAATTAATATAAATATTATGAAAAATATTTTAAATTTAAAAATTGTTTCTCAAGTTTTGTTTGTTTTAGTTAGTATGTTTGTTTTATTTAGTTTAACTTTATCAGCGAGTGCTCTTACTGCTAGTAATAGCGTTACACTTAGTGCTACGATTAACGAAATTTTAACTTTTAATCTTGGATCCAGTACTCTTAACTTAGGAGTTCTTTCCACTAACGCCGCAAGTTCTGGTTCTCACACAATGACACTAT
>ERZ1292640.2374-Hain-H43-02um-R1-2374-length-15106-cov-5_pt1 | contig 15106 bp, 16 predicted proteins | sample MGYA00564404_ERZ1292640 | MGnify/ENA primary metagenome ERZ1292640 (study PRJEB36523, sample SAMEA6512636) | groundwater metagenome | collected 2019-01-08 | study: AquaDiva: Metagenomics assemblies of 32 groundwater samples
ATGGGCGCCCATAAACCCAGCGCTCTTACCTGCCCTCTTACAATGTTAGGGTCTATATCCTTTATTCTTGTATAATCAATATGATAAACGCGCAACACAAAATACACCAGCCCAAAATATAATAAAATAACACCAAACTTTAACCAGTTTTTATAAGAAATCTGCATGTTTTATTTATTGTACTTTCCTATCAACAAGGAAGCGTTAACTCCGGTTAATGATGCGTAATTGGATAGAACTCTATTGTGTGAATCTCTCAATCTCATCACGCTTAAAATTATTTGAAAAGATTCTGCCGCGGTAAAAGTACACCCGAACAAATCGCCGCAAGGGAATATTTTATCTTTGCCTATGTGTTCTAAAAATAGATCTTCCCGCATCCTGCTATCTTTATCGAAAAAAACTGATGTGAACACACAATCAACGGATGCCTTAACAAAATCTCTTCCGGGAAAAATCTTGTATTTTAGCGCTTTTTTATAATCAGCCATTATTATCTCTATACCCAAAACTTCAGCATGAATCTCAGCTTCCCTTTTTGATGCGGATTCTAAAGATTCCAACACCATAAAACCACTACCGCCAAAATTTTTAGATATAGCCGTATTATCCTCTATACAAGAAGAATACGCCTCAACTAAAAATTCATTATTTACATCGACTCCGCCGACTAAGCATATATCAATATCCCCTTCGCCAATAAGTTCAACCGCAAGTTTAACCGCCTGATGTGTCCCTCCATAACCGGGTATAGCCGCGGTATAGCCATGAATTTTAAATATATTAGAAATACAGCTTACGGCGGCATTTAAAACTGAATTACTGAATAACGATGGGCTCACGGTAGCCGGATTATCTAACACTAACGCCTTATGATATTCTATGGTGTGCTGGAGCGCTCCATGGACTGTTGCCGTTATGGCTCCGAATTTATAGGTGTTTTTTATATTATTAAAAAGATTCGCGTCTTCTAACGCAAACTTAGCTGCGATAGACGCGAAGCATGAAATTTGATCCGCCCGCCGCAGTAGCGATGTATCAATATAGCTATCTAAATCAAAATCGGAAATCGTTTGTTTTTGTTTGCGGCCAGCGATAAAATCAAGAAAATCTTCTTTTCCTGCGCCGAAGTCTCCTATCATGCCTAATCCTGTTATAACTATCCGTTTCTTCATTTTAAAGGCCTTTTTTCTCGAACTTTCTTATGAGTATTGCGCTATTTGACCCTCCAAAGCCAAAAGAATTAGAAAGCACTGTCTTTAATTCACAATTTCTACTCCTGCCAGTTACAATATTCAATTTACATTCAGGGTCAGATGTTCCATAGTTTAGGTTTTCCGGAATTATGCCGCTATTAATAGCGATTACCGAAAAAATTGCCTCCACAGAACCTGCCGCGCCTAATAAATGGCCGGTCATAGGCTTTGTTGAACTCACCGGGACTTTAGCGCCGTATTCCTTGAGAGCCAAATGTAACGCTTTGGTTTCCATAGAGTCATTTGTCATTGTTCCTGTGCCATGCGCGTTGACATAGTCTATTTCTTCGGGCAATATTCCGGCGTCATTTATTGCCTTTTCAATTGCCCTGCTTGCTCCTTGGGCTTCAGGATCAGGCTTAGTAATATGATACGCATCGGCAGATTGTCCGTAACCGATTATTTCGGCAAATATGTTTACCTTGCGCCTCAATGCGTGGCTCATTTCTTCTAATATTAAGATTCCCGCTCCTTCTCCCAAAACTAAACCACTCCTGTTCTTATCAAATGGCCGGCACTTATCAGCAGTTATTAACTCAAGGGAACTAAAACCCGCGTGAGTAAAATCTGACATAGTATCGTATCCGCCGGCAACAGCAATCTCTGCCTCCCCTGAGCGCAGACGCTTAAACGCGCAGCCAATAGCATTTAATCCCGAAGCGCAGGCATTGTTAATTACCAGAGCCTCTCCAATTAAATTTAACCTATTAGCTATATATGGGGCTTGATGACAAGCAAGGCTGTCCCTTAATACAGCTGAACGTTTCTCACTATTTATCCCCAATAATAAATTACGATGATACTCTTGTCCTGACAACATTCCCCCCAAAGTCGTTCCCAGAATAATCGGCGCTTCAAGCCCGTCTTCATCGCGTATTAATAAGGCAGCGGATTTTAAGGCGTCACGGCAACTTGTTAACAGCAGTTTAGAAGCCCTGTCCGCATATTCAGGAAAATCCTGATCAATCCAAAGGTTATCCACCTCCGCGCCTAAACAAGATTTATATCTAGAAGTGTTGAAAGATTTAATATGTGATATGCCGGTTCTACTATTTCTTAAGGCCTCCTCATTAGATGAAATGCCTCTGCCTAAAGGCGTCAACAAACCGATACCCGTTATTACTACGCGTTTTTTCATAATTTTATGCTAACGGCTTATTTTTATTCCATATGGGGGAGAAATTATACCATTGATCAGGATATTCACGTATATACTGTTCAAACACCTTAACTATTTTCCTTAAATTTACTGATATATCCCTATTTTTATCGTCGGTAAATTCCATATCGATAGCCGCTCCTACCGCTGTTTTATAATTTCCGTTTTTTTCCATTATAGTAAACGCGGGCAAAACCGCGCAACCCGTGCTTCTCGCTAATAATACTGGCCCCGGAGGAAAATATGCCGGCTCACCGAAAAAATCTATCAAGACTCCGTTTTTTCGCTCATACCTGTCAATAAGCATAGCAACTATTTCATTTCTTTTTAACGCGTTTACAATATCTATAAAAAAGAATGGCTCGTCATCAATAGTGATTGTTCGGACATTATGTGAATATCGGGCTGATTCTCGAATATTGGCTATCGCTTCTACTTCATCTTTAGCGGTTATTATATTAATAGGAATTCCCGAACGCCCAAAGAAAAAACCCCCAAGCTCCCAATTCCCCAGGTGCGCAGCCAGCAAAATAATACCCTTGCCCTTCTCATAAGCGCTCTTAAATGCTTCTCTTCCCTGAATAGCGGAAAAACGAGAGAGAACTTTTTCGCTATCTTCGGTAATTAGCTTTGCCCAATCAGCAACATAGATTCCATAATTGATAAAAATTTCTTTCCCTATTGTTTTTACCTTCGCGGAATCGTTGAATACATGAGAAAGATTATTTTCCACATTCCTCTTGGAATCTTTATATAAAAAATAGCATATAGTAGCAATATTCTTACTCATCCATCTCATTAAGAATAATGGTAAAACATGCGCCAGGCTTAAAGAAAGCCTGTAAAGATACGCTCTATTTAATAAGTTGTATTTTTTATGCATCCTTATTTTTAATTAAGTTTAATAAAGTATTTACCTTGTTTAACAATAAGCCCCACGGCCAATAAAATATCGTGAGCATAATTGCAATCAATAAGAAAGAATAGGTTTTCATCAATAATCCAGCAGTAAAAATAATCGCGAACAGTCCTGCAATAATAAACAAAGACTTCAACGCAGATAAAAAATAAGAGCTATCGTAATATGTTCTGTATTTACATGGAGTTTTATTTTTAAAGTGACTATTTTTCTTAAGCCCTAATACGTCCTCTACCGTAGAAAACTCCATACGCCCTAACAAAAGTTCAATCTTCTTTGCAGTAGATTCTATATTATAGTAATGCATAAACCTGCGATTAAGAGGCACATCCACTTTTACTTGTTCGGCATCAAACTCCCATGGATGCAGATAAAAAATTACCGGGTATCCTAAACGGTTATTCATTCTTGCGCAATCAAGAATATAGAAATAAGGAGTGATGCGCATTGGCAATCCCCCTGAAAACGGAATGCGTTCCCAAAGGCAAAGAATTGAGCTTAAAGGAAACTCAAGTATATTTCCATATTTTGTCATAATCTCATACGGATAATGTTTAAAATATCTACCGCCTAAATGGCTCAAAGGAACGGCGCTCGCGTCGTAAGAAAATCCATTCTTTTTAAGTATGTCTAATGCCCAAATATTGGTTTTCTTCAACGACCACTCCGGAGCACGATATCCCAATACTTTCTTTCCTGATGCTTTCTCTATTGCGCTTTTAGAATACAACAAATCTCTTTCAAATTCTTCAGGCGTCATGTCAAATATTCTTTGGTGAGAAAAACCATGCGTGGCTAATTCATGCCCGGAATCGGATATTTTCTTAATAAGCGCGGGCATATTTTCAGCAATCATACCCACGGTGAAAAAAGTAGCATGTATATTATAATGTTCAAAAAGATTTAAAATCTTACTGACATTATTCTCCAACCTAATGCTATATTTTTTCCAATCTTCTTGAATAACGCTATTATTAAAATCGCAGATATGATACCAGTCTTCCAAATCCACAGAAATCGCGTTAACCACGGTATTTTTTCATCTCCCTGCTGGCAAGAAAATCTAATAACGATAATATATTACCTAGCATTGGCAATGGGTCTCTCAATGACCATACGGCATGACAATTGCCCTTTTCGTATAATTTGAATATATTTGGGTCGCTTTTTTTAATCTTATAAAGGTTGGACAAAAAATGCATGGCATCACCATGCAGAAACCACCTAAACTTAATTCCTGTCTTATAGTCAAACACTGGTTTTATATCGCCTTTTAACGCAAGATTATAAAGCATATATGGAATATTGACTCCGGAAGAAATAGCTAGCTGCAAAGACCCCCACAATCTAGGATTTACCTCCATTAATTTAGGAATATTGTCTCTTTGATCGATCTTAAACTCTACATTTGCCGCGCCATACCAACGCAATGATTTTAATAATACCTCTGAAATCTCAACTAATTTCGGATATTTAACCGAAACCGCGTAGGTGCTCGCCCCGCCTGTTGAAGGATACTGACGCAGTTTCTTATGGACAAAAGCGCTGCGCATCTCATTACGCTCGTTAAATAGTACCGATACGCCATAGCTCTCGTTACCCGGTATATAATCTTGTAATAATAACTTGCCGAACTTATTTAAAGTATCTTCACATATTGTTTCAAGCCGCTCCTTGTTATAAACGTATTGTATCCCATGTCCGCCGGAGCCATTAACCGGCTTTAGAACTAAAGGAAATTTCCAGCAGTTTTCATAATCGTAAATATCTGTTATGGAACTGATTAACTTTGTATTTGGACTGGGGACTCCTAAATCTATAGCGCGCGAAACAAGAGAGAATTTATTTCTAGAAAAATTCATCACGTCATACTCTGGCAGTGGTATTCTTATAAACCTGGCAAATCTTTCTTTATTACGCGCTATTAGCAAACAGGTTTCTTCTTCAGGAACTATCAGCGCATCGTATTTACCTGTCTTAGCTAATTTCTCCAACCATGAAAGGAACCTGTCAGGATACAAATCACGAGACGGATATATATGCCTCCAGCTTGCGTATTTTGAGAACAAGGCGCTCGCCAACGGCGTTCTTTCACCAACTCCGGTTTTTAATCCGCTGTTAGCTAACGCCCTAACTGCCGCTAATGATTTACGCCAAAAACCATCAGTTACAAATACGGTGTTTCTTATCATTGCTTTCTCGCGATTGTGCTTTTACTTATTCCGGGCAAAAGATACCTCTTAAAGCTGGCCCAATATAGAAACTCCGCCAAACTTCCGAAAAAAACAGAAATAATGCTTTTATAAAACGGAGCAGGATAAGTCACTCCTGCGATATATGTATGTATATCAGTAAATCCTGCTTTTTGTAGAAATACTTTGATTGTGCTTGGTGAAAAGTCGCTAATGTGAGACGGGGCGTCATATAATTTATTAGGAATATTAATGGCTTTAAATAACTTTACAATAGGCGTGGTGTGAGGCACCCTTAAGAAAAGTATCCCGTCTTTCTTTAAGATCCTATATATTTCACGAAGATATTCAAGCGGGTCAGGCAAATGCTCTAAAACATAAAACATCGTAACAGCATCAAATTCTTCTTCCTTGTAGGTTTTTTCTAATAAGCCGGAATTTGTTACGTTAAGCCCTTTAGAATTAGCGTATTTTACTGCCGGTTCGCAAAGGTCTAATCCAAAAGCATCCCATCCGGCTTCTTTTGCGATTCGCAAGAAAAAACCATGCCCACAGCCTATATCTAACAACTTGCCTTTTTTATGACTGCGCGATTTATCTATTAAAGATATCGATTTCCTAAAAACACCCGACATCATAAATTTCCATTGTTGGATTTGCTTCTGATTCAAAGGAAGATACGTCTGATAGTATTCCCTTAAGAATGCTTTGTCAGGGGCAGGATAGAGATAAACGTGGTTACAGGCTTTACACTGAACAATATACCAAGAGTGCTCCTTCTTTATAAGGCGCGCTTCTTCATCTTTCCCGCATAAGGAGCATTTCGCGCGTATCATTAAAGGGATTTTTAATATTTAGTAATCTCGGAGACTACGTTATTTCGATCAAACTTTACGAGGCAATCAAGCGCCCTGACATTTAGTTTTATTACTTTTTGTGCCTGTACCATACGATGTCGTTTACCACCCCATCCTTAAATTTAACTAAACATTCTAAATTTCTTGAATTTAAATAATAATACCATGTATCACTTTTCATTGCAGACTCAAAAGTACGCCTTAAACTTACTTCTCCCCACCCAATAAAAGCAGGACACCCCCTGGAGATAAAAACCTCTTCTTTAGTCATGCCCTCTAAAATCATTCTGCCTTTTATTTTTTTCATTACATCCGAGGATAATTTTTCTAATCCTATAGCATCTTTATCCTTAACGAAATACTTGTCGTAGTTAGCTGTTTCTGTCAATAGGCGGTATTTCTTCTCTTCACCCGGAACTATAAAAATAATCGCTTTCCTGCTAAAATGTAGAATATTAATCTCTGTCCCTGCGGGAATAATACCTTTAAACCCGCTCATGTTGTGCCAAAATATAGTATCTCCATTAACCATCAAATTGCTCCGGGCATATAAAGTATCCCCTACCGCGGCCCCATCCATTTTCTTAAAAGGAGTGGCACAACCGAACATAAAAATACAAATTAAAACAAAAAGTATTGTTTTTTTCATTTTACGCCCCCTTTTTTTGAGAAAGCACTAACTCGCCTTCAGCTACAACGGTATTATTTACTACACATTCAACACTTGTTTTTACTGCCTGGCCGAATCTTGCTAAAACCTCGGCTTTAACAATCAATGTATCTCCAGGAAACACTGGATGTCTAAATCTCACATTAGAGATACTTGATAAAAAATAAATATCTTGCGCCTCGCCATGATTATACGCGCAGATTATCCCTGATGCTTGCGCCATACTTTCCACTATTAAAACACCGGGAACAATAGGATTCCCGGGAAAGTGGCCTTTAAAATAATCATCGTCCTTGTTTATCTTCTTCTGCGCTACAATCTTATTTGACCCCTCTATCGAAACCACCTTATCAATAAACAAAAATGGCTTGCGGTGCGGGAGTAGTTCGGTTATATCTTTATTGCACGGATTTTCCACTCGTATTCTCTTTTATATAATTTACAATGGTATCGACTGAAACTAATACTCTTTTTCCAACTGTCGAATCAGGAATTCTGATGCCAAACTCTTTTTCTAACGCAATTACTAATTCTAACGCGTCAATGGAATCAAGCCCTAATCCTCCACCGAACAATAGTTTATCATTTTCTATACTCTCAAAAGGAGCCTTTAGTTTAACAGCCCTGACTATCATTTTCTTGACGCGCTCGTATAAATCAATTTCATCTCTTTGTTCCATTTGAATTAACCTTTCCTTTTATAATCTATCTTCCCGTAATCTCATTTGCTACTTTTACCGCCGAAAGGATTGACGGCATTATCCCCCCGCCATAACCTGCCCAATGGCCTACAACATAAAAATTATCCGCGATATTTCTAAAAAGCGCTAAGTTTTGGAATAATTCTGTATCCTGCTTCCAGCCATAGGCCGCGCCCTGACAATTGCCAGTATATCTATAGAGCGAATCAGCGTCGGCCATGCTTCTGTAGACAATATGTTTCCGAAAACCTGAAATAAGCGTTTCGAGCGCAACAATTAATTTATCCGCCACTACCTCTTTATCAGGCTTCCCGAATGATTTATTATAGCAAAACGGCCAATGAATTACAACGCTGCTATGCCCGGCTGGAGATATCGTCCTATCTAACAACGAAGGGAAACTTATTCCGAAAGAAACCTTATCATCCTTATTCAGCATTGCTTCTGTATCAAACGAAGAAAAATACCCCATACTAGAAACTAAATCATACCGGCTTAAATCGTAATCAAGGCCTAAATAAACAATAATAAAAGACCCGGAAACATTCAGGCTATTGATACGCTTTATTTTCTCCCGGTCAAAAGCAGTGCTATCAACTATTGAGCCTAATAAAGCCTTTAAATCCATAGCCGAAACGAATTTGTCCGCTTCTATTTCCCCTGATTTTTCTGTTTCTACTGATATACCCTTGTTTTTCTTACTTCTTATCTTCTTAACGCCATTTCCTAAATAAACTTTGCCTCCATAGCTCTCAAATTCTTTGATTAATGAATCTATAAGCTTCTGTATGCCTCCTCGGACACGGAACGCTCCGCCCTTTAGATAATGCATCAGAATATTTGCCGCTGATATAGCTGAAACCTCTCCGGTCGGAAGGCCCAAAAAGTTACAATAAGATGAAAGCACTGCCTTAAGGCGCGGATCATTTATATAATTTCCCAGCAAGTCTTCAAAAGTCCTTCCCACCCAAAACTGAAGGTCAAAGCCCGCAGATTCTGATATTATCGTTTCATTTGACCGTGTATATATATCGTTCATCACTATAAATGCCTTTGAGATGCCTTCGGCTTCCTTGGGGAAAATTCTTTTTAACTCGCTTTGGTATTGTTCAAGATCAGAAGAAATATCTACAATTAAACCCGGAAATAGATTTCTCCGGATAGGATTCAATTCAATCAGATCGATTTCATTCAATACCCTCAATTCTTCCAATGCGTTCCTTAATGGCTCACCTTTCTTTAGGCAACCGATAGAATCAATACATGAGTCAAAAGTATAACCTTCAGCAGAAAATGAGGTGCAGCATCCTCCCGGTTTATCTTGTCTCTCAAAAATTGCCACAGATACGCCTTTCTTGACTAAGAGCGCCCCACAGACAATACCGCCTATTCCCGCTCCGGCTATAACAACATCAAATTTATCCATTAAGCGCTTAATCCCCCATCAATTACTAAAACATGCCCGGTAATATAATTAGCGGATTCGGACGAAACAAACAAAACTCCACCCACAACATCTTCAATACTACCTGCCCTGCCTAACGGAATACTTGCTAATATTTCATTTTTCCTAATTTCACCAAGACCTTCAGACATATCTGTTTCTATTAATCCCGGGACAACAACGTTAACCTGTATCCCGAATTTACCCAATTCACAGGCCATAGACTTCGTAAAGCTTATAACCCCGCCCTTAGAAGCTGAATAATTAGCCTGCCCGGCCACCCCTTTTAAAGCGCTGACCGACGAAATATTAACAATTTTCCCTTTTTTCTGCCGCAACATGACACGGGAAGCCCACTTTGTTACATTGTATAAGCTTTTTAAATTAACATTTATTACCGTGTCCCAATCTTCTTCGCTCATCATCGCCAAGAAGCCATCTTTCCTAATGCCGGCGTTATTAACCAAAATATCTATTCGGCCATATTTTTCTACAACCTTATCGACCAACATTTCCGCTTCTTTGCTCTTTGAGACATCAGCTTGAATAGCTTCAATAATACAGCCTTCGCCGCCTAAACATTTAACTAATTCCAAAGCCTCTTCCTTACTTTTATTATAATTAACGATGACTTTAGCGCCGCGCTTGCTATAAGCTGCCGCTATCGCCTTTCCTATGCCCCGGCTTGCTCCCGTAACCAAAACAATCTTATCCTTAAACTCTATATCTTGCATTTTTAACCTCCCAGATAACCCCATAAAGGGCTATCCTTATAATGCTTTCTTAATGTCTGGCATATTTTTTCTGAACTCATAATTCCCATCCCGGGAACTATACAATTAGGGTTATCACTGGCAAATTTAGACACTTTTGCCAATAAATCTTTTACGTCCAATGACGGTGAAATATAAAAACGTGGTTGAAGCAAGTCTTCGTCTTCGCTAATAAGGCCTTGCTTAACGCTTAATCTCTTTAACTCTGTCCCGGGATAAATCCGCGCCCCGACCATCGCGATAATCGCGGTGCTTTTCAGTTTCCTAATATTATCGAAAGATTCTTTCAGGGATCTATTATTTTCTCCGAGTGCGCCAAAAATAACGTAATGGCAGAATTTTATTCCAGACTCTTTGCACAGCTTTGAGGCGCTAATAATATCTCTTACAGAAAACGGCTTGCGCAAACTATCAAGAGTACCCTCTGACAAAGAATCTGAACCAAATTCTATATGCGTGCATCCGGCTTTCTTCATTAAGCCCAAAAGTTCTTTATTCAGGCGGTGCGGCCAGGCAAAACAACTCCAGGTAACCCGAGCCTTCTTTTTTATAATTGCCTTACATATCGCGGCGGCGTGATCTGTCGGATAATTAAATACGCTATCTACAAAAAAAACATGCCCTGTGTTATATTTATTCTTTACAAACTGCATCTCCTGCGCGATTAACTCCGCGGATCTCAATCTATAAGCACGCCCTTCTAAAAACGGATAGGTACAATACGCGCACTTAAATTTACAACCGCGCTTAGCCTGAAGATTACCCATGCCCGATAATTTATTGTAAATACGGTTATTAATAAGGCCGCGCTCTAAAACAAAGTCAAAATCGGCGTCGTGGCAGAGTTTATTTAAACAAAACTTATCATCTGATATCCAAGCCAGGTTAGGAACGAAATTAAAATCAGTTTCAAAGTTTATAATTTTTCTTAGAAGTAATATAAACGCGTTTTCGCCCTCTCCGACAATGCCCAGTTTACATCCGGTAAGCCGCAAAATCGGCTCAGGAAAAAGGGAAAAAGCAGAACCGCCTAAAATAATAGGGGAACTTGTGTTAGCATTAATTTGTTTTATTATTTCGCAAACTTCCGGCAGGTATGAAACGCTTCCGGGAAAACTAAGATTATCGACATTGCGGATTGAAACTCCCACAAAATCAGGCTTAAAAGATTCAACACAATCTTTGACGGACTTGCTAATGTTTGTGCTAAAACACAGATCCAATATTGATACTTTAAAACCGTTTTTTTGCAGGGCGCGGGCAACATACAAAATACCAAGAGGAGCTACCGGGTAAGGAACCTTCTCCTGATTCGCGGAAACCAATAATACGCTTTTCATAATTTAATCGAAACTCTTGAGCAGGCGATTAACAGAGAGGCTAAATCCAATATTCATAGGCCAAACTAAAAGAGGATAAGCTTTGGTTTTATGCAACCTTTTAAATATAGAATACAAAGAATAAGATTTCTTGAGCGTCCAACGGTAACCTTTACTTAATGTTTCGGGACTCATTTTTTTCGGCTGAAAAACCACATGAGAACAATCATAGTGGCTCCAGTCATAGTCAAAGATTCTCCCTTGGCTATTTAATTCATCAAAAAATCTTGTGCCGGGATACGGGGTCATTATGCCGGCGTATACCGCTTCTAAGCCTGACTTCTTAACAAACTCCCAATATTTCTCAAAAATAGTCTCATCATCTTGATCAAAACCAAGGATAAACGAACCCAAGATACCAATTTTATAACTTTGAATTTTACGGATCACTTCCAGATAATCATGCTTGATATTCTGTTTTTTACCTACGTCCTCTAAGACTGCCCCTGAAAACGACTCAAAGCCGACTACAAGCCCCATACAACCACTTTCCTTAGCTAAAGTCAAAAGCTCATCATCATTAGCTAAATTGACGGAAGCCTGTCCCAACCAATTAAGCTTGAAAGGTTTTATTCTTTTGAATAGTTCTTTGGCGTGATTTTTATCTCCGATAATATTATCATCCACAAAGAATACTACATTCTTTAAACTAAATCTTTTTGTGGTAGGCTTGAATTTGCTTATTTCAGCAATCACATCATCAACTGGCCTTGTACGGTATTTACCTCCAAAAAACTTAGTAACACAACAAAATTGACAGCCAAATGGGCATCCGCGAGTAGTTTCAACAAATTCCACAGGAACATATTTATCTCTATTAAGGAGCTCCCTGTTGAAATTTGACAAAGAAGCTAGCTTTATAAATTCATCTGCTTGATATTTCTGTTTGAGCTTTCCATTTTTGAAATCCTCAATCAAAACCGGCCAAACACTCTCGGCCTCTCCGATAACAATAGAATCGGCATGCCCTAAAACCTCTTCCGGCCTAGCGCTTACATGCATACCACCCATAACTACTTTAACTCCTTTCTTACGTAAAGTATCCGCAATCTCATAAGCGCGGGGAGCCAAAGGAGTCATAACTGTAATACCAACTAAATCATAATGTTTTTCGAAGTCTATTGAATCAATTCTTTCATCAAGAATAGTAGTTTCAACATCTGGAGGAGTAATACTGGCAATTATTGGCAAGCTTAAGAAAGGCAGCCTAAAAGCAAAACTTGAACCGAAAAACTTACTTTTTGCGGCTGGAAATATCAATAGAAGCTTCATTCTTTATTCTCCAACAGGTAGGGTCACTTGCTAAGTAGTCACCCGTAAGGCTATAAGCGGTCCCTCGACAACCATAACATTCCATATGATGTTCACATTCTCTACATTGACCCTTTATATTATCCCGAATCCCGGATAGCTCACGTAAGACTAAACTGCTTTTAATTATATCTGCTAATTTCTGTTCTCTTATATTTCCGATTTTCAAATCAATGCCTACACAAGGTTGAATGAACCCTTGTGAATTAACTAAACAACTATACAAGTGGCGCCGGCAGGCAAATCCTGCTATAGGCGGATAAGGATTCCAATAAAGCCCAAATTCTTCTAAATCAATTTGAGAAAGTTTTTCAAATAACGTTTGAATTGTTTGCTTATCAGGATATAGATCATGCCGGGCAACAACAGACCCCTTATAGGTCATACATTCAACATAAGGCAGGATATTCTTCCTGCGCGCCCAAAGCCAAAGTTCCGGGATATCTTTTAAATTATGATTGCTGATTACTGTTTCAACGCCCAGATGATGCTCGCTGTCAGGATATCCTGCTTTAAATAAATAATTTAAGCCCCTCTGCATAGCTTTATAGGAACCCGGGGAAGCGCTTAACAAATCAAATGTTTCCTGGTTTAAGCTGGAATATTTAACAACAACAACTAATTTATGGCTGTAAAATAAATCGGCTAATTCGGAATTGATTAAGGTGGCGTTGGTAAATAATATGTGCCCCATTCCCAATTTATGCACATATTTAATTACTTTGGTAAGTTTATTGTCCAAAAGAGGCTCACCTGCGCCGATATAAATTATTTTTTGGGCTCCTAATGCCTTTGCCTGACTTATAACATCAAACATCTCTTCCAATTCTAATTCATTATCACGGAAAAGATTATCTCCGGCATAACAATAAATACACCTCAAGTTACATCGGCTGCCGAATTCTATCTCTAACGACAAAAGTTGATTATTTTGCCGGGCGAGTTTGATTTCATCGTCCCGAAACCCAAAAATATCTCGTGTTTTTTGTAGCATTTACAGCTCCTACCCTTCTAATAAACAGATAGATTATTCCCTCACAATGCTTTCTTATTCATTATGAATAGTGGCATCTATGTTTACGCTAGGGGCAGCGGGATTCTTAGTTTTATATCTCTCCTTATCACTTTTAGAGAACGATTCGACTTTTCCATTCTTAAAAGTTACGATGCTATTAACTATGGTCCTATCCCAACTCCACCCACCATCATCCCATGTGGTTTCTTTATAAAACCATTCTTCTACAGTATTGCCTTCTGCATCTTTGCCGATATTCCTTGAAAAAGGTTGCCCGGCCGCCTTTTGAACTTCTTGAGTTGTCATACCTAAAGAAACCGCTTGTGCCACGCGAGACGTTGTCGCACAACCACACAAAAACATTATTATAACTAAAAGATAGATTGCTTTTTGCATACTAACCCCCTATTTATACGCTGGTAATTATTTATCCTGTATTTTTATATCGTATTCTTTCTTTTCGGGTAAAGCAGAACCAAAATCACCTGCATTACCATATTGTATAACCCTACCATCCCGTAAAATTACCCAATATTGTTGTTTCTGGTCATAAATTGATGGACTCCATGTCGGATATAATAGATATTCTAAAGTTTCTATACTCTCTTTTGCTTTTACCGAAGTAGGATTACCCATAACCTTAATTACTTCGGGTTTAGTCATGCCTAATTGCAATTTAACAGTTTTTGAAGTTGTAGCAACACATCCAACTAAACTTAAACAAAATAGAATAAACAATATCTTTTTCATTTCTTCTCCTCTTCCTTATTGCCACACGAGATGTTATCGCATAGCGCACTCACCAACAATATTATAGAAATTGGAAAACACACAACTTAATTATTCCATTTTTCAAGAAGTTACAACTTAAAGAAAATAGTAAACAGTGTTGTTTTAACGACGAGCGTTAAATTCCCGCTTAAGGAAAGCGTCTATAGCAGAATTGAATGTATAAGCTACTTTTTGTTTTCATCGTGGCCAAGGATAAATCGCGCGCGCTCGTGACGAAGCATTTCATACGGTGTCATGCACTTAATACCAAACCCAATACAAACATTCGGAATCTTAATCTTCTTTGTTGAGGGAGATATCACCTCGAGAGTCACTACCGTATGGTTATATGCAAGCGCATAAGCCACAATGTAGTAATCCGCAAGTTGAAGAAATGTGTTCACAGCGGCCGGTTCATATTTTTGAGTCGTTACCCAAGCGCTGACCGTACCTAACTTAGGCAGAATCGCGGCGTCCGGCTTAAGAAAAAAATCAGAACCGCGTTGCGCCGCCCAAACAGCAAGCTCATCAGCACCGGCATTAATCTCATCACCGACCTTTTCTATGCTAAAAACACGTTTTGCCGTGTTGTTTACTATTAGCCACTCCCAGAATGCCGGACAAAAATCAAGCCCATAATAAAGGTTTTTCGCCTGTAT
>ERZ1292640.241-Hain-H43-02um-R1-241-length-44044-cov-60_pt2 | contig 15106 bp, 14 predicted proteins | sample MGYA00564404_ERZ1292640 | MGnify/ENA primary metagenome ERZ1292640 (study PRJEB36523, sample SAMEA6512636) | groundwater metagenome | collected 2019-01-08 | study: AquaDiva: Metagenomics assemblies of 32 groundwater samples
TGTGTGCTGGGAGTAACCCTCCTTCTGTTTTCACGATATTACGCTTTGCAGCCTACCTGAACTTGGTACAGGATCCTAGAGTTCTGTTTGGCTTTGCTCCATGTGGGACGTCTTTTTCATTCCTTCTCTGGAAATCTCAGGTTTTGCCATCATTGTGCGCCAGGTTGGATTATTTTCTGCTCCGTTGCCAACCATCTCTGGTTATCCATCTCCGGATCACATTTCCTGTATGGAGGGAGGAGTTTCCTCTGCCGTAGCAGTGTATCGTGCTCCAGCTCACACATGTTAGTTGTATTTTTGATTTAATTTGAAGATTGCCTTTCTGGTTTCTCGCCTATTATGAACAGTGTTCCAAATTCACGTTTCCATCTTTTCTTATTTTTCAAATCTTTTACCTGCTTTGTTTTTGTTTTAAATCCCACCTCTCTAAAAAAATTTTTCCAATCTTGCTTTGAATGCAAATGCATCTGAATCTTCATCATATCTGCCCATTTTGCAGTTGCCATGTTATCTGTATAAAAATCAGTTCCACAAAAAAATCTTCCACCTGGTTTTAATAATTTGTAAATTTTTGCTAGAGCAATCTCAATTGAATCCACGTAGTAAAGTGACTCCATTGAAAATATAAAATCAAATTTGCTTTGATATTTTAAAGATTCTATATTTTTATGAATGTATTTTTCTTTGTTGGTTTTTTTCTTTGTGTTAGCTTGTAAGATCATGTTTTTGCTTTTGTCTATTCCTACTGCTCTTTTACAATTATTTTCTTCTGCAATTCTTCTAACTACCCAGCCATTACCACATCCTACATCTAGAAACGAAAATGGTTTTTCAAAAGAAACTGTTTTTAAAAATTTTATTACGTTTTTTCCATGCTCTTTTTCCATTAATTCATCTCTTCCATTTTTAGCCCATTTATCAAAAGTTACTCTTACTAAATCCATTGTTTTGTATTCTTATTTTTTCAATTATAATCTTCGTTTCACTGATCTTTGATATGAATGAGTTCTACGTTTTACTTATATTCAAATTTCTGAATGTTATTTTGAAAAGAAATTGCCAGACGAATCATGTCGAAATTGTGGAGGAGCACTGATTGATTATTCTAAATGCTCTCAATGTAATAAAACAATTAAAATGATCTGTGTATCTTGTGGTACTGGAACACTTGAACAATTTCATAGCTTTTGTATGCCTTATGGTATTCTTCCAAATAATTCTATGATCATAAACAAATCTAATAATTCTTTTCTGATGACCATGGCTTGATACTTGACAAATAAGACAAATTTACGTAGAATTCATTCCCAAGTTTTAAGTAATATTAGATTGGGAATTGATCTCTGTGAAACGAGAAATCATAGTTCTGAGTTTGATTTTATTATTGATCATGCCTGTATATGCCCGCGCTCAGAGCCCTGAACGGATAAGCATTATTGATAATTTTGGTGATTTTGATAATGGGGAACCTCTTTTCATTTATGGACAAGTAGCAACTCTTCTTGATAATTCTTTTTTGATAATGCAAATTATTAATCCTGAAGGAGATTTATGTCAAATTCAACAACTTATCCCATTACCTAACGGTGCTTTCATAACTGATGCAATTCCACTAAAAGGTAGAATCTGTGGTTTGACTGGAGAATACGACGTTAAATTATTTTACGGCGATTATTCTACAACTGCTAATTTTAAAGTAACTGGTAAATCTATGTCTGCGCCAAATTCTGATACTCTGATTATATCTGCAAAAAATTTACTTTCTAAAAGTATGTCTATAGTTGATAAAAAATTTGATGTTAATTCCACCATTGTCCGTGGAATGAATGATGCCCTTTCATCCAATGATCTATCTGTAATAGAAAAAGCATATGTTGATTTATGGGCTGAATTTTATTCTGATGAATTTCTTTCTGAGGTAACTACTATTCTCAGACCTGCGGTGTCATCATCATTGGATTCTGTTTCACAAATGCTAACTGATGGAGAGATCTCATTTGATATCTCAAAATCTATTGATAAAACAATCTTTTCGTCTGTTTTCTATTATGAAATTGGAGATAAAAACAAAGCCATTGATCTACTATCTGATGTATTTGTTGATATTAGAAATACGAATCCCCAAAAAACACCTGCAACAAAAACTCTTACTTTTGATGAACTTGAAGAGACTTTGCTAAACTTGATGAAAAAATCTGACACTGTGATGAGTAGACCTGTAAAAGAAGAGATTGGTTTTATCTTTGCTAGAGGCACTGCACCTGTTCATGCACAAGAGATTTCTGATATAATTGATCTATTGTCTAAGGCTAGATATCTTGATGTTGTTTCAAGAAAACAAAGTGACCTGTACAGATTAGTTGAAACTAATTGGGAAGGTGTAAAACTCTCTCTTGAAAATAAGGAAACTGTCGAAGACCTGCTTGCCTCAAGTGAGAGGGTGAATCCACTCCATCAGGCAGCAATACTGCTGAAAGAACTCGAGGATGTAGATCGTTTCATATCTTCAAATTCTGATGAAAATTCTGATCTTGCAAATCTACTCATGCCTAATTGGAAAGATCTCAAGTCTAAATTAGAATTTGCATCATCCGTCGATGACATTATTGAATCTGAAGTCGAGATTAAACAAATGAAGCAAATAATTGACATCTCCTCAAGAATTAGTAAGGCTGTAGAAATATCTCAAACAAGCGGAGTTAATCCCACTCTTGTATCTGATTGGAAATCTCTTTTAGAAAAAGTTAAGACCGCCGAGTCTGCTGATGAAATTTTAGATATTGTTTCAACATTTGATAATTCTATGACTCAATTAAGAGAAAAAAGAAATCCTCTGACTGTTTTAAAATTTGAATATCAAACAATGAAACAAAAAGCACAACTGCAAGCTGATTACAACAATCTATTTCTCATTGATAGTGCGCTGAAAATTTTGAATACTGCTGAACAAATGGAATCTGGAAAACCATCTATCATGAGAATTGATAGAATTGAAGTTTTGTTGACCTGGGTAAGCGAGCAGGCACCCAAAATAAAATCTGATTTGAATTCATATGATAAAGATGCTTTTAAAATACGTGCAAGTGATATTTTACAAAGAGCAAAATCTATAGAAAATTTAGTAGAGTTGGGATTACGTACACACAAGTTCTTACCTGGATATGTTGCTTTCACAGATTCATTTAATGAAAAAATTGATCAAGTTAGAGATCTTGTTATAAAAGATGATCTTGATGAAGCAGACAAATTAGTTAGAAATTTGTTTAGTGAATGGAGTCAGGTTTCAAAAGCATATGCTGATGATCCATATGGTTCAAAAGTTGGATATAGTGCTGATGAGATAAAACGCATAGATTATCGCAAAAGATTAGATGCTTACTCTAATATGGTATCTAATTTCTATAACAGTGAATTTTCTCTATATGCAAATGAATATGACAATATGATTTCAGATACATATGATCTTATTGATTATGGAAATTTTGTTGATGCCGAATCTAAAATCTTGGAAATTGGTCAATTTTTAAGTGATCATCTAGTTTTGAGCAATCCTAGAATTATCTATGACATTTCTTATGACCCTGAAAAAAATATTTGGATAATTCATGGTACTGTTGAAAAAACTATTTTTGATAGGAGAGCACCACTATATGTCACTGTTTTCAATATGGATGGTAGTATTCACAGTAGCCTGGAATTTACTGATACAAAATATGGTGATTTTTACACTCAGTGGATGACCCCCACAAGTCCTGGTCTTTATGTGGTTATGTTACAATACCAAGATTCCAAGGCAACCCAGATTGTATATGTCAGAGAGTATTTTGAAAATGTTCATACTCCATCCGATTTGAATATGGTAGAACTTGCACGTGATTTTGAAGAATTAAAGACATTCATTGAAAAATTTGGAGATAAAACAAATGATCGTGATTCTAAGTTCTCTTCTACAATAAATGATATTGAACTAGGTCTGACCAATAAAGACGCAAAACAAGTTGATGGTAAATTAAATGACTTGAAACGATTAATTGAAAAATACCTCCCAATGCGATCAAGATCTGCTGTTATTGAAGCCCAATATGATAATAATGCTCTTATTGTTTCTGGTGCAGTGCAAAAAACAATAGCCTTTAGAGAAGACTTGTTTGTTGATGTGTTTGATCAAAGAGGTAATCTTGTAGAATCCATAGCGTTAAAAGATAATTCATCTGGTTTGTTTAGTGAAGTTTTGTCCCGTCCGTTTGATTCTGGTGTTTATGTAGTTCAATTACAATACCATGACGTAGTTGTTACTGATTTTTTTACTGTTAAATAATCACTTATTTTTACTTCGTACCAAGTTGAATAATTGCCTAACTGCCAATTTTGGATGACGTGTTGCTAATTTTATCATGCTTGCTAAACCAAAATCTGCTTTAATAAAATCTAAAAATTCTTCCGGTTTTAATTCCTTGATTATGTCTAATTCTTTATCCCATTCTGCATCTGATAATCCAATCCATCTATTTTGAACTTTTCCCGCCGATTTGATTTTTGCCTGAATGTCATTTCGCCAATTTTCCTCATATGGGTATAGTGCCTTTTCATCTGTTTTTCCTGATTTTATTGCATTTGCTGCTATTTTTCCTGCAACTCTCCCAAATTTTATTGCGTATCTTATTCCCTCCAACACCAATGGATTGGCTTGACCTGCTGAATCCCCTACAAGAATCAAATTATTGTATACTGTTTTTCTTGATAACCCATCATTTGGAATTAATCCATAATGAAATTCAATTGGTGTAATTTTTCCCAATTTGCTGATTGGACCAATTTTGGAATCCATCAACTCTTTTAATCTCTCTGTAGGGTCTACTGATGATTCTGGTTTTCCAACTCCAACTCCTATTCTTACGATATTTTTTCCTACAGGAAAAATCCATGCATATCCTGCTGGAGAATATTTCTGACCGACCATAAGCCACCATGTTTCTTGATCTACGTTTTCAGCTTCTACTTCATATTCTGCACCAGCTCCAAATCTTTCCCACTGTGTTACAAACCCCATGGCTTTAGACACCGTTGAAGAAAATCCACTTGCATCAACAACAACTTTGGAATGAAATATTATCTCTTCTTGATTACTTGTTCCACTTACTCCTACGATGTCTCCTTTTTTATTTTTTATTACATCTTTGATATTGGTTTTGAGAAAAATATCGGTCCCTTCATTTTTTGCCTGCTCTGCTAACCATCGATATGTTTTTCTTACATCCAAAACTGCCGCTTGTGGAATTGTATCCCTAATTGTAACTTCATTATTTGGTGAACAAAATGAATAATTTTTAATCGGATTATAGCAGTCACCTGGAATGCCAAATTCTTTTATGTTTTGTATCCATGTTACACCGCTGGTTCTAACTGACTGTGCAATTGTTTCCTCTTTTTCTAAAAGTGCAACTTTAATTCCGTTTTTTGATGCTTCATATGCTGCTGAAGAACCTGCAGGCCCTCCTCCCACTATCACTAAATCATATTGATACTCTATTGTCAACTTTTTTACTTTGTTGATCCTAGGATATAATTTTGAGGTATGGATTTATGTCTAGTTTACAGATTATTTTTTTAAAACTGGAGTTCCAGTGCCATCGTTTTCTCTTTCTGAATCAAATGTACTCATATGTGCTAGATCTCTGTGCATGAAACTATGAGTTTCTCCCATCTTTTTTCTACAAAATTTTCCATGTATTGTTTCTTGTATCTTTAATGTATCTTCATTTTCATGAAATAAGCGCTTTCCGCAATCTGGACACGTTACCTCAGGCATGAACGTAATCTATATCAAATCTATTTAGATGTTTCAGAAATACCTCTGACAATTTATTTTATTACCTTGTTTTTTAAACAGAAACTTTAGATGTTTAATTCATTTATGTTTGTTTGATGGCAGAATCTGATATTGCTTCTTTTGTGCTCTGGTCTGTAATTACTGTAATAATTATGGGAATTACTGGTTTTAGCTACAAGTCTTACACCAGGAGAAGGAAAAATGAGATTACTCCTTGAAAAAATGCTTATTTTACTTTTTATTCCACACAAACAAATGTTCAACTTCTGAATCTCTTACAATATCTCGATTATTTGCTAATGTGTTGCTTCAAAAAGAATTATCCTTCTGAAGCTGTTTTTCCACCATCTACATTGAGGATGGCCCCTGTAATCCAATTTGCTTCATCTGATGCTAAGAATAATACTGCATTTGCAACGTCTACTGGTTCACCAATTCTTGCTAGCGGTAATCTTTCTTCTAAAACTTTTCTTGCTTGAGGATCATCAAGATATGGCTTTATCATACCTGAATTGATAATTCCTGGATTTACACCATTACACCTGATATTTCTTCTTGCATATTCTACTGCAATTGATTTTGTGAACATTGTTATTGCTGCTTTTGTTGCAGAGTATGCTGCCAAATGAACTCTTGGTATGGCTCTTTCACTTGAGATTGAACCGATATTTATGATGACTCCTTTTTTAACATCTGACATTTTATTTAACACGGCTTTTGTCATGTGAAACACTCCAAACAAATTGATATCAATTAATTTTTTAATTTCAGAATCAGCCATTTCATGAAAATGAACCGGATCATTGATTGCCCCTGCGTTATTTACTAAAATATCTATTTTTCCATATGTGTTCATAATTTGATTAACTGTTTGCATTACTTGGGATTCGTTAGTTAAATCACATGACATTGATGCTGTAGAGTTTTCATTTCCTATCTCTTTTCTGGCTTTTTCTAATCCTTCTAGTTTTCTTGCAATGAGAATTACTTTGGCTCCTTCTTCTACGAATCTCTTTGCAACACCTTTGCCAATATCACTTGAGGCCCCAGTGACTATCGCAACTTTGTCTTTTAATCGCATATTGTAATTTTATTGGTGTAACTTATAGAATTTTTGGTAAATATTAGTCACGATTATTAGTATGTGTTAAGATTTGTTTACTTTTTTGATGTATGCCAAAATCCCTGTATAGTCAATATCTCCAAATCCTTTTTTCAATGCCTCACTGTATACCTCCTCAGCTTTTTTAATCATTGGCAGTTTTATTCCAAATGATTTTGCAGTATCTGTAATGGTGCTAATGTCTTTTTTCAGATTTGCAAGAGTAAATGTTGCATCAAACTCATCTTGTATCATTTTGTATGCTTTATTCTCACTCATTCCAGTTTTAAAATAAGTTGAATTCAAAATATCAAGAAATATTTTTGGATCTACATTTGCACTTCTTACTAATGTGATTCCCTCAGAGAGTGCAAGTGCAAGCATTGTGATTTGAAGATTCATTGAAAGTTTGACCAAGTGGGCTGTTCCATCTCCCTCCAAAAAAAATATCTTGTTTGCTATTTTTTCAAAAACATTTTTGAAACTATCGAATATTTTTTTATCTCCAGATGCCATCAATACCAACTCCCCAGTAATTGCCACATTTGGTCCCCCCATAACTGGTGTATCTAATTTAATTATTTTATAATCTAGGAATTTTTTTGAAATCTTTTTTGATTCTACCGGATTTATGGTGCTCATATCTGCAACTGTTAATCCTTCATGCTTTCCTTCAATAATTCCATTTTTTCCAAATGATACTTTTTTTACAGAATCTGCATCTTTTACCACTATGATTATTAATTCTGAATTTTCAGCTACGTTTTTTGGGGAATCTACAACTTTGGCACCGTTATTTTTCAACTCATTGGTTTTTTCTTTTGTTCTGTTGTATACTGTCAAATCAAAACCTGATTTTAATAAATTCAAACCTACTGCGTTTCCGAGTATTCCTGTTCCAATGATTCCTATTTTTGTCATCTGTCTTTTCTCCTGGCTCTGTATTTTTTTAACGTCGTTCTTCATTTTTTATCTCCCATTGCCCATCGCCGAATCTTGATGCCTCAAATTCTAACTGCCCTATTGTCTTTTCATCTTTTCTGACTTTTGCATAATCGAATTTTTTCATTCGAAATAACTTTTCTTTTGGTTTGTATCCTCCTTCGATTATTTTTATCTTGAATTTTTTACTTGCCTTGTTGATCATTTTTCTTGCAATTTTTACATCTCCAATCCATGAAAACATTTCAAAATCTCCGAAATTTTTCGTAGTTATTGTGTATCCATACAATCTTGCCTCCAATTTAGATCCTTGATTCTTGGATTGCTCATTTAGCCATGTGATTACTTCTTCACCATGTCCTTTTTCCACACCGAATGTCTCTGAATCTTTCATCTATGAAAAATGATTATTTCAAAGCATAATAATCATTTTCAAATCTTTGTTAAACTAAAATATTGATTATTCCACCAAACTTTATGATTACAATTGATTGTAGAGATGTGGCATCTATAAAGAGCGAATTGGTTGTTTATGTGTCGGATCAAGTTGCTGCAATACCCACTCTGAAGATTAATGAGTTTATGCTGTCTACGTTAGATGATCAAATTATTGACAAAAACATGGTGATAACTGCAATCAAAGAGTTCCTAGAGTCAATTGGCGAGGGGCAAAACTTTGCTGTGATTTCTAATAGTAACGTCATATCTATTAAATCAATTTCAGGAAAAATCATTGAACGTGATCCTCCTCCGTCATCTGATATGTTTTCATGTACTCATTGTGGATTTGTCACTAGATATGAGATAGAACTTCAAAATCATATGAAGATACACTATTTGTAATTTTCTTATCTATTGTCTGTGTTTTTTAATTTTTGAAATATCGTAAGCCATCTGGACAAAATTAATAATTTTGAAATGATATTGTCTAATCTTTTTTCGAATGATGATTTTTAACAGGATCTTTATAAGTTCTAAATATGATACACACCTGTGGTAAAACTATCTAAAAATAACATTACAAAAGTTTACTGCACCAGATGTGATCTGATATTTGATTCTAGAAAAACATTTGAGAAGCATCTAGTCAAGCACTCATCTAATATTATGTGTGAAATTTGCCCAATTGACACTGTCATTTCAAAATTTGTAAATCTCTTTAAGCGAAAATCGTCAAATCATTTGGAATAAATTTTTAAACAATTTTTCACGACTAGTGGATAAAAAAGGACTCTACCGATATCATAATCTCTAGTCATCCTAAGTACAATTATGGTGTATCCTTAATATTTTATCTAGCCTGTAATTCTGATATGAGTACTCATGGAACTGTTTCTATTATGATGGACTGGCGTACAATCATGCTCTGTTTTTAAACAAGTACTGGGTTTGATGATTTAGCATGATACAGCATCTACAACTTGTATTTTCAAATAGATTGTACATTATTCTATCATCTGTTATTTTTTCATTCATGTTAATTGGATTGTTAGTTATCTCCGAGTATGTTTTCTTGGACCCATACATCATTGGCCATATTCCACAAGGGACAGAACTTGGATTAGTATTGATTGTAATTCTCTCTATATTGTCTGCTTTGGTAATTCCTATGAATATTTACAGAATTAATATTTTAAAAAAATCCAGAGGAAAAATGAGTGGCAGTGTTTTTAGTTCATTTATTGGGTCTGTTGCTGGTGCTTGTAGTTGTGGACCTATAGGATTCGCAGTAATCTCTACATTTGGTTCTGTAGGTGCAACTGCTCTTTCGTTTCTAACAAATTTTGAACTTCCAATACGAGTTGGAGCGATTGGATTATTGGCTTTTACATATTATACAACCGTAAAATCACTTAAAATTGAATGCAGTGTCATCTAATGATTACTTGATAATTATCTGATAATCTCTATTCAAATTCTAACTAAATATTGAAGATATCATATCATAAATCACACCAAATGCCTTACTCAATATGTTCTTTATTTTTACTTTTTACAAAATTTACATTTAAGCACTATTGATTAGGACACCATTATGATAAATCACCATGGCCTTGATATGCGATGAGGTAATCTAAAAAATAATAATTTGTATAAAACATACACTAAAAGGGCAAATTTTTGAAACCTTAGAATCTATCTTACAGTGAAATCAATAAAATGTATGTCCATTATGTACATCCCAGTTAGACCCGGTAGAAGAAATGCCGAATATGATGAATTAGACGATACTGAATAATTACGACCTTATTTTATATGTAAAAATGAGTTGTCAGGAACGATTAGATTCAAAAAACTCTCTGGCTGAATAATTTTTGCAAGTATTTCTAATCCTGTGATAGTTCTGATGCTTGGTTTGCTGAAATAAGAATTTGCATCTACTGCAAATACTTTTTTATTTTTGACAGCCCTCAACATATTCCATGATTTATCGTCTTTCAGTATCTTGTTGTATTCTGATATTGTACGGAATATGTCAAAACCACATGGCATCATGATTATGATGTCTGGATCTGATTTTGTGATCTCTGTAATGCTTAATTTTCTAGAATGTTCTCCAATCTTACTAATCATATTTTCTCCTCCTGCTTCTTTGATCATTTCAGGCACCCAATGACCTGCTGTAAAAAGTGGATCAATCCATTCTATAGCCAGAACCTTTAGTTTTGTCTCTTGTTTACAATTTTTTACATGTTTCATTCTTTTTTTAAGAGATTCTGTAATTTTTTCTGCCTTGTCTTCCTTTTCAATAATTTTTCCAATTTTGTTTACCGCCTCTATTATCTCTTGTAAATTATGTGGATCCATGGAATGGATCATTGGCTTTTTTTGTAAAATCTGAATCGCCTTGTTAACTTGGTTGGTGTGTGCTGCACATGCCTCACATGTTTCTTGAGATATTATGAGATCTGGATTTGCTTCTAAAATATTTTTTTCATGTAATGTAAAAATTTCTTTTCCTTCATTTAATAATTGACAAGTTTTTGTATCAATTTCTTTGCTGGATAATTCATCTGAATTAATTGTAGAACTAATTACTCGTGGTTTTGTTTTTGCATTTTCAGGATATTTACATTCATGTGTTACTCCATACAACATGTCTTCTACTCCAAATTCATATAACAATTCTGTAGCACTGGGTAAAAAAGAGACTATTCTCTTTATTGACATGTTTTATGTCTAGATTTGTTCTTTAAACATCATACGTTAAGTGATGGTCAATTCTACTGATTAGGCAACTTAATAGGAACATTTTAGGCATAAATTTCACTGTCTACTAATTCACAAGATATTCGAAGAGCAATCTTGGCAAAATGGCATGAGAATTTGTCCAAATATGGTAATTTGTTTTCGTCTGATTCTATTAGTGGTTCTAGCCCACCATCTGTGTTTGTAGGTTCATACAACTATCCAAAGGTGTTCGTCGGACCGATGGTTCCTCCGATACACGGTGATACAAGTTTACTTGACAGTCCTGAAAGGTGGGCAGGTAAATCTCTTGAGGAAATTGTTAATTTTAGGTTGAATCTAATTCGTGGTATTCAAAAGGTTTCAATACATCAAACAGAAGGACGCTACATAGAAAATTTACAAGAGATTACAATGTCTTCAAAACCTGCAGACTCTGATTTACAATTTACTAAAACTACATCTGCAAGTATTTCACTTGATGGGGAAAGTGCACCATTTGGACCAATCGGTGAAATCAAATCTGCAAAATTTCATGGTACATCTGCAACAAAATCAATTGAAAAAACTTTCTATGACAAAGATCTAAATGCACAAGATGCTGTTTTACACCTTTATAATTCTGGCATAGATATTTCAAAAATTCAAAAATGTTTTAGCATTGGAATGCTCGGAAAAAAAAGAAAACTAGTTCCTACAAAATGGAGCATAACTGCAACTGATGATATTATCTCAAAATCTCTTACTGAAGAAATTTTGAATTATACTTTGATTGATTCGTATAAAGTTTTTACATATGAACATCTTGGAAACTTATTCTCTGTAGTTTTATTTCCACACAGGTGGATTTATGAAATGATTGAAGCATGGTATTCTGATGGTGTTTTAGGATTTGGTTCTGATTTTGAGGATGCACGCGGAATTCATCATCCTCCAGCAATAGCTGGTGCATATTTTGCAGCTAAATTAGGAGTAACTGAGTATCTAGTAAAAAATAAAATTCAATCTGGTGTGATAATCTTACGGGAAATTAGACCCGAATACGCAATTCCTGTGGGTGTTTGGCAGGTAAGAGAAGGCATTCGTTCAGCAATGAGACAAACACCCATAATTGGTGAAACTTTTGACGATGCTATTACTTTGGCGTCAAAGAAAATGAGTATTAGTAAACCTGAATGGCTTTCCAAAGGAAATATTATGAAATTAATTCGTCAGAAAACCATTGCCGATTTTTTCTAATTTATTATATGTACAATTTGTTTGTGGCTAAATTTATTGTAAAATAGTTATTTTAGATCATTACATCCTGTTTCTAAAGTATATTTTGTTGCCAAAACCCTCATGGACACGCTCAGATGTATAAAATGTAGTAAAATTATTCCAAAAACTACTAACTATACAATAGTCGTATTTTTGGTCAAAGACAAACTATCTGATCCATACTATGCGCATTTTTGTTGCCCTACGAAATTTTCTATGATTTGTTAATGTAACCTTGATCTATTTATTGATCACTTTTTAATTCAATTATAATGCAAAATAAGAACCTGATAATTGGAATTGCTATTGTTGCCAGTCCGATAATTTTTGCGCTAGTTGCATTCCCTGATAGCTTTAGTTTAAGTTGGAATCAAGGAAGAGGTGGATTTCTTTTTGCGCTTGCATTTATTATTGCTGAATTAATAGGTCTTAAAATTATTATTTCTAAAAAAAGATTGATTGCTGCAATTCCATTGGCTATTATGGTAATTGCATATCTTATTGGATTAGAATATGGTTTGAGAGATTATCTTATAGCATCTGCTGAACAATTCAACGTACAGCTAATCTATTCTTGGACATGGATGTGGGACTTTATTGTGATGGGTCTTTTTGTAATTGTCACACTTAGTATATTTTTTGGTAAACGGTGGATAAGAATTGCACCTGCGGGAGCAATATTTCTTGGCGGCAGTGCAATCATTCTTTCATTGGATGCATTTTTCCCATATGATTCTCTTGGTCCATTACAATATGTTGTACCTTATTTGGTGCAAACAAATGTATGGTTAGTCAATGTGCTTGATCTTGGAACTGCTACTGCACGTGATAATATCATGTTCCTAAGGGGTGATTTTGGACCTATGGTACTTCAGGTATTTTGGCCGTCTGCAGGCGTGCACAGTATAATCATCTATTCTTTAGTTATGGGTGCATTTCTATTAAAAATGAATATTCCTAGAAATAGAAAAGCGATTTATTTTGGATTGGGAATTGCAGGCACTATCGGTGTTAATATGATTAGGATCTTTTCTTTATCTTGGTATGCTCTTAAAGTCACTACTGATGCAAAGCAATGGGAAGAATTTCATTCTGTAGCAGGTGAGATTATGTTTTTACCCTGGCTGTTTGTCTTTTTACTAATAGTAATTCTGATAGAAACAAAGAGACTAAAAAAATTAGAGTCTGAAGGAAAATCTCTTTCTAAAAATAACTAGTAATATCACTTTGACCGCGAATTTCTGAAAGTTCTGAAACTTTTACCCCTAATCTTCTAACTGTGTTTTTTTGGTCTTCTAATGCTTCTTTTAATAATTGGTCTGCATTTTTTTGTAATTCTTCCAGACTCGATGTAGGATTTTTTAACATTCTTGATTTTGTTTTGTTTGTTAAATCTGATTGAATTAATTGTATTCCTATTGATTTGAATCGTCTGTTGTTTTTTTGAATTACTTCATGTAGTTCTTTACATAGTTCCCTAAGATTTTCTGCCAAAAAATCATAATCTTTTGAATCTTTTTTTAGAGTAGTAAGTTTGCTATATTGGATGCTTGCCTCTCTTTCTTTTACTGGTTCATCATCAATTCCTCTAACTGCATTGAATATGTAAGTCCCATGTTTTCTCCCAAATTCTTTATTCAAAGTAAACACATCCAATTTTTTAAGATCTTTAATTGTTTCAAGATTCATCTGGATGAATTGCTCTTCTGTTTTTTTTCCAATACCTGGTATTACTCGGATCTTTAATTTTTCTAAAAACTCTTCAACTTTTTCTGGTGATACTATTGTTAGTCCATCTGGTTTTCTAAAATCTGATGCAATTTTTGCAATCAATTTATTTGATGAAACTCCTATGGAACAGCCAAGTTTCACTTTATCTCTGATGGAGTTTTTAATTTGTTGCGCCAAATGACTTGCCTTATCAAAATTTCCTTCCACCCTATCTGTGACATCCAAATACGCTTCATCTTTTCCTACGTATTCAAAAATATTTGCACTTTCTTTTATGATGCTCATGGCTTTCTCGGAAATTTCCAAATAATAATCAAAATCAACTGGGAGAAAAACGGCATCTTTTCTTTCCTCCAGTCTTTTTTTTGCAAAACTAATTGGCATTCCTGATTTCACCCCAAACTCTCTGGCTATGTAATTCGCAGTTGCAATTGCTCCACTGTCTCCCCCCCTATCTGAAAAGACACAAACACATACTGGTTTTGATTTTAGATCAGGAATACGTATCTCCTCACACTGAGCAAAGAAATAATCAAAATCTACGTGGAAAACTACTCTAGTCCCCAATACTTTGAATCTCCTCTTTGATTATTACTATATTGTGTATTCATCTAAATATTGAGTATTTTCAACAATAACGTGGTTTATCCTGTATCTTCTGATGATAACGGCATCAACATAAAGCCAGAACTAATGGAAAAAGAAAAACTCTATCATTATGTGTTTAAGAACAAAGTTCTTCTGTTGTTCAAAGATTCACAAGATTTCCTAAATTGTTATGAAATTGAAGAAGAAGATCTAGTAAATCAGGTAAAGAACAGCAAAAATGATGATGAAGTTGAAAAAATCTTTGAAGAATACATCAAACGTGAGGACCTCAAAAATTAAATAAAAGCCAAAGAAGCTTTTGTTGTTAAAGGAATAATAAATTGAGCGACCCCAAAAAATCTAAAGACGCAGAAGACATTTTATCTGAATTTCATGATACTGATGTATTATCAGAACCCCAATTATCTCCACCTGAATCAGAACCCCAATTATCTCCACCTGAA
>ERZ1292640.2375-Hain-H43-02um-R1-2375-length-15104-cov-46_pt1 | contig 15104 bp, 13 predicted proteins | sample MGYA00564404_ERZ1292640 | MGnify/ENA primary metagenome ERZ1292640 (study PRJEB36523, sample SAMEA6512636) | groundwater metagenome | collected 2019-01-08 | study: AquaDiva: Metagenomics assemblies of 32 groundwater samples
CGCACGGCTTACGGCCGCTGCACGGTGATGACCATCGGGTCGCTGGCCTGGGCGGTGGCCAGCGAGCGCACCTGCACCACGTGCATGCCGGGGCGGATGTCCTCGGGCAGTTGGGCCGAAATCTGGCCGGGCGAAGTCTGGAGCAGCCGCAGCGGGACGTCGCTGAAGGTGACGCAGGAGCCGCCCAGCACCGACGGCAGCGGGATCTGTTCAGCGGTGGCGGCCAGGCCCAGGCTCGAGCCGCTTACGGTGACGAACGAACCGGGCTTGAAGTTCGGCGTGCCGTCGCTGGAATTGAGGATGGCGCGGGTGCCGCCGCGGAGCTGGGGCCGGCTGCTGGCCCCGGCCTGCACCAGGGGGATGAAGCTCAGCCCGGAAACGGTGATGGCGTAAGCGTTGCCCTGTGAATCCACCACCAGGTGCCGCGGGGAGATGGCCGAACGCTGCGAGCCGAAGACGCTGATCGGCGGCTGCTCGGCCGCGATGGCCACCAGCGACTCGGCGCCGGTGCGCAGGTCCACCATCTCCATGATGGGCCGCACGTCGTCGCGGGTGGAGGCCGTTTGGTTCTGCCGAACGGCGGTCGAGAGGCGGATGAACCGGTTCTCGTCCAGCGTCGCGATCGAGGCCACGTGGCGCTGGCCGGCGCTGACGATGGTTTGCGTGGGCGGCTGGCCCGGACCCGGAGGCGGGCCGAACACTGCCACGCCGGGGCGTTCGGCGCCGCCGATGACCGAGATCGAGGAACTCAGGATCAGCCCGTTGGCCACGTAGTAACTGCCCTTGGGCGCCGCTCCCAGCGGGCCGTAGTAGCTGATGATCGGCTGGTTCGGGGTATAGATCTGGCGCGAGGCGGTGTAGTTGTCTACCAGCGCGTCGTAAAGGTAGGCCGTGCCCTGGTAGTTCAACGCGAGGATGTACTCGCCCCCAGGGCTGGCCAGCATCGTGTGTGGACCGGAGCCGGCGTTGCGGTTGGGGAAAATGTTCAGGTTCTCCGGGCGCGGGACCGCCTGCGTGCCCACCAGCTTCCACAGCGTCGCGTTGGTCATGATGATTTGCAGCCCGGAGAGGCCCACGGCCAGCGCGCGCGGAGCCACCACCCCGGCGGAGGCGTTGCGCGGCACGGGCGGAAACTCGACGTCGGCGATGACTTTCCGCTGCTCCAGGTCCACGATGCTGATCGACTCGCCGCCGAGATTGCCGACGTAGAGGGTGTTCCCGTCGGGCGCCATCGCCATCTGCCGTGGCAACTGGCCCACTTCGATCGGCTCAAGGAACTTCTGCTTCTTCAGGTCAAAGACCTCAACGCGGTTGAAGCCGGCGTTGCTGGCGTACAGCAGCCCGCGGGCTTCGTCCAGAACCAGATCTTGCAGCCCCTGGCCGTTGTCCAGCGAGGTCGGAACCGGGAAGATGACGCCGCGCTGATCCGGCTGGCGGTAGTTCATGTACACCTTGATGGTGTTGGGGATGTTGATGGCCTCGGGTGACACCAGGTTGACGTTGAGCGGGAAGCCGCTGTTGCCGGAGTAAAGGTTGGTGCCGGGCTGCCTCAGGACGTTGAACCGTCCCGGCTCCAGGGTGAAGGTGATGGTGGAGGGGACCACCCCGCTGGATGCCTGCGCCACCAGCGCGCTGCCGACGCCGGGAACGGAAAACGTCAGTTTGCCCTGGCCGAGGTTGTTGATCCGCACCATGCCGCGGGCGACGGCCGGCGTGCAGAGGTCCGCCGCCAGGAAGACCTGGTTCGTCTCCGGTTGCAGGATGGGGTACTCGTACAGGGTCGAGAGCGGCAGGTAGATCAGGCCCGATTCGGACAGGCCCCAGGCCTGCGCGCCGTCGGAAGTGATGACCATCCTGGCCACGATGCTCTCCGGTAGCTTGATGCCGAGGCGGATGCCCAGGTGGGTCGAATCGGAGATCAGCAAAATTGAGGACTGGGGGCGCGGCGCCGGCTGGGATGTGGCCGCCACGTTGAAGGCGCTGTAAGTGAGCTTCCCGTCGGGCGAGAAGGTGCTGCCGCCGATGTTTTGGGTCGTGTTGAAATTGCCGGGGATGGGGAAGGGCGTGTTGGCCCAGACCTGCTGGGCCTGGACGCTGAGGCTGGCGGTTCTGTACATGGTCAGACCAGCCATGAAGCGCGAGCCGTCCGGGGCCATCGAGAGCACGCTGGATTGCCCCGACAGGGCGCGGCTGCGCAGAACCGTCCCACTGGCCACCTCGTAGACGAACAGCATTTGCGTGGACGTGGTGTAGTTGGTCAGGCCGATGATGTACTGGCCGTCGGGGGTGGGAATCAGCCGGGTGCGGATCGGCGAGAAGGGCCGGGGCAAAGTGGTTGTCGGCAAGTTGGAGGGAGTCGGCGGCGGCGGCGCGTGCTGCACCGCGATCACCTGCTGCGAGACGGCCTGGTTGCGGTCGTAAATCAGCAGGGTGTTGGCCTGGTTGCCGACGCCGGTGCCCTGAGTGCTGATCAACACCCGGCCGTCGGAGCCCACGGCCACGCCTTCGGGGCGCGCCGGGAGGCTGATGGTTTGCTGCACGCTGTTGGCGCCCAGGTCGATGATCGTCAGCGTGGCCCCCAGGTTGTCGGCTACGTACAGGTAGGCATTGTCGGGCGACATGGCCGCCGACATCGGCGAGCGGCCCACCGCAATCGAGCCAACCAGCGCCTGGTCCTTGTAGCTGTAAACGTCCACCCGGTTGGCGTTGGCGTTCACCAGGTAGAGGCGCTGGCGGGTCTCGTCCAACACGATATCCGAGGGCGTGCCGCCCAGCGGGATCACCTCGCCGAAGGTGGCTCCGGTGGTCTGGGCGCGCAGGCTCAGGCCGCCGGCCATGAGGCCGCACAAAACATAGATGGCTGAGAATCGCATGTGAATCCAGAATAACCCACTGCGGCGCCGACGCCTAAACCGGCGCCACCGATAGATGTAAACCCATCCGCCGACGGGAAGTTTTGCGCCCGGCCGCAACAATCGGCTAGGATTGGTGTTATATCGTGTTGCCGAAGCTGCGGGTCCGAAACCTGAAGAGGGATGCTGTGCTCGCAGTGAGCGCGGAGGTGGCCGACACCAGCCGGAAAAGGCGGAGCGGCCTCCTGAAGCACGAGAGCTTGCCGCAAGGGGAGGGTCTGTGGATCAGCCCCTGCGAGGCGATCCATACCATCGGGATGAAATTCCCGATTGACGTGGTCTTCCTGGACCGGAAGCGGAAGGTGGCCAAGATCCGGCAGGCCATGCGGCCGGGGCGGGTTTCGCTCTGCTTGTGGGCTCATTCGGTGTTGGAGCTTCCGGCCGGGACGCTGGCGGCCACCGGGACAGCAGTCGGCGATCAGTTGGAGTTCGAGAAAGTCGGATGAGGAAGCGCGCGCTGTTTGCGGGGGTGGCGGTCTGCGTGTTGGGGTGTGCGCCAAGGAGCAGACAGGTCGGGAGACCTATCCCACCGGCGTCCGGGGTGGCGGTCACCTTCCAGCGGCAGGTCATCAACGCGGTGGACGCCGGCGAGGGCGACCTCGTCGTTCGCACGCTGCGCGAGCGGATGGCCGCCGAGCCCGGCAACTTGCAGGTGCGGCTGGAGCTGGCCCGCCGCTACCGCGAATCCGGCTTCCCGGAGATCGCCCTGGAGCACTGCCGGCTGGCGGCGGCGCGTTTCCCAGATTCGGCCGAGGTCCAGACCGAGCTGGCCAGGAGTCTGCGCGGCCTGGGCCTGAGCGCCGAGGCGGCCCAGGGACTGGAGGAGTTTCTTGGCAGCCACCCGCGGTCATGGCCGCAGGCTTCGGCGTGGCTGGGGATCTTACGCGATGAGCTGGGCCAGTGGCGCGAGGGCGAGGCGGCCCACCGCGCTGCCCTGGCGCTGGCGCCCGACCTGGACTATCTGCACAACAACCTCGGTTACAACCTGCTGCAACAGGGCAGGGTCGCCGAGGCAGAGACTGAGTTTCGCCGCGCCCTGGCGCTCCGCCCGGATTCCAAGGTGGCCCGCAACAACCTGGGGATGGCGATGGCGGCGCGGCGCGAGCAGGCCCTGGGCGAGTTGCGGGCGGCCGGCGATGCGGCCACCGCCCACAACAACCTGGCCTGCGCGCTGATCGAGCAGGGCCGCTACGCCGAGGCCCGCAAGGAGCTGGATCTGGCGTTAGGGTATACTCGGAATCATCCGGCCGCGCTCAGGAACCTGAGCCTGCTGGCGGAACTGGACGGCCAGCCGGTGGCGGCGCCGCTGAAGCCGCATCGCCCGGGAGGCTGGAGCCGCTTCTGGTCGGCGGTCTGGCGGGTGGTAGCCGGGATCGAGGATAACGAGAGAACGGACGCGGCCAAGGCCGCCTCCTAGGCGAATGGACTGAAGAGCTCTATGAAAAAGACGTTGTTCGGACTCCTGCGGGAGGAAGAGGGACAGGACCTGGTCGAGTACGCGCTGATCGTGGCGGCGGTGGGCTTGGCGTTGATCACCACGGTCAACACGCTGTCGCAAGGCGTGGCGAGCCTGTACTCCAGCATTACGGCGGACCTGTCCAGCATCGGCGCCACCGAGATGTAGAGGCCGCGGCGGCTCGATGTGCAACCCTCCGGAGGTGTCGCCTGTCCGTCGGCCGGCCGGCGAGCGCTCCAGCCCCGGCCTTGGTGGTCCTGGCTGGCGCCCGATGTAGGCCTGCTGGTTTCCTGCCTCACGTTCGCTTACTGCCTGTTCCTGTTCGACGGCTCCACCAGGCTGTTCCGCGACGCCGACAGCGGGTGGCACATTCGCGTGGGCGAGGCGATCATGGCCACCGGCGCTCTGCCGCGCACCGATCCGTTTTCCTTCACCCGGCCGGGCCAGGCGTGGTTCGCATGGGAATGGGGCGCAGACGTATTAATGGGACTGGCGCACCGGGCGGCGGGGCTGCCCGGCGTGGCCTGGCTCTATCTGCTGGCGATCGCCGCCGGCGTCTGGCTCTGGTTCCGGCTGCACTGGGCGCTGGGCGGCAACTTCTGGATCGCCTGCGCGATGGCCGCACCCATGCTCTCGACCACCAACCTGCACTGGCTGGCCCGGCCGCACCTGCTGAGCTGGGTCCTGATCCTGCTGGCCGTCTGGTATGCGGAGACGGCGGGAGAGCGCTTTCGTCCGGCGGACGCGGCCTGTATCCTCGCCGGCTCGGCGCTGTGGGCGAACCTGCACGCCAGCTTCTTCTTCGCCCCGGCCATGGCCCTGATGTACGCCGCCGCCCACTGGGCGCGTCCGCTGATCTGGGAGCTGGACCGGGCGGCGGAATGGCGGAGGGCGCGGTGGTTCCTGTCGGCGGCCGCGCTGGCGGCGCTTGGCAGCCTGGCGAACCCGTACGGCTGGGAATTGCACCGCCATGTGTACCGCTACCTGACGGACTCCGAACTGCTGACCCGGATCGGCGAGTTCCAGAGCTTCAACTTCCATGTCGAGGGCGCCTTCCAGATCCTGCTGACGGTGGCGCTGGCGGGCCTGGGCGCAGTGCTGGCGTTGGGCCAGAAAAGGCTGGGCCGGTTCCTGCTCTCGGCGGCGCTGGTGGCAATGGCCTTGCGATCCGCGCGGGCGCTGCCGCTGGTGGCCCTGGCGCTGCTGCCGCTGGCGAGTGCGAGCATCACCGAAGCGCTCGGCAAGGTGGCGACGGCGGGATTGAGGCCGGCGCTCCGCAAGCAACTCGGCGCCTTCCTGGCCTATTCGGAACGGCTGCGCGCCATCGACGCGCGGCTGAACGGCGCCGCCCTGGCGCCGGCGCTGGCGTTGCTGGCGCTGGCGTGGATGACGACACCAGCGGTGGCCGCAAAGGCCGGCTTTCCGCCGGACCAGTTCCCGGTGGCGGCGGCGCGCGAACTGGAAAAGCTCCCCGAGGACATCCGCCTGCTGAGTCCCGACAAGTACGGCGGCTACCTCATCTACCGGTTCGCGGGAAAGCGGAAGGTCTTCTTCGACGGCCGCAGCGATTTCTATGGCGCCGAGTTCATGAAACAGTACGCGCGGCTGGTGCAGCTACGTCCGGGGTGGCGCCGGCGGCTGGAGGAACTCGGGTTCACTCACGCCCTGCTGCCCAACAACTACCCGCTGGTGGAGGCGCTGGAGCATCTCGGCTGGAAGAGGTTATACGGCGATGGCGTGTGCACGCTTCTGCGGCGGCCGTAGGGGCCGGGCACGCCCGGCCTCATGGAACTTGTTGACTGTTTTAGTGTTTAACTAGGATTGGCTTTATGGACCGGCAAAAGGCGTTTATGATCTTCGGGGCCGCGCTCCTGGTGGCGCTCGGCCTCACCTGGTTCCTGCACAGCAGGATACGTGGCGTCCAGACGGAGCAAAAAGTCAGGGTGGTGGCCGCGACTCGCGACCTGCCCCCCGGCACGCGTATCCGGAAGACCGACCTCAGGCTGGCGAGTGTGTCCCAGCCGAACGTCCCCAAGGGAGCGATTCTCGACACCCGCAGCGCGCTGGACCGGGCGGTGCTCTACCCGGTCGGCGCCAACGAGTTGCTGACCAGCGCCAGGCTGACCAGCCTCACCGGAGCGGACGGGATCTCGGCGACCATCGAGCCCGGCAAGCGGGCGATCGCGGTGCCGATCACCGACGCCAGCGGCGTGGCCGGCCTCATCCAGCCGCGCTCGCGGGTGGACGTGCTGTTCACGCGGGCCGGGTCGGTGGCCGAGGCCAGCACCATTACCATCTTGCAGGACATCGAGGTTCTGGCTATCGGGCGTACCACCCAGGCCCTCCAGACAACCACCGTTGACCCGCGCGCGCCGCGGGCGGCCACCGCCACGCTGCTGGTCACGCCGGAGGAAGCGCGCAAGCTGGAGCTGGCCAAGAACCAGGGCAAGCTCAGCCTGGCGCTGCGCAATCCGCTGGATCGCGGGAAGGCGCCGGACAGCCCGCCGGTGACCTTCGACGCGCTGGATCCGGGGATCTACGCCCGCACCGCCCGCGCCCGCCGCGGCCTGCCGCCCAACGTCGGGGCCGGCAGGGCTTCCGACGTCCAGGATGATGCCGCCTGGCGCGAGCTGATCGGCGAGCGCAAGCGTGAAGAGAAGAAAGAGCCGCCCAAGCCGAGGGCGATCGTGGACGTCTTCCGCGGCGATAAGCACGTGCAGGAAATCTTCCCATGATGATCCGACAGATCTTGTTCCTGGCAGTAGCGGCGCTGGGCGTCTGCGCTCAGCCGGCCACCATGCCGGTTGGCTCCGCGCGCGACCTCTCCATCATGCTCGGACGCGGCCACTTGCTGCGCTTCCAGCAGGACGTGAAGCGCGTGGCCGTGGCCGAGCCGAAGATCGCCGATGCGGTGGTGGTCTCGCCCCAGGAGGTGATGATTACCGCCAAGGGCGCCGGCCACACCACGCTGGTCATCTGGGAAACCGGCTCGGAGCCCATTCAGTACAACGTGCGCGTGATTAATGACACCACCGAGCTGGAGACCCTCCGCCGCGAACTGGTGGACAAGTTTCCCCAGTGCAACATCAGGGCCGACGGCAACGCCGAGCTGACGGTGCTGACCGGGACGGCGAAGGACGCCGACGAATCCAGGCACGCGGCCGCGCTGGCGGCGACCTATTCCAAGAAGGTCGAGAACCTCATCCAGGTTCCGCCGCCCCCCGATCCGCGCCAGATCCTGTTGCAGGTCAAGTTCGCCAGCGTGGACCGGGTGGCGCTGGCCGAGCTGGGCTTCAATTACTTCAGCCGGAACGACAAGACGCTGGGCTCGCTCACCACCCAGCAGTTCGCCCAACCCCGCTTCAGCCAGCTCCAGTTCCAGGACCAGCAGTTCGAAAACGCCACCGTCAGCTTCTCGGACCTGCTGAACATCTTCCTCTTCCGGCCCGATCTGAACATCGGCGGGACCATCCGCGCCTTGCAGGGCCGAAACCTGTTGCAGATCCTGGCCGAGCCGAACCTGATCACGGTCGAGGGCAAGGAAGCCAGCTTTCTGGCCGGCGGCCAGTTCCCGTTCCCCACCATCACCACCACCCCGACCGGCGGGGCCATCGCCCCGGTGGTCAGCGTGCAGTTCAAGAATTTCGGCGTGCAGTTGAACTTCACCCCGACGGTGACCAGCGCCGGCGCCATCCGGCTGAAGGTCGCCCCCGAGGTGAGCTCGCTGGACTTCGCCAACGCAGTCAGCTTGCAGGGCTTCCTCATCCCGGCGGTGGCCACCCGCAGGGCTGAGACGGAAGTCATCCTGAAGGACGGCGAGACGTTCGCGGTCGCCGGCCTGCTGGACAACCGGGTGGAGCAGGTGCTCAGCCGCATCCCCGGCATCGGCGACATCCCGATCATCGGCCACCTCTTCCGCGGCCGCTCCACCCGCAAGTCGGCCAACGAGCTGCTGGTGGTGATCACGCCGCGCTTCGTGCGCCCGCTGAGCGCGGAGGAGAGGGCGGCGCTGCCGGAAACCATTGAGGCCTTCCTGCCGCCGGCCATCGCGGAGAAAGCGGCCAAGGAAGGCAAGAAGCGAGAGGCCAAGAAGCCGGAGTTCGTCGGACCCCGTGGGCACCAGGAACCCAAGTAGGATAAGGCTCCTGCCTTGTCCGTCCGCACCGAGGCAAGACAAGCCCGGAGGCTTATCCTACCGCCGCGGCGTCACCTCTATCCAACTGCTGGTCATCATGGTGCCGGTGATCTTCGGCCTGATGGGCTTCGCGGTGGATCTCGGCCGCCTTTACCTGATCCGCGGCGAGCTGAAGACGGCCGCCAATGCCATGGCGCTGGCCGCCGCCGGGCAGTTGATCGGCACCGACGCCGCGCTGGAGATCGCCACCGATACGGCCCTGCTGACGCTGGACCAGGGAACGGGCGCCGGGAACCGGTACAACTTCGGCATGTTGCAGATCGGCCAGACGACCGGGCTGCTCACCAGCGAGACGCCGACGCCCGCTTACTACTCTACCGTGGCCAATGCCACCGCCAGCGACGCGGAAGGAGGCGAGGAAGCCAGCGGGACCACCGCGCGGCACGTCCGGCTGCGGGTGACCGCCGAGGCGCCGCTGCTGTTCTGGAGTTTCCTGTCGCTGGGCCAGGAACGCAAAACCAGCGTCACCGCCCAGGCGGTGGCCGGGCGGAGCGCGCCGCTGTGCACCGCCTGCGGCATCGAACCCCTGGCCATCGCCGCCCTCGACCTGGAGGACGCCACCGATTTCGGCCTCATCCCGGCCACGAAATACACCCTCGCCTACTTCTGTACCGGCGCCCCGACCCCGGCGCCGCTCTCCGGCACGGCTCAGGTCGTCCGCTATCTGATTCTGGACCACTACAACGCCGAGGCCGAGACGCTGGCCGACGAGGCGACGCAGTTGTACCGCATCGGCGCCCAGGGCCTGCTGCCCTCGACCAACCAGGCCATCTCCTGCCTGGCGGTCAACGCCGAGAAGCTGGTCTGGTCCAGCGCCGCGCCGCGGGCGTGCAACCAGCCGGTCGTTTCGCAGGTCAGCGCCGTGCTGTGCGGTATGGCCAGCCGGTTCAGCACCGAGCTGCCCTCCAGTTGCGCCAGTATCCCCGAGGTGGATGCGGTCTCGATCGCTTACGCGGCCGACAGCGACCTGACCGACCTGGATGATTACGCCACCTACATCGGCAACGCGCGGCGCATCATCACCGTGCCGGTGGTGGAATCGCTGTCCAGCGCCAGTACCATGGTGGTGGTCGGGTTCCGGCAATTCCTGGTGGAGCCGAACCCGAATGACACCAACCTCAACCCGGCCGATTCCAACGGGCGCTTCGCCGCTCTCTACCTCGGCAGTGTGGCCCCGGTCCGCCAGGGGCGCTTCGACGGCTGCCAGCTCGCCGCCGGCCCGGGGAAAGTGGTTCTTCATCAATGAAGCGGCGCGGCACCACCACCCTGGAGACGGCCATGTTCCTGCCGCTGCTGCTGCTGTTGTTCATGGGCATGGTCGAGGTGGGCCGGGTCACTTACACCTATTTCACGCTGCACAAGATGCTGTACTCGCTGGGCCGCCTGCTGGGGACCCAGCAGGGCGTCAACTTCTGCGACGACGCGGATGCCACCGTCGAGACGGCCAAGAACCTGGTCCTCACCGGTACCATAGACGGCTCGGCCGGCCCGCTGGTGGCCAACCTCACCCCCGATCTGGTGCAAGTAAGCATCGAGCGGCGGAACGCCGACTCGGGGGAACTGGAAAACTGCGATTGCGCCGTCCCTGGCTGCGACGTGGTCAACGGCGGCCTGGCGCCGGACTACCTGGTGATTGCGATTCCCGACGGCTACCAGGTGCAGCTTCGCATCCCGTACGTGATGCTGGCCCCTCTCCCGCTCAAGCCCCAGATCCGGGTGCCGTATGGAGGGACGTAGTGTACTGTTTCCAGGCAACCGCTCGCTACGCTCGCGGCTCGGCAGAGTTACCGAGCCGCGACCAAAGGGAGCGGTCTGAGTGCACCAGGATGCGCGGCCAGTCCGGCCAGAGCACGGTGGAGTACGCGCTGGTCTACGCCGGCCTGCTGATGCCGTTGACCTTCATGCTCATCTTCACCGCCCAACTGCTCTGGGTCTGGCACACGGTGGTGGAATTCACCCGCGACGGCGCTCAGTACGCGGCCACCCACTGCTGGCAGAGCGGGGCCGAAAACGTGCTGAACTACATGCGCTCGCACGTGCCGCGCACCATCGACATGGACCAGTTTCAAAGCGGGCAGGCGGAGATCCTGGTCGAGTACCTGGGCCGCGATCCCGAGACCGGCGAGCTGGTGGAGTTCGCCTGCGAAGGGGGCGAGTGCAGCACCGCCTGCGTTCCCGACTTCCTCACCGTCCGCGTTCAGAATTACCAGTTCCGGCGGTTCCAGGCCTTCCTGGGGCTGCCGCCGGTCGGCATCCCCGACTTTCGCGCCTCGATGCCGATGGAAAGCGCCGGTTGCAGTGTGGACGAGGAGGGCAGCACCTGTTTACCGTAGAGGAGTATTAGCATGGCTATTTCCCTGTTGGTGGCTTCCGGCGACGAGCACTTCCGCGAGATGGTGCGGGAGAACCTGCTCAACATCGCCAATGCCAAGGTGATCTCCGAGTACACCGAGATCACCCCCAATCTCTACATCCGCGTGCTGCAAGACCTGGAACGCCAGCCCGAGGCCGCCCTGGTGATGGACCTGGCCGGCGACGCCGAAACGGCGCTGAAGGCGCTGGAGAAGGTCAAGCAGGCGGCCCCGGACCTGTTCGTCATCGCCTCCAACTACCAGGCCGATGGCGAGACCATCATCGCCACCGTGCGGGCCGGCGCTAACGACTTCCTCCACCAGCCTTTCAAGCGGCTGGAGTTCCGCGAGACGATGAACCGGCTGGAGCACGCCCCGCGCCGCGGCGGCTCCGGGGCCAGCAAGCTCGGCAGGATCTACACGTTTCTCGGCACCAAGGGCGGCGTGGGCACCACCACGCTGGCGGTCAACTTCGCCGCCGTGCTGGCCCAGCGGCGGCAGCAGACGGTGCTGATCGACCTGGACTGGATGGGCAACGATTGCGCCATGCAGTTCGGGGCCGCACCGCAGAACACGCTGCTCGAGATCGGCGAGAACCTGAGCCGCATGGACCAGGCGCTGTTCGAGGGCTTGGTAACCCGCGACCCGCTCGGCCTGTTTCTTGTCGGCCCGCCCGATTCGCTCGATCACCGCGGCTATTTTACCGAGCCGATGTTCCGCGAGTTTTCCGCCTTCCTGGTCGAGAGGTACGAGTCGGTGGTGATCGACGCCGGCCGGGCGGTCTCCGACGAGGTGGTGCTCGGCGCCTTGCAGGTCTCCAGCGTGATCTTCCTGGTCGTCACCCAGGAGTTCCCCGCCATCCGCAACGCCCAGCGCTACCTCTCCTTCCTGATGCGGATGGGCTTCAGCCAGGACCAGATCAAGGTGGTGGTGAACCAGTTCACCAAGCGGGTCAACTCTAATCACGCCAGCCTGGAGCAGATCCAGCAGACACTCAACCAGCCGGTCTTCCACGGCATCGCCGGCTCGCCGGCGGTGCTGGCGGCCATCAACCGCGCCCGCCCGCTGGTGGCCGAACAGAAGCTGGGCGGCGACCTCGACCGCTCCTTCCGCGCATTTGTCGATAAGGCCACGGCCGCCAAGGCGGCGGCCAAGGCGGGGTGAGGAATTTCGGTGACAGGCGACGAAATTCGTCATCGGAGCAGGCCGAAGCAACACGTATTTGAATTTCGTTGCCTGTCACCGAAATTCCGAGGCGGGGACTAAACTGGAACTATGGGAACACGGACGCTCAGCCGGCCCGGCACCGGGACCGAACGCTGGTTCGAAATCAAGAGCCAGATTCACTCCAAGCTGGTGAACTCGCTCAGCCCGGAGCAACTGCGGTCGCTGAACAAGGACGGCATGCGCAGCCAGATCGGCCTGACGGTGGAGCGGCTGGTCACCGAGGAGGCCATCCCGCTGACGGTGGCCGAGCGCGAGCGGCTGATCGAAGAGGTGCTCGACGAGGTCTTCGGGCTGGGCCCGCTGGAGGTGTTGCTCAAGGACCCTTCGATCAGCGACATCATGGTCAACGGGTTCGACAACGTCTACATCGAGCGCGGCGGGCGCATGGTGGAGACCAACATCCGCTTCAAGGACACCGCCCACGTGCGGATGATCATCGACCGCATCGTCTCCAACATCGGCCGGCGCATCGACGACTCCTCCCCCATCGTGGACGCGCGGTTGGACGACGGCTCGCGCGTTTGCGCCGTCATCCCGCCCATCTCGCTGATCGGCCCGGTGCTCTCCATCCGGCGGTTCGGCAAGAAGCTGCTCTCGACCGAGGACCTGTTGAAGAACGAGACGCTCACCACCGGGATGCTGGATTTCCTCAGCGGCTGCGTCGAGGCGCGGCTTAACGCGGTCATCTCCGGCGGCTCGGCTTCGGGCAAGACCACCATGCTGAACACGCTCTCGCGCTTCATTCCCGAGGAGGAGCGCATCGTCACCATCGAGGACACCGCCGAGCTCCAGCTCCAGCAGTCGCACGTGGTGCGCCTGGAGACGCGCCCGGTGAACATCGAGGGCGCCGGCGCCATCGCCCAGCGCGACCTGGTCATCAACTCGCTGCGCATGCGGCCGGACCGCATCGTCATCGGCGAGTGCCGCGGCTCCGAGGCGATGGACATGCTCCAGGCCATGAACACCGGCCACGAGGGCTCGATGACCTCGGTGCACGCCAACTCGGCCCGCGACGCCTTTTCGCGCCTGGAGACGATGGTGATGATGGCCAGCCAGCACATCCCCGACAAGGTCATCCGCCAGATGCTGGCCTCGGCCATCCACATCGTCATCCACATGGTGCGGCTGAGCGACGGCAGCCGCAAGATTGCCAGCGTGAGCGAGGTGCTGGGGGTCGAGCAGGGGATCGTCGAGATCCGCGACGTCTTCGAGTTCGAACGCCTGGGCATCAGCCCGCGCGGCAAGGTGCTCGGCAAGTTCCGCGCCAGCGGCTACCGGCCCGCCTGCCTGGACCGGCTCAAGTCCTACGGCATCCACCTCTCGCAATCGGTCTTCCAGGAAGAGCACGAAGTGAAGGAGCGATGACGGTCACCGTATTCTTTTTCCTCGCCTTCCTGATCTTCACCGCCGCCCTGCTGGTGGCCGGCTACCTGGTGTGGTCGGTGCCGCAGCAGCAGGCCGAGCGGGTGTTGTCGGGGCGGCTGCGCGAGGTGCGGGCGCAGGCCGGCGCCCGCGCGCGGTCCAGCCCCGAGCTGATGCTGCGCGAGCGGCGCTCGGCGCTGGCCTCGCTGGGCAAGCTGCTCTCCTGGCTGGGCGGCATCCGGCGCGTGCAGGATTACATCGATCAGGCCAACCTCAAGTACCGCCCCGCCGAGGTGGTGATTGTTTCGCTGCTCCTCGGCATGGGCTTCTTTGTCCTGCTCGGACTGGCCGGTCTGAAGCTGCTGCTGTTGCGCCTGCTGCTGGCGGCGGCGCTGGGCGCCCTGCCGCTGCTCTACATCCTGCGCGTGCGCCAGAAGCGCCTGAGGAAGTTCGAGGAGAACCTGCCGGACGCCATCGATCTGTTCAACCGCTCGATGAAGGCGGGACACAACATCCACGCCGGGCTGGAGACGGTGGCCAACGAGACCTTCGATCCGGTGCGGATGGAGTTCCGCAAGGTGATCGAGGAGCTGGCGCTGGGCTCGCCGCTGGAACAGGCTCTGCACGGGCTGGGGCGGCGCATGCCGCTGATCGACTTGAAGTTCTTCATCACCGGGCTGATCCTCCAGCGCCAGACCGGCGCCAACCTGGTCAGCGTGCTGGAGAACCTCTCGCTGCTGATGCGCGAGCGGCTCAACCTGGCCGCGCGGATGAAGGCGCACACCGCCCAGCAGCGCTTCTCGGCCGGCCTGTTGTGCGCGCTGCCGCTGGTGGTCGCCCTCGGCATGTGGTTCCTCAAGCCCGAGTACATCCGGCTGCTGTACACCCATCCGGTGGGAAGCAAGTTTTTGACCTACGCGATCATCTCGGAGATCGTGGGCATCCTGATCATCCGCCGGATCTCCAATGTGAGGTTTTAGCGATGCTGGCGGTGTTCTTCGTACTGGTCTTCGCCACCGTAGCCGCGCTGATCTGGTCGGCCTTCGCGCTGTTCCAGGGCCGGGACGATCCGCTTGGGGACCGGCTGGAGGAGCTCCAGGCCAACGCGATGGTAACTCCGGGCCGGGCGCCGCGGCGGCGGGCCGGCGGCGGCGTGCTGAATCTGATCAGCCTGTTTCCGGGCGGCGAGGACTGGCTGCGAACCACCGAGCGCGAGCTGAACCAGGCCGGCGTGCGGCGCCGCGAAGCGCTGGCGGTCTATGCGCTCGGCCACCTGCTGTTCCTGGCCGGAGCGCTGGCCGGCATGGCCTGGCTCCAGCGCAACAACTCCGGGGTGACCGTTCTCACCGCCATGGTGGCCGCCGGCATTCTGGGCTGGCTGCTCCCGCAGCAGGTGCTGCACTACCTGGTGCGGCGCTACCGCCGCCGGCTTCAGGAAGCGCTGCCGGACACGGTGGACCTGCTGGGCATCGTGCTCGGCACCGGCCTCGCGCTCGACCAGGCCATCACGCGGGTCAGCGAGGAGATGCAGTACATCTACCCCGAGCTGGCCAACGAGTTCTACACCGTGGTCATGCAGGTAAGGGCCGGCCAGGAGCGCA
>ERZ1292640.2378-Hain-H43-02um-R1-2378-length-15096-cov-46_pt1 | contig 15096 bp, 11 predicted proteins | sample MGYA00564404_ERZ1292640 | MGnify/ENA primary metagenome ERZ1292640 (study PRJEB36523, sample SAMEA6512636) | groundwater metagenome | collected 2019-01-08 | study: AquaDiva: Metagenomics assemblies of 32 groundwater samples
AGCGGCTCGGCGCCGGCCAGCATCCGGATGAGCGTCGATTTGCCGGCGCCGTTGACGCCCACCAGCGCGATGCGGGCGCCGCGCTCGATGGTGAAGCTCACGCCCGAAAACACCAGCCGCTCGCCGTAGCGCTTCTCCACTTCACTGAACTCGGCCACCACGCGCCCGCTCGGCTTGGGCTGCGGGAACGAGAAGTGAACCGTCTTTTCCTCCGGCGGCAGCTCGATCCGCTCCATGCGCTCCAGTTCCTTGATGCGGCTCTGGACCTGCCGCGCCTTGGTGGCCTGGTAGCGGAAGCGGTTGATGAACGCCTCCAGTTGGCGGATGCGGTCCTGCTGGTTCCTGGCGGCCGCTTCGAGCTGGCCGCGGCGCTGATCGCGCAATTCCACGTACCGTGTGTAGTCGCCGGCGTAGAAGTGGAGGCGCTGGTTCCAGATCTCGACCACCTTGCGCACCGTCACATCGAGGAAGTAGCGGTCGTGCGAGACGAGGATGAAGGCGTAAGGATAGGAACCGAGGTAGCCCTCCAGCCAGTTGCGCGCTTCCAGGTCCAGGTGGTTGGTGGGCTCGTCCAGCAGCAGCACGTTGGGCCTGGCCAGCAGCAGACGGGCCAGCGCGATGCGCATCTGCCAGCCGCCGGAGAACTCCTCGGTGCGCCGTGTCCAGTCCTCGGTGGGGAAACCCAGGCCGGCCAGCACGGCGCCCACCTGGGCCTCGATGGCGTAGCCGTCGCGGGCGCGCAGCTCACCCTCCAGCCGCTGGAAGCGCTCGGCCACCAGGCGGTAGCCGGCGCTCTCCGGATCCAGTTCGGCCATGCTGTGCGTAAGCGCCTCCAGCTCTTCCTCCATCGCGCGCACCTCGGCGAAGACGGAGAGGCACTCGGCGAACACGGTGCGGCCCGAGAGCGAAAGGCCGTCCTGCGGCAGGTAGCCGGCGCTGATGCCCTTGGCGGTCATGATGCCGCCGCCGTCGAGCGACTCCAGCCCGGCGACGATCTTCAGCAGCGTGGTTTTCCCGGTGCCATTGGCGCCGACCAGCCCGACGCGGTCGTTCGGGGTGATGAGCCAGTCCGCCCCTTCGAACAGGGCCTTGGGGCCGTAACGCTTGGCGGCGCCGGAGAGCTGGATCATTGCCGGCGCAGGATGCGTCCCGGCCGCGCCCCGGTCAGCTTGCCGTTCTCCACCACCGCCTGGCCGTTGACCAGCACCAGGTCAAAGCCCTCGGAGAACTGGTGCGGCTGCTGGTAGGTGGCCTTGTCCTGGACGCGGGCCGGGTCGAACAGCACCAGATCGGCGGCGTAGCCCTCGCGCACCTGGCCGCGGTCGCGGAAGCTAAAGGTGCGCGCCGGGAGCGAAGTCATCTTGCGGACGGCGTCCTCCAGCGAGATGAGGTTCCGCCCGCGCACGTACTCGGCCAGCACGCGCGCGTTGGTGCCGTAAGATCGCGGGTGCGGCATGCCGGCGCCGAACTCGCGCACGCCGCCGTCGCTGGCCACGGCCGTGAAGGGATGGGCCATGATGCGCTCGACGTCCTTGGCGCCCATCGAGTGGTAGACCATCGAGGGCGCGCCCTTTTCCATCAGCTCCAGGATCATCTGGATCTCGTGCTTGCGGCCCTTTTTGCCGCGCTTCATCCGGGTGATCTCGCTGATGTTCTTGCCCTCGATCGACCGGTCATACTCGCAGCCGGCCACGATCGCGTAGGAGTAGTCCTTGTGGCCGAGGCTCTTCAGGCGCTGCTCCATTTCGCGGGCGATCCGCGCGCGGGTCTTCGGATCGGCCAGCCGCTCCTTGATCTTGGCCTCGCCGTCGGCCAGCGCCCAGCTTGGCAGCGTGATGCCGAGCCCGGTGCTGGAGTGGTCATAAGGATACTGATCCACCAGCACATCGACGCCGTCGCGGCGCGACTTCTCGATCAGCGCCAGCGATTTGGCGCTCGCGCCCCACAGCTTCCGGTTGTCGATCTTGAAGTGAGCGAGCTCGACCGGCATGCCGGCCTCGCGGCCTACGCGCACGGCCTCTTCGATCGCCTGGAGGACGCGCTCGCCCTCATCGCGCATGTGGCTGGCGTAAACGCCGCCGTGCCTGGCCGCCGCCCTGGCCACGGCCACGACCTCTTCGGTGTTGGCGTAAGTGCCGGGGATGTAGATCAGCCCGGTCGAGAAACCCACCGCTCCCTCGCCCATGGCCTGCTCGACCAGCTCCTGCATCCTGGCGATCTCCTCCGGGGTGGCCTGCCGGTTGGCCGTGCCCATCGCCTGGCGGCGGACCGTGTTGTGCCCGACCAGCGAAGCGACGTTGAGGCCGATGCCCGTCTTCTCCAGGCGGGCGAAGGCCTCGGCCAGGTTCGACCAGGAGCCGCCGCAGTTGCCGGTGACCACGGTGGTGACGCCATCCATGATGTAGTTGTCGCCGCCGGGCGCCTTCTCGATGCCGCCCTCGACGTGGGTGTGCACGTCGATGAAGCCGGGGGCGACCACGCGCCCGGCGGCGTCGATGACGCGCGGGGCGGTCGCCTGCTGTAACCGGCCCACCGCGGCGATGCGGCCGTCCTTGACGGCCACGTCGGCGCGGAACCACGGGTTGCCGGCGCCATCGACGACGCGGGCGTTGCGGATGAGCAGGTCGAAATCAGCGGCGTACAAAGCGACCGCACAACAGAAGGTCAGCAGTAGGCGCATGAGGTACACTCCAATCGGGCGGGGCTCACGGTCCGCAGAAAAAGTCCAGCGCCCTGGCGATGAACTTCTTGAGCTCGGGCCGCGGCACCACCCCATCGACCATTCCATTCTTCAACAGGAACTCGGCGCGCTGGAAGCCGTCGGGCAATTTCTGGCGGATGGTCTGCTCGATGACGCGCGGCCCGGCGAAGCCGATCAGCGCGCCCGGTTCGGCGATGTTCAGGTCGCCCAGCATGGCGAAGCTGGCGGTGACGCCGCCGGTGGTGGGATCGGTCAGCACGCTCAGGAAGGGCACGCGCGCTTCGTCCAGCCGCATCAGGGCGGCCGAGATCTTGGCCATCTGCACCAGGCTCACGGCGCCTTCCTGCATGCGGGCGCCGCCGGAGGCGGAGACAATGACCAGCGGCATGCGGTGGGCGAGCGAGCGTTCAATGGCGCGGGTGATCTTCTCGCCCACTGCCGCGCCCATGCTGCCGCCGATGAACTTCAGCTCGAGCGCGCAGATGTAGACGGGGCGGCCCGCCAGCGTCCCGCCGCCCGAGATGGCCGCATCGGCCAGGTTGGTGGCCTGGCGCATCGAGGACAGCCGCTCGCGGTAGGGCTTCGCGTCCACGAATTCGAGCGGGTCGGCCGAGGTGAGGCCGGCGTCGAAGGTCTCCCACTCGCGGTCGAAAAGCTGCCGCAGCCGGGTGGCGGCATCGACGCGGAAGTGATGGGCGCACTTGGGGCAGACGTGCAGGTTGTCCTCCAGCGCCTTCCGCCAGATGATCTGGCGGCAGCCGTCGCACTTCAGCCAGAGGCCCTCGGTGCGGACGCGCCGCGCGCCCTCCTCGGGGGTGGCTTCGGGTTTGGCTTTCTGTCTGGCGAACCAGGGCATGAGCTAAAACTCGATCCCGCGCCGGGCCAGGATGCCCTGCTGAAACGGGTGCTTGATCTCCTTGATCTCGCTGACCAGGTCGGCCGCCTCGATCAGTCTGGGGTGCGCGTTGCGGCCGGTGCAGATGACGTGCAGCTTTTCCGGACGCGAAGCCAGGCCCTCCAGCACGCGGTTGATGGGGAGCATCCCGTAGTCGACCGCACAGTTAATCTCGTCCAGAATGAGCATGTCGTACTTCTGGGAAGCCATCTCCGCCAGGGCGGTCTGCCACGCTCGTTCGGCCATCCGGATGTCCTCCGCGTCCACGCTGCCGGCCTTGACGAAGCCCCGGCCCATGGGCCGGATCTCGAAGGCCCCGCCCAGCATCCGCGCCGCGTCCAACTCTCCATAGTGCCACGATCCCTTGATGAACTGGATCATAAGCGCCTTGAAGCCGTGGCCGACAGCGCGCAACGCCGTACCCATGGCCGCCGTGGTCTTCCCCTTGCCGTTGCCGGTGAAGACCAGCAGCAGCCCGCGCTGCGACTCACCCATCGTCTTACGGTAGCGCGCCGGCGCGGCGGGGTGCAAATGGTGCGGTGTGATGACTGCGGGGCATCGACTACAGCGGGGCATCGAACCCGCTTGAGGATGTCCGCAAGATCCGGAGGCTCTCGACAGCTACAAAATCACCTGAAGTGGGCCGGAGGCCGCAAAGAGGGATCTGGTGCGATTTGGCGATGTACTGCAAGGATGAGATTCCGTGTGGTCTTGGAGATCGAGGAAGCAATTCACCTCTACCTCTCGCCGGTCTCGCTGAGGCCGGACAAGCTACGGCGGATGCTTCCGTCACGCGGGGAAATCTCTGCCCGCTACTGACTGAAACCATTGGTCGGGGCGGGCGGATCTTATCGAAGCTGCGCACCAGAGTGTCTTCGCTTTCTGACCGAGCACGATACGAGGCCAAGAGTCCAATCGCGAAGTTGAGGGCCACAAAAGCGGAACAGTAGACAACCGTCGCCAAGATACCAGCCAGCATAGCCGAAAAAGTTGTCCAGAGCTTTTCCGGGCCGCCATCTAGAGTCTGTCCCATTTCCCCCTTTTTTGACAAGAGCGAGGTGCAGATGTCGTCTCCGAGGACGGTGTCGAACACAAATTGTCCCCAGTGCGTTGATTTTCCTGAGTGCGGGATTTTGTTCGCCAGCGCGGATGGCCCAGCACCAACTCCCTATCCACAATCAACCCCGCCTGGTTCTCCCCCAGAAGCAACTGGCTGCCGGACCCCTCCGCCCCGCCCCTCGGAGCACCATGCGAAAATTGGGACAGACTCTAGCTACTCTCACTTCTGCTATCCTGCGCCCATGAGGGCGCTGGTCAAAGCCAAGCCGGAGCCCGGCCTGTGGCTGGAGGAGGTTCCCCGGCCCGAGGTCGGCATCAACGACGTTCTGATCAAAGTCGATCGCTCCGCCATCTGCGGGACCGACCTGCACATCTGGAACTGGGACGACTGGGCGCGCAAGACCATTCCGGTGCCCATGGTCGTAGGCCACGAGTTCGTGGGGACGGTCATGGAGGTCGGCGCGAACGTCTCGGATTTCTTCCCTGGTGAAGTGGTCGGCGGCGAGGGTCACCTCGTCTGCGGGCGCTGCCGCAACTGCCTGGCCGGCCGCCGCCACCTCTGCGCCCGGACGATGGGCATCGGCGTCAACTCCCCCGGGGCGTACGCCGAGTACATCGCGCTGCCTATGACCAACGTCTGGCACCACCGGCCCTCGGTGCCGCGGGAGGTCGCCTGCATCTTCGACCCCTTCGGCAACGCCGTCCATGCGGCGCTCTCGTTCCCGGTCCTCGGCGAGGACGTGCTCATCACCGGCGCCGGGCCCATCGGCATCATGGCCGCGGCGGTAGTGCGCCACGCCAGCGCCCGGCACGTGGTGATCACCGACGTCAATCCCTACCGCCTGGAGCTGGCCCGCAAGATGGGCGTCACCCGGGCGGTGGACGTCCGCCAGCGCACGCTGGCCGACGTACAAAAGGAGCTGGACATGAAAGAGGGCTTCGACGTCGGGCTGGAGATGTCCGGCAATCCCTCGGCCTTCCGCGACATGCTCGACAACATGTGCCACGGCAGCCGGATCGCCATGCTCGGCATCCCGCCCGGGGAGATGGCGATCGACTGGAACAAGGTCATCTTCAACATGCTCACCATCAAGGGAATCTACGGCCGGGAGATGTACGAGACCTGGTACAAGATGACCGTCATGATCGAATCCGGCCTCGACATCAGCCCGGTCATTACCCATCGCTTCCACTTCACCGAGTTCGAGAAGGCCTTCCAGGTGATGCTTTCGGGCCAATCGGGCAAAGTGATCCTCGAATGGGATAGCCGCGGCTAACCGATCGGATAGTCGTTCGGGGCTCACTCGCCCGTAATTCACTGATTTCCCATGGCTGCGCCCCCGGCCCCCCGCGTGCACTCCGTATGGGCCGGAGGCAGGCCATCATGACCGAGCGGCTCATCGCTAACCCGGGTGAACGGCGCGAGGCGGTTCTCCAGTTGATCCGCTCCGCGCGGCGCCGGCTGGCTCTCTCGGTGTTCCGCTGCACCGATTTCAAGATCCTGGACGAGCTGGCGGCCGCGCTCGAACGCGGCGTCGAGGTCCGGCTGCTATTCACGCGGCGAGCCAAGGGCTGGAGCAAGCGGCTTGACCTCATCAGGTCCTACACGGAAAGCATGGGCGTCGGAGTGCGCCAGTACGCCGGGCCGGAGTCCAAGTACCACGCCAAGTACGGCGTGGCCGATGACGGGCCGGGGTTCGTAGCCTCCCTCAACTTTACCCACAAGTGCCTGGATACGACCTGCGATTTTCTCCTGCTGACGCGGGATCCCGAGGTCGTCTCCGGCCTCTGGAAGCTGTTTGAAGCGGATTGGGGTGAGCCGGGCGCCGCATTGCCGGACGACATCGGCCAGCGGCTGATCGTCGGGCCGGAGAACGCGCGCGCCCGGCTTAGGGCTTTGTTCGAGCAGGCCCGGCGCAGCATCCACATCGTCGATCACAAGGTCGACGACGAGGAGTTCGCGGACTTGCTGGAGCGCAAGCGGCGCCAGGGGGTCGCCATAGACGTGGTGACTTCCGTGCCGGCCAACCTGCTGCCGCACGGCAAGATGTTCCTCATCGATGGAGAGACGCTGGTAGTAGGCAGCGCTTCGCTCTCGCGCGCCAGCCTCGATGCCCGGCGCGAGCTGGCCCTGGTAGTGCGGGACCAGGGCTGCGTGGCCGAGGCTGGCGCGCTTTTCCAAAAGGGGATATTCCAATGAACCGGCGAGCCATTCTGTTGTTAATTGCAGCGGCCGTCGCGGGGCCGGTCTCTGGCCAGCGCCAGGCCGATCTGTTCGACGGCAAGGTCCTTCACGAGGTCCGCCTGGCAATCCATCCGGCCGACTGGCGCCGGCTCCAGGAACACTACCTCGACAACACCTACTATCCCTGCGACTTCGAGTGGCGCGGCCGCATCGTCGCCAACTCCGGCGTCCGCTCGCGCGGCCGCGGCAGCCGCAGCGCCGACAAGCCCAACCTGCGCCTGGACTTCAACTACTTCGAGGCCAAGCAGGAGTTTCTCGGCCTCAAGGCGATCAACCTCAAGGCCAACAACCAGGACGCGTCGCTTCTGAGGGAGCGGCTCGCCATGGCGTTTTTCCAGCGCGTGGGACTGCCGGCGCCCCGTGTGGCGCACGCCCGCCTTTACGTCAACGACGAATACGCCGGACTCTACCTCATCATGGAAGAGGTGGATAAGCGCTTCCTGAAGAGGACCCTCGACCAGGACGATGGCTATCTCTACAAGCTCGAACCGCCGGGCAAGCCCTATCACTTCGAGTACTTCGGCCCTGACCCCGCTTTGTACTCACCCTCGCCCTTCGAGCCAAAGACGCATGAGAAGGACCCGGACCCGGCGCCGCTGGAAGCGATGCTGCGGCTCATCAACACCTCATCCGATGCCGACTTCGAGCGGGTAGTGGGCGAGTATCTTGATCTCAGACTGTTCTTGACGTATGTCGCGGTCGAGAGCGTGCTGGCCGACTACGATGGCGTCCTCGGGACGGCCATAGGAACCAACAACTTCTACCTCTACCGCTTCGAGCGCAGCACCCTGTTCCAGTTCATTCCGTGGGATAAGGACGGCGCCTTCAACTGGGAGAAGCGATCGGTCTGGGATGGCGCTGACCTCAACGTCCTGATGCGCCGGGCCACGGCGCTGCCCGAACTCCGGCGGGTGTACCTTGATGCACTCCTCAGCGCCGCCGCCGCCCTCGACGGCTGGCTCGAGCAAGAGATCCTCAGGCAATATGAGCAAATCCGCACCGCCGCCTACGAGGATTCCCACAAGCTGCTCATGGAGGCGGGCGTGCTGAAACCCTCCTCGAACGCCGAGTTTGAGGCCTCGGTACTCCGCCTGCTCGACTTCGCCCGCCTGCGCGCCGACTTCGTCCGCCGCGAGGTCAGCCAGGACTGGGCGATGGCGCCTGCCGAGCCGTAATTCGGTGACAGGCTACGCTTTCACCAATTTAATGTCCACCGGCGGAAGACTGAATTAGTGTCCCCATCGGGGATGGTGGAAACCCCTCGCCTTCAGGCGAAGCAAGATTGGCGATATGGTCGCCTCGGCGACCATGAGCCCATCCGCAGGGGCGAAAGGAGTTTCAGCCGACTTCAAGTCGGCAACGACGCCGGTAACAGATGAGGAGGCCAGGAAAACGCGACTGCTCGTCCCTTGGCGGAACCTCCCGGCTTACAGCCGGGAGAGGATTCAGTGAAAGCGTAGCCTGTCACCGAATCAGGCGGCGACGGGGATGGCTTCGGGCAGGGACTGGAGGTTCGGCAGCCTCTCCAGGAAGAGCCTTCGGATCAAGCGGTGCTGCTGGTAGAGGGACTGTTCGGCGTCCACGGTAACGAATCCGAAGATTTCGGCCATGGCCTTGTACTCTCCGATGACGCGGGTCATGAACTGCCGGTAGCTCTCGTAGGGGTCGGCGATCCCGGTTACGTCCTGCCCTGCTTCGTAGTACTTCGGCGCCCGCGTGGCGGCGATGCGCTGTAAGGAGACCTCCGGTGAAACCGAGAAGTAGAAGACCAGGTCAGGCCAGATGACCGGCTCATAGGCGCGGAGCACGCGTTGGGGATCAAGCCCGCGGGAGGTGTCCCGTGCCAGCGCGGTGAAAACGTGCCGGTCGGCGATGACCAGGGCCCCGCGTTCTAGGGCCGGCAGCACCTCGTAGGTCATGCGCCAGCGGTAGTCGGCGGCGTGGAGCAGGCAGAAGTCCACCGGATCCAGCGACCGCTCCTCCTTCCGCATCTTGATGATGGGTTTGACGGTGGGCGAGGAGTTCCACTTGGTGGAAGCCACGTAGTGACCCTCGCTCTTCAGCCACATCTTGAAGAGCTTGCGTTGGGTGCTCTTGCCGGAGCCGTCCGGCCCTTCGAATGCTATCAGCAAGCCGCGCTGTTTCTGGTGGCCTCGCATGGCGCCCGTCCTCCTCTCCCCTACGTGAGCAATTTGGCTGCCATTCGGTAGATCTCGCCCGTCTCTGCCACCGAGAACCAGATTTCCCTCCGCCAGATCGTCATCCCATGCGGCGCCAACACCACGCCCTCCGCCTGCGGCTCGGTGAACGGCAGCATGAGTTGCCGGAGGATCTTGCCGGTCTTCGGCGACATCTTGAAGAAGGACCGCAGGTTGGTCTCGGCGCACCAGAGCGAGCCGTCGGGGTCCCAGCCCAGCCCGTGCGGCCGGATCCCGGGGGCGGGGAAGGATCGGAGAACGGCGCCGCCGTCGGGGTTCACTGCGTAGATGGTCGCCGAAGGCGGCACCGAGACCCAGAGTTCACCGTTGCGGTATTCCAGACCGTGGGCGCCGGTGGGCGTGGCTTTCGGGCCTGGACGCGACCATTTCACGAATCCCGAGCCGGGACTGGGCAACTCCTTCAGCGTCTTGCCGGTGCGCGCATCCACCTTGACCAGAAGCCGGTTGTAGGTGGAGGCGATCCAGAGCGCCGCGCCCTCCACCGTGATGCCGCTGCCGCGATCGGTCTCGGTAGCGAATTCGCGAATTACCGAGCCGTCTTCGAACCGCACCAGCGAGGCCCGGTTGGTCTGCTGGTCGAGCACCCAGAGGCCCTCCGGGCTAGCCTGGAGGCCGTTGGGATGCGGACCGGGCGTGCGAAACGCCCGCTTCGGTGTTGCCGAGATGCTTGTGGGGAAGCTGCTTCCAGCGGCGGAAGCCGTCGCGGGAACCCAGGCCAGCCCCAAGCCGGCCGATTGTATCCAGCGCCTGCGGGTCATCATAAATCCAGCTACCATAGTCTACTTTGCGAGGAGGTGTCAATGCTGCGTTACGTGGCTGCGATTCTGGCTGGGTTGGTGCTGGCGGGTGCGCAAACCGAGCGGGAGTGGGAAGCCCGGTTCCGCGCCATCCCCGAGCCGGAGAATATGCGGGCCTACGTGAAGCGCCTGTCGGCGCGACCGCATCACCTCGGCTCGCCTTACGACCGCGAGAATGCCGGGTGGATTCTCTCCCAGTTCAAGTCGTGGGGGTGGGACGCGCGGATCGAGAGCTTCGAGGTGTTGTTCCCAACGCCCGCCGAGCGCGTGGTCGAGCTGGTCGAGCCGGTGAAGTATCTTGCGAAGCTCCAGGAGCCGGTGGTGCCCGAAGACCCGACCTCCGGGCAGCGGGACGAGCAGCTCCCCACCTATAACGCGTACTCCGCCGATGGCGACGTCACCGCCCCGCTGGTGTACGTCAACTACGGGGTCCCGGAGGACTACGAGCAGCTCCAGCGGCTGGGCATCTCGGTGAAGGGCGCCATCGTGATCGCGCGCTATGGCGTCTCCTGGCGCGGCATCAAGCCCAAGGTCGCCGCCGAGCACGGCGCGCTCGGCTGCCTCATTTACTCCGACCCGCACGAGGACGGCTACTACCACGGCGACGTCTTTCCCGAAGGTCCCTACCGCCCCAAGGACGGCGTGCAGCGCGGCAGCGTGGTGGATATGCCGCTCTATCCGGGCGACCCGCTCACGCCGGGCGCCGGCGCAACCAAAGAGGCAAAGCGCCTGGAGCTCAAGAACGCGCGCACGCTGGCCAGCATCCCGGTGCTGCCCATCTCCTACGCCGACGCACAGCCGCTGCTGGCGGCGCTCAAAGGACCGGTCGCGCCGGTTGCTTGGCGCGGTGCGCTGCCGATCACCTACCGCATCGGCCCCGGCCCGGCCAAAGTGCGCCTGCGGGTGAAGTGCAACTGGGAACTCAAAACCGCTTATGACGTCATCGCCCGCATGCCGGGCGCGATCCACCCCGACGAATGGATCATCCGCGGCAACCACCACGACGCCTGGGTCAACGGGGCGCAGGACCCGCTCACCGGCCTGGCCGCCCTGATGGAGGAGGCCCGCGCGCTGGGCCTGCTGGCCAAGCAGGGATGGAAGCCCAAGCGCACGCTTATCTACTGCGCCTGGGGCGCCGAGGAGCAGGGACTGCTCGGCTCTACCGAATGGGTCGAGGCGCACGCCGAAGAACTGCGGCGCCACGCCGTCGCTTACATCAACACAGACAGCAACAGCCGTGGCTACCTGCGCATCGAGGGATCTCACACGCTGGAGAAGTTCATCAACGGCGTCGCCCGCGACATCGAAGACCCCGAGAAGAAGATCAGCGTGTGGAAGCGCAGCCAGCTTGCGCGCATTGCCGGCTCCCCGGAGGCGCGGCAGGAAGCGCGGCAGCGGGCCGACCTGCGCATCGGCGCACCCGGCTCCGGCTCCGATTACACCGCGTTCGTCCACCACCTCGGCGTGGCCTCGCTGAATCTCGGCTACAGCGGTCTGGATGGCAGCGGGATCTACCATTCCATCTACGATGATTTCTACTGGCTTTCCCGCTTCTCGGATACCGATTACGCCTACGGGCGCGCGCTGGCTCAGACGGCGGGAACCGCGGCCATGCGCTTGGCCGGCGCCGATCTGCTCCCGTTCGACTTCACCAATTTGGCCGACACGGTTCGCCGCTACCTCGGCGAGCTCCAGCAGTTGCTAAAGAGCAAGCAGGAGGAGATCCGCGAGCGCAACCGCCAGATCGAGGAGGGTGTCTTCAGCGCCATCATGGACCCGAAACTACCGGCGCCGCTGCCCGCCATCGAGCCGGCGCCGCCGCACTTGAATTTTGCCCCGTTGGAGAACGCCGTCGAGACACTCACCCGCAGCGCCGCGCGCTACCAGACGGCGGCGGCGAACGGGGCGCCGGCGGCACCGCGCAGCGTCAACAAGCTGCTGATCGAGAGCGAACGCCGCCTCACCAGCACCGAGGGGTTGCGCGGGCGGCCGTGGTTCAAGCACCTCATCTACGCGCCGGGCTGGTACACCGGCTACAGCGCCAAGACGATCCCCGAGGTGCGCGAGGCCATCGAGCAGAAGCGCTGGAGGGACGCCGAGGCCGGCGTGGTCCGCGTTGCCGCTATCCTGGAGCAAGAGGCCGCCCTGATCGATTCGGCGGCGGCGGAACTGAAGTAACTGGGGACAGCCTGCATGTTTCCGGGATAAGAATCGCGCACACCGGGAAACATGCAGGCTGTCCCCGGTATAGTGAGGAAATGGGCCGCCTTGTGTTTGCCTGCCTTCTACTGTCGTTTGGCGCGTCCTGCTCGCCGCCCGCGCCGAAGATCGCCAGCGGCTTCTTCACCACCAGCGACGGGGTGAAGCTGCACTACCTGGAAGCGGGCCGCGGACCGGCCGTCGTCTTCCAGCCCGGCTGGACGATGCCCGCCGAAATCTGGGAGCCGCAGATCCGCCACTTCGCCCAGCGCTATCGCGTGGTCGCGTTGGATCCCCGCTCCCAGGGCGAATCGGAAAAGCCGGCCGAAGGGCACTACCCCGAGCGGCGCGCGCAGGACATCAAGGAACTGGTGGAGCAGTTGAAACTCGCGCCGGCCGTGCTGGTGGGCTGGTCGATGGGAGTGCCGGAACTGCTCGCATACGTCGGCCGGTTCGGGACTTCCACCATCCGCGCGCTGGTGCTGGTGGACGGCTTCATCGGCGACGAGCCGAATCCCAAAATGTCGGCCCAGATCTGGGGCTTCGTCAGGTCGATGCAGGAGGACCGCAGGAAGTTCGCCGGCGAGTTCGTGCGCAGCATGTACAAGAAGCCGCAGCCGGAAGAGTACTACCGGAAGATCATCGCTGCGTCGCTGAAGACTCCTACCAACACTGCGGTGGCGTTGTTCGCCAACGTGTTCGCCACCGGCGACTGGCGGCCGGTGCTCGCCAAGCTGGACCGGCCCGTGCTCTATGTGGCCACGCCGCAGTTGCGCAGCCAGGCGGCGATGGTGAAGCAGCGGCTGCCCTCCGCCCGCGTTGAGATCTTCGAGGACTCCGGCCACGCCTTGTTCGTGGACGAGCCCGAGCGCTTCAGCCGGCTGGTGGAGGAGTTCCTCGGCTCCATCAGATGAACCCAGCCCACCGCCATGAACCGGACAGAACCTCACATCCTCGTGACCTTCGGCGCCACTGGGGACTTGATGCAGCGAAAGCTCCTGCCGGCTCTCTGGAATCTGGCAGCCAAGGGTTGGCCCGACAGGAAGTGCCTTATTCTGGGCACTGGCCGGTCATCTTTGGGCGATGCAGGCTTTCGTCGCATGGCGCGCGATTGGCTCGCGCTCGCCGGACTGCCGGGCGCCGGTTCCGGGGATTCGGCAGGCTGGCGCGAGGCTTGCCTGTTCTATCAGCCCGTAGGCGCCGGAACGCCCGACGACTATCGCGCCATGGCCGGACGTATCGCTGACCTCGAACGAACCCACGACTTTCCGGGCAACCGCATTCTCTACCTGGCGCTGCCGCCCAGCGCCTTTCCTCCCACGATTGCCGGTTTCGGGCAAGCCGGACTCAACCGAAGCAATGGCTGGACGCGGATTGTGATTGAGAAGCCTTTCGGCCGTGACCTGGCTTCGGCCCGGACGCTAAACGAGACCGTTCACCACTACTTCGACGAATCCCAGGTTTATCGCATCGATCATTATCTGGGCAAAGAAACGGTCCAGAATCTGCTGGTCTTTCGCTTCGCAAACGCGTTGTTCGAGAGCGTCTGGAACCGCGACCGGGTGGCCAGTGTCGAAATCACCGTGGCGGAGACGCTGGGAGTTGAGCATCGCGCAGCGTACTATGAGCAGGCCGGCGCGTTGCGCGACATGGTGCAGAACCACCTCACCCAACTCCTGACAGTCACCGCCATGGAGCTGCCGGCCTCCTTCGACGCCGACGCGATTCGCTATGAAAAGGTGAAAGTGTTGGCCGCAATCCGTCCGATCGGTCCTGAGGACGCAATCTTCGGCCAGTATACGCGGGGCCGGATCGACGGCAAAGAGGCGCCCGGCTACCTGGAAGAGCCAGGCGTGGCACCGGGTTCCCAAACGGAAACCTTCGTGGCCTTGAAGCTCGAGATCGCTAACTGGCGCTGGCAAGGGGTTCCTTTCTACCTGCGCACGGGCAAGCGGCTCCCCCAGGGGGTCAGCCGGATCGTGGTGACATTCCGCTGCCCCCCTATCTCGATCTTCCAACCGCTCCAGGCGGGAACCATCCGTGGCAACCGGCTGGTAATCACGCTGCAACCCGACGAAGGGTTCGATCTTCAATTTGAGGTCAAGACGCCCGGCGAGCGCATCCGCCTCGAACCGCAGAGCTTGCGGTTCCGCTACGCGGAGGCGTTTGCTCCGCTGCCTGAGGCTTACGAAACCCTGTTGATGGACGTCATGCTGGGCGACCGGACACTGTTCGTGCGCGACGACTGGGTTGAGGCTTCCTGGCGATTGTACACGCCGCTCCTCGAGCGACGGCCGCCGACCCGTCCCTATGCGGCCGGCACGTGGGGGCCAGTCGAAGCGGGCAGTATCTCGTGGGCAGGTTGCTTTCTTGAGTCAGGAGGTGGCTGAACGCACACCTCCGCCACGTGAGCCCAGCTCGCCTACCGCGGCGTGAGGCGCGGCCAGCATCCGCGCCGATTCGCCGATGTTCCACTCCACTCTCCCTTGTTAAACCAGTTTGTAAGGCGCGCGGTACTCGTAGTGCAGCAGCTTGTTTGCGGCGGCGTTGTTTGTGAAGCGCTCGGCGCGAGCGTCCCACTCCAGAAAACTCCGTGTCTTGTGGGCGATGTTTCCTATCAACATAGCGGAGGTGGAAAGATGACCGGTCAGGATATCGGCGTTGCACTTGCCGCGAGTCTTAATGCAATCCAGGAAGTTCCGCGCGTGAGACATCGTGTCGTAGCCGCTGCTGCCTTTTCCACTTTTCGGCTCGATCAGAGGCTTCCTGCCCGAGGACCGCCCGCCTTGGCGGTATAGAGGATTGCCATAGCCCCTGCCGCCGTCATAGCCGGTGTACTGATCGGAAATCGGCTCCGGCACGACTTCCCAGCGGCTGTTGTCGACGTACATGGTGCCCTTGGTTCCTCGCAGCTCCATCTCGGAATTCTGCCTCCTCAGCAGAATTTGTGGGTTGATTCCGGTTCTGGGAGTCGTCCCAAG
>ERZ1292640.1592-Hain-H43-02um-R1-1592-length-18614-cov-4_pt1 | contig 15095 bp, 8 predicted proteins | sample MGYA00564404_ERZ1292640 | MGnify/ENA primary metagenome ERZ1292640 (study PRJEB36523, sample SAMEA6512636) | groundwater metagenome | collected 2019-01-08 | study: AquaDiva: Metagenomics assemblies of 32 groundwater samples
CCTGCGAAGGCCGATCCCGCATCGCCAGGCACACCGGCCACGGCGGCTGCGATCCGGGCGGCCGCAGGATCGCTGGGAGCGGTGTCCCAGGAGCGGATCCGGGACGAACTGAAGCGGATGCTGACGGGGAATGCGCCGCGGCACGCGGTGACGCTTCTGGACAGCCTAGGCCTGCTGCCCGGGATCCTCCCGGAATTGCTTCCCCAGAAGGGCTGCCCCCAACCCGACAACTTCCATCCGGAAGGCGACGTCTGGACGCACACGCTCCTCTGCCTCGACTTCCTTCCGAAGGAGCCTTCCTTCGAATTGGGGCTGGCGGCCCTCCTGCACGACGTCGGCAAGCCCTCGACGTTCACGGTCGAGGACCGGATCCGCTTCACCGGCCACGAAAACGTCGGCGCCCGGATGGCGGACCGGGTTTGCCTGCGCCTGCGCCTCTCGAACGAGGAGCGCGAGCGGGTGGTCGATCTCGTCCGGCGGCACATGGCGCTCAAGGACATCCGGCTGATGCGCCCGGGCCGGGCGAAAAATCTCGTGGCGGACCCCGCCTTTCCGGAACTCCTGGCGCTGACCTACGCGGACACGATGGCCTCCCACCAGGATTTGACGGAATACGATTTCGCGAAAGGGCTCCTGGCGAAATGGTCGGAGGAGGAACTCAAGCCCCCGACGCTCCTGACCGGCCACGATCTCATCGGGATGGGGCTCTCCCCGGGGCCTGCGTTCAAGGAAATCCTGGAGACGATCCGGCTGGAGCAGCTGGACGGGACGCTTTCCACGAAAGAGGAGGCCCTGGCGCGAGCCCGAAAGCTTTCCGAGGGGGCTACGCCCGCCTGAGGAAACGTCTCCCTCCCGGGTCTCGAGTCCGTTCGCTTCGCCAGGCCCGAGTTCCGCCGACTTTGGACTTTGGGCCTTGGACTTTGGATCCGTAGAATGGCGCGGGGGGCCCGGCGGTGTCCGGGCCCGATGCATGTCCAGACGAATCGCGACCGTCCTCGCCCTGGCCCTCCTCCTCGGCTCGTCGGTCCTGCTCTGGACGGGAGCCGGGCCGCCGGGATCCTTCGACGCGGCCGCCTTCCTCGAAAACGTCGAGGAATACATCACGTCGGGCTACTACGACCAGGAGCGGGTCCGCGGCCGCGAGATGCTGCGCAAGGCGCTGATCTACGCGGAGGCGAGCCTGGAGGATCTGATCGTGGACATCGACGACGCCCGAGACGTCGCCGTCGCCCGGGTCGGCGAGAAATCGATCACGATCGCCCTCCCCCCGAACGCAAAAGACCCCGAGGCCTCCGCCGACGCGTTCCACGAGGCCTGCCGCCAGCTCGGCCTCTTCTTCGAGTTCGTCCGGAGAAACGACCGAGGCGACGTGCCCTACTCCGACGTCGCCTACGCGACGATCAACGCCTTCCTCTCCCCGCTCGATCCCCACACGAACGTGATGTCCCCGCGGATCTACCGGGAGTTCCAGACAAGCCTGCGCGGGGATTTCTTCGGCATCGGGGCGATCATCGGCAGCCGCGAGGGGCAGCTCATCATTGTCACCCCCCTGCCCAACAGCCCCGCCGCGAAGGCCGGCATCCGCGCCGCGGATCGCGTCCTCGAGATCGAGGGGGAGTCCACGGTCAACATGACCCCGGACGAGGCGGTCACCCGGATCCGGGGCCCGAAGGACAAGGAGGTCCGGCTGCTGTTGTCCCACAAGGACGGCACCCCGTTCGAGGCCTCAATCGTGCGCCAGAAAATCGAGATCCCGAGCATCCGGGCCACCGCCCTCGACGGGGGCCTGGCGTATCTGCGGATCCTCGACTTCCAGGCCAACACCGATGAGCAGGTCGCGACGGAACTGAAGGCCTTCCACGCCCGGCCGGAGGGGCTCAAGGGCCTGATCCTCGATCTGCGCGGAAACCACGGGGGGCTTTTGGACCAGTCCGTCTCCGTCGCCGATTTCTTCGTCGACAAGGGCGAGATCGTGATTACGGAGTCGCGCGACCCCAACGACCGCGAGGTGCGGAACGGGCAGACGAAGGGCACCGAGCCGAACTACCCGATCGTCGCCCTCGTCGACGCCGACTCCGCCTCGGCCGCCGAGATCCTCTGCGGGGCGCTCCAGCGCCACGACCGGGCGCTGCTGCTCGGGGAACGCACCTACGGGAAGGGGTCCGTCCAGAAGCCCTACGAGATCCGCACCCGCGAGGGCACCGCGGTCCTCAAGATGACGATCTCCCAGTATCTGCTGCCCGGCCGCGTCTCGATCCAGCGGCGCGGCGTCGTGCCGGACGTCCAGCTCCTGCCGGCCCGCGTGCGCAAGGAGGTGCTGGACGTCGACGAGGATCCGATTTCGATGCGGGAGGAGGATTACGAGACGTCGCTCCCCAGCGCCGAGCGCCCGCCCCCGCCGCCGCCCTCCCCCTACGCCATCCGCTATCTCGCCCCCGAACTTCCGGAGGACGAGGAGGACATCGCCCTCTACACCGGCGCTTTGAACCTCGAGCGCGACGTCTCCGCCCAGATTGCGAAGGCCGCCCTCGAATCCGTCAAGGGGATGGAGGGCTTCTCCCGGACCACGCTGCTCGAAAGCCGCCGGAAGGCCCTCGACACCGTCCGCTCCTCGTTTGAAAGCAAGATCGCCGAGGCCCTCGCGAAGCGGAAAATCGACTGGTCGGAGGAGCCGGACGGGCCCGCCCCGAAGATCGTCGTGAAGGTTTTGGAGCCCGCGGCCGCCTGGTCGGGAACCGCCGGCGAGCCGATGAAGATCCGGATCGAAGCCGCCAACGAAGGAACCGTCCCCGTCCGCCGCCTCCGGGCCACCCTCAAGGCCGTGCGCGATCAGGACGGCGCCCCCATGGCGGGCGCCGAGGCGCTGTTCGACGCGATCCCGCCCGGCGAGTCCCGGATCGCCGAGGCGAGCCCCACCGTGCCCCCCGCGGCCGCGACCCGGCGCGATCGGATGCGGCTCGTGTTCCGGACCGACCGTCACGATTCGATCGCGGAGATCCCCGTGGCCGTCGACGTTGAGAGCCGCGGGCGCCCCGCATTCTCCTACGAATTCTCGGCCAAGGACGCGAACGGCAACGGCCGGATCGAGAAGAACGAGCGCGTCACGATTTCCGTCCGGGTCACCAACGAGGGCGGCGCGGCCAGCAAGGAGACGCTGGCCCTGCTTACGCCGAAGGGCGAGCGGCGCCCCTACCTCGTCGTCGGGCGGCACAACCTCAAGGACTTCAAGCCCGGCGAGACCCGCCCGATCGAGTTTTCCTTCGAGACGAAGGAAGGCTTCGCGGACCCCAAGGCGGAGTTCGATTTCACGATCTACGATCTCACGTTCGGGGAATCCCTCCGGGACCGCCTCTCCTTCCCGATCGAAGCGGCCGCCCTGCCCGCCGCCCCGGAGGTCCGCCGGCCGCCCCGAATCCGCATGGAGGCGGCGGCGAGAGAGACCGACGGCCCCCGCCTTCTGCTGCGGGGAACGGCGACGGACGAAGCCTCCGTGACCCGGATTGCCGTCACCGTGAACGGCGACAAGGCCCTCATGAAGATCGCCCCGCCGGGCGCGCGCGAACTCTCCTTCGACGGCCAGGTCCCTCTTCAGGAAGGGATGAACGAAATCCGGATCATTGCGACGGACGGCGGGCGGCTTGTCGGCCGGCAGTCTTTGTTCGTGCGGCGCAACCCGGATGGGGCCGCCAAAACGAAGTGATCACGTCCGCGGCCTCGTCGATGTCGTCCGTCAGGTGGTAGAGATCGAGGTCGGCCTTGTCGATGAACCTGCGCCCGCGGGCCTGCGTCCGGAGCCAGCGGTCGAATCCCTTCCAGTAGTCCTTGCCCATGAGGACGACGGGGAAGCGCTCGATTTTCTTCGTCTGGATCAGGGTGAGCGCCTCGGTGAACTCGTCGAGCGTCCCAAAGCCGCCCGGCATGATCACGAACGCGGAGGCGTATTTCACGAACATGACCTTCCGGCAGAAGAAGTAGTGGAAGGAGAGCAGGGTCCCGATGTGGGGGTTGGGTTTTTGCTCGAAGGGAAGATTGATGTTCAGCCCGATGGAAACCCCCCCTGCGCGGCGGGCGCCAAGGTTGGCGGCCTCCATGATCCCGGGCCCCCCGCCCGTGATGATGGCGAATCCGTCCTTCGCGAGGCGGCTGGCGAGGCGGACCGTCCGGCGATACCAGGGATCGCTCGGGCGGGTGCGGGCGGAGCCGAAAAATGTGACGGCGGGGCCGACCTGCGAGAGGGTCTCGAAGCCCTCCACGAACTCCGCCATGATCCGGAAGATCCGCCAGGTCTCCTCCGTCGAGACGACACGATCGGGAGAGGGAGCGGGCGGATGCAGGACCGTGGCCGGAACCGGGGATTTCGGAGGCATGGAACCGGCAGTGTCGAACGGGAACGCCCGGGTGGCAAGGGCTTCGCGGCCTTCAAGGGGTATGATCGTCTCCATGCCATTCCCCCGAAATCCAGATCGGGGCCGGCGCAACTGGCGCGGGCTTCTGCTCGCGCTCGCCGCGGCGACGGCGGCCGGCTGCGCAATCCGTTCGCCGGACGGGGGCGACCCTTGCGCGGACGCCGCTTCCATCCAGGACGACACCGCCGCGGTTCGCAGGTTTTCGCAGCAGGCCGAGGCGCTCTTGAAGGCGGGCCAGACGGTGAAATTCGCCGTGCTCATCCCGCAGCTGTCCCGGACCCAGGCCGCCCTCGCGCTGTCCGCCCCGCCGAAGGAGGCCCTCGAACCGCCCGACGTGTTCGAGCGGCGCCGGGCGGGCGTCCTCGTCTTCGGCGGCCTCTACAAGTGCGGCAAGTGCACGCAATGGCACGTCACCCTTGCCAGCGGATTCGTGCTCGAGGAGTCCGGCGCCGCCGTGACGAATTACCACGTCGTGAACAAGACCGACGGGGAAACCCTCGTCGCCATGACCTGGGATGGCCGGGTGTTCCCCGTCCGCGAGGTTCTCGCCGCCGACAAGCCCGACGACGTCGCGATCGTCCGGCTCGGCCTGCCGGCCGGGACGCGCCTGGAGGCCGTCCCGCTCGCCGAGAATCCGCGGGTCGGCGAGCCGATCACCGTATTGAGCCATCCCGACCAGCACCTCTACATGTTCACTTCCGGAATCGTGGCTCGCTATTTTTCCGTTCTGAACGAGGGCCGCGTCGTCACCCGGATGGCGATCACGGCGGACTATGCCCGCGGTTCGAGCGGCGCGCCGGTGTTCGATGCCCGTGGCGCCATCGCCGGGATCGCGTCCCAAACGGACTCGGTCTACTACAAGACCGTGAAGGGCGTCGATCAGAACCTCCAGATGGTCCTGAAGCACGCGATTCCCGCGAGTGCGATCCGGCGCCTGATTCCCGCGGCGAAAAATCGCTGACCCGCGCATTTTTTTGGCGTCGTAGTTTTCTCTATTTCCTCGCCCGGCACGCGGGCTATGGTTTGGATGTTTCGCGAGGATACGACATGAGCACCTTCCTCTGCGGCAGGAGAATTCGGGACGGTCCTTGAGGCAAGGCGTCGAGAAGACTGCGACGCGTTTTCAAGCGGCCTGACAGACGCAAGGAATCGTAAATCCGCGCCTTAAAAATGTGCGCGACCCTTTGGCGTGACTGACAGGACGCTGCAACGGATCCGGCGGGGCCAAAAGCCTCGCCGGATCTCGTTTTTTGGGGCCGATTAGGATCCGATGGCGATTTCGGGAAACGGGATCGCCAGCATCGGGGGCTTGAGGGCCGGGAACATCCGTCGGCGCAGCCACGTCCATCCCCGCCAGGCGCCGTCCGCGCTCATTCCGCCGAACCGGATGCAATTGTAGAAGCCGGCGTCCATCGTGAGCGCGGATCCGGCAAAGGAGGTTCGATCGGGATTCCAGACGACCCGATCCTCCCCCACCTCGACCTCGAGATCGCCAAGGCGGAAGCGCCCCGGAGGGCAGCCGGCGGGGCTGACGCAGTCCGTCGTGAAGAGAACCCGCCTGCTCCCGAGCGCGCGAGAGAGATTCGAAAGCAGGAACGGGGGCAGATGGATCCCGTCGGGAATGAGGGAAACCGAAAGGCCCGGAATCCCGATGACGCGCTGGATGATGTTGTCGTGGCGCGGGGCGAGCATGGGAACGCCGTTGCCGAGATGCGTAAAAAGCGTGGCGCCCGAATCGACGGAGGCCTGGATTTCCTCGACCGACGCGTTCGTGTGTCCCAGCGCGACGACCACGCCGGAGGACGAGGCTTTCCGGATGAATTCGAGGCTCCCCTTCCGCTCGGGCGCGATGGTCACGAGGCGGATCCGGTTTCCGCTTTCGTCCTGCCAGCGCGAAAATCGATCCCAGCTCGGCTCCCCCGCTTTTCCCTCGACATGCGCGGCCGGATGCGCGCCGCGATATCCGGGTTCCGGGGAAATGAACGGCCCCTCGAGATGAAATCCGACGATGGCTTCCCGTAGAAACGCGGATTCATCCAGGGTTTTCCCCAATTTCCGGAATTGGGACGCGATTTGATCGTCGCCCGCCGTGATAATTGTCGCCAGGATATGCGAGCATCCGCGCGCATGAATTTCGCGGACGGAACGTTCGAGCGCTTCGCCCGTTATCGCGGGGTCCTGATAATCGACGCCGGCAAATCCGTTGACCTGGGGGTCGAACCATGCGGGACCGACAAGGTACGCGCCCGCGTCCCCCCCGCCGAGCTTCCACGCATTCGCCGGAATTTCCGTCAATCGCTTCGCGGTCAGCGCATCATATGCGACGACTTTCCTGTCTCCATTGGCCGAGGAAACGGAGGGCGCCACCGGCGCACCTCGGCCCTTTTCCGCTTTTGTCGATTTCATGGCTCCTCTTATATCGAAAAACCATCGCTTCATCCATGCCGAGAGCCGGATTCACGCAAGGCAGAAGATGTCCACACTGGAGGATTTCTGGCAGCCGCCATGAATTTCGCCATGGTTTTCGCTTTGCCGTAAAGACGGTCGACATTAAGCCTTCTAGATAAAGAATATAGCGGTGAAATAGCGATTTTGCATAAATTCGCCCCTCTTGAATCGAAAAATTTTATGGCCTACTATTCATGAATCATCCACATGTAGGCAATCACTCGGAAAGGATAACGATGACACCGAAAAGACTTGGCAGAGGCCTAGAAAATCTGATCCCGGACGTGGCTCCGGAAGTGAAGACGCAGGAGGCCGGGATTGCGACGTTGAAGATTTCACAGATATTCCCGAATCCTTCGCAACCAAGAAAACAGTTCGATGAATCCGAACTGCAGGAGCTTTCAGAATCGATCCGTGAGAGCGGGCTGCTTCAGCCGATTGTCGTCCGCCCATCATCTTCCGGATACCAGATTCTTGCCGGGGAAAGGAGATACAGGGCGGCAAAGATGGTTGGAATGAATGAAATTCCGGCCGTGATTCGAAATGCAACGGACCAGGAGGCCGCGATTTTGAGCCTCGTCGAAAATCTCCAGAGGGCAGACTTGAATCCTATTGAAAAGGCAGAGGGCATCCGCTCTATCCTTGAAAAAAACAAGATCACCCAAGAGCAAGCCGCAAAGCAGCTCGGGAAAGATAGAAGCCACATCGCAAACCTCGTTCGTCTCCTGGATCTCCCGATCGATATCAAGGACCTTGTTTCACGTGGAACACTCTCGATGGGGCACGCAAGAGCGATCCTTGGAATCAACGATCCGGGCGTTCAAAGGAAACTCGCGGATTTGTCCATCAAGAAGAACATGTCTGTCAGAGGCATCGAGAAGCTCGTCCAGTCTTTGAAGTCAGGAAGCGAATGGGTAGAGAGAAGGAAGAAGGTGGATAAGCCGGCGAACATCAAGGAGCTCGAGGATCGGATTTCCGCAGCCGTTGGCCTTCGAGTGGAAATCAACGAGAGAAGGAAGGGGAGGGGCATCGTCTCCATCCACTTCTCCTCCATGGTCGAGTTCGAGGCTATCTCGGACAAGCTTTCGAGATAGGCAAATAAGCGATGCCACCGGAGAACAACGACCAATATGAGTCGCTACTCCATGTAGGCAAGGCACTTATACTACACGCTACAGGCAAGGATCGCTTGGCGCTTGCTGCGGATGCAGGTCGCTTCGGGTTCAAGGATTTTGCGAGATATGCAAAGAATCTATCCTTACTCGTTTCGGACGAATCAGATAGGGGATACGCAAGCGAATTCCTCTCTCGGGTCATGGATCTGATTTCGAGATCTCCAGATCCTGATGCGAGCCTCAACGGTCTCGAGCGTCTTTCCAGGAGCACCGGGGGATTTTCCAGGATCCTTTTCGGTTTCCGCCAAAACCCCCGCCCATTTGAAAGGCTTTGCTGGATCCTGGGGGCGAGCGAATATTTCACGGACGTCTGCGTGAGGGACAGCGAGTTCGCGCTGGACTTCTTCTGGACGATGGACGAGGACTCCGAGGCGCGGATGGATTCCGATTTCGACGAGATCGAAGCCGACGACTTCGCCGATCTGCCAGCGGCCCGCGCCCTCGCCGCGCTTCGCCGCGCGAAGCGCCGCTCGATTCTCCGGATCGGATCGCTTGACTACCTGGGACTGGATTCCCTCGAGAACTCGATGGAGCGGATCTCGCGGGCGGCGGATCGGATCCTCAAGGCCGCGTTTCGCCATGTGGAGCGGCGCATCCTCGGATCGAGGAACGGACGCCTTCCGCTCTGCGTGCTTGCCGTCGGAAAGCTCGGGGGGCGCGAACTCAACTACTCGAGCGACGTGGACCTGATCTTTCTCCACGAGGAGCAGCCGGGGATTCCGCCCGAGCGCTTCCAGTGCGCCGCGGAAGGGATCGTGGCGATGCTGTCCGAGGTGACGGAGGACGGCGCGGCGTTCCGCGTGGACGTGCGGCTGCGTCCCCACGGGATCCGAGGACCGCTGTCCACGCGCCTCGAGCGCGCGATCGACTACTACCGGACGGCCGCGCGTCCCTGGGAGCGCGTCGCGCTCGTTCGCGCCCGGACGGCGGCGGGCGACGCGCGCGTCGCATCCCGTTTCCTCGAGGCCGTCTCCCCGATCGTCTATCCGAGGATGTTCGGGCATGCGGACCTCGAGGCCCTGAAGGCCCTGAAGCGCCGTTCCGAGTCCGAGGCGCGGACCCGGCGGGATCCCGCGCGCGATCTCAAGACGGGACCCGGCGGGATCCGCGACGTCGAGTTCGTCGCGCAGACGCTCTGCGTGCTCTACGGCGGGAAGCATCCGGCGCTGCGCACCGGCAATGTGCTCGGGGCGCTGAAATCGATCCGGACGCTGGGATTGCTGCCGCCCGAGGAGGCCGATGCCCTCGCGGACGCCTACCGGTTCCTCCGCGGAACGGAGCACCGGGTCCAGACGCTCTACTCCCTGCAGGTCTACGAAGTCCCGGCTCCTCCAGCCGCGCGGGCGGCCCTTGCGCGGCGCCTCGGATTCGCCGGTTCCGACGAATCGGCCGAGCGGGAGTTCTCGAAAACCCTGGCGCTTCACCGGGATCGCGTCCGCCGCCTTTTCGATCGGTTCCTCGGCGAGCCGGGCCCCCGGCGGGAAGGGGATTCCAGGCTCTCGCACTGGATCGAGGCGGGGTCGGCCGATCCCGCGGAAGGCGCGGAGGCGCTCGGGGCGCTCGGCTTCCGCGACCCCGCTCGGGCGGCGCGCTGCATGCTCGAGGCCGCCACGCCGTCGCCCGGCAGCCTTTCGCCGCCCGAGCGACAGCGCGAGGCCTTCGCGCGGATCGCCCCCCGGATCGCACAGCGCCTCGGCGCCTCCTGCGATCCGGACGAAGGGATGGCGCGCCTTTCGAGGCTTCTGACGCAATCCCCCGCGCCGGCAACGCTATTCGAGGGGCTTTGCGAGCGGCCCGCGGTTCTCGACGCGCTCGCCGACATCGCATCCGCGAGCCCCTACCTCGCGGACATTCCCGCCGCGAGCCCCGAATCCCTCGAGCCGATGCTCCAGGCCCTCGCGATCCCGAAGGGGCGGCCCATTCCTCCGGCCGCGCCGGGCGGCGCGCCGCTGGGCGCCTTCCGCGCCACGGAGACGCTCCGGATCGCGGCGCGGGATCTGACGGGGCTGTCGAGCCCCGCGCAGACGATGCGGGCGCTCACGGCCTCCGCGGAAGCGGCTGTCGCGGAGGCGGTCGCGCGGGCGTCCGTCGCGGGCGCGCCGCGCGTCTCGATCCTCGCGCTCGGACGGCTCGGGGGCCGCGAGATGGGCTACTCCTCGGATCTCGACCTCGTCTTTTTGCACGATTCCGCCGCCGATCCCTCCGCGTGCACGCGCGTCGCGGAGCGGATCGTCCGGATCCTGGAAGAGGAGGGGGCGGGATTCCGCGTGGACGCGCGGCTGCGCCCGGGCGGCAAGTCCGCGCCGCTGGTCGCGTCGCTCCGATCCTTCGAGGCCTACCACGCGGGGAAGGGCGGGGCGTTCTGGGAGCGCCTCGCGCTCGTCCGCGCCCGCGTCATCGCGGGGCCGCCTTCGCTTGCGCGCTCCGCCGGACGCGCCGCCGCGCGCTCCGCGTTCCAGGGGCTCGCCTCCGACGCATCCGAAGCCCCGGGGCTGGCGCGGATGCGCGAGCGCCAGGAAAAGGAGGCGGACGCCGACGATCTCAAGCGCGGGCCCGGCGGCCTCTCGGACATCGAGTTTTTGGTTTCGTTCCTGCAGATCCTCGAAGCCCCGAGGCGTCCGGACGTCCGCACGCCCTCCACGAGGCTCGCGATTTCCCGCCTCGCGCGCGCCGGCGTCCTCGCAAAGCCGGTCGCGAAGTCCCTCGCAGAGGCCTTCGATCTGCTGCGTCTCGTCGAGTCGCGCATCCGGATCGTGCGAGGGCTCCCGCAGGACGTGCTGCCAAAAGACGCGGCCGCGCGCGACGCGATCGCGAAACGCTCGGGATTCTCCGGCGCCGCCGCGATGGTGGAGGCGCTCGCCCGGACGCGCCGCCGGGTCCGGGAGATCTTTTGCGGGGGAATGAAGGCGAGGGGGGGGACGGCTACGCCAGCAGGCGCGACTTGATGCGTTCGTAGCGCTTCTGCAGGCCCTGGTGGAGCTCGCGCCAGGCGGAGGGGCGGGATCGCTTCGATATCTGCTCGAGCAGCGCCCGAAGATCGATCTTGGCCGCCCGCTCGGAGGCTTCGTCGCGCGCGGCCTTCGCGGCGAGGGTCGAGGCGTAGAGGGCGCGAAGCGCGAGGGCGCGGAGTTCCTCGTCCGCCGCCGCCTTCCGGGCGCGCGCCGAGTCGGAGAGGGCGTCCTTCGGCCGGCCTTCGAGGATGGCAATCTCGGCGCGCGCGATGTCAATCCGCGCGGAGAACTCGACGGACTCGGCCACGGCGGGAAGCGCGGAGGCCTCGGCGACGCGCGCGCGGGCGGCGGCCGAGTCGCCCCGGTCGAGATCCCCGTCCGCCGAGGCGAGGAGCGCCGCCCCGAGGAAGAGCCCCGAGTCCGATGCGCGCGCGAGGCGCTCCGCCTCCCGGAGGGGTTCGCCCGCCGATTCCGGATCGTCGTCGGCGAGGAGGGCGGCTTCCAGGAGGCGCGAGCGGGACTCGAGGGCCAAAACCCCGCGGCCGCGGATTTCGCCCAGGGTGCGGCGGACGCCCGAGAGCGCCTCCGCGCGCAGGCCGAGCGAGCGGACCGTCTCGAAGAGATCCACGAGGAGTTCGTGCAGGAGGAAGAAATCTCCCGTGGCGCGCGCGATCGGCTGGGCCTCGAGGAGAAGCGCCCAGGCCGCCTCCGGTTCCACCTGGCGAAGGAGAGCGCCCGCGCGGATCCGCCGGGCCTCGACGGCCGCGAAGGATCCGAGCGTTCCGATCCGCTGCGCGCGGTCCATCGCCTCCCGCAACCGACCCTGGGAAAGCGAGACGCGCGCGAGGACCAGGAGGGCGTCCACGAGGAGGCCCGTGTCGGGGATCGATTCCGCGATCGTGCGGGCCCGGCGCGCGGCGATGACGGCTTCGGCGTAGAGGCCCGCCGACGCCTGGATCCGGGCCAGCAGGACCGCCGATCGGCCTTCCGCGCGCGCATCGCCGCCCTTCTTCGCCGCTTCCTCCGCCGCCTCCGCAAGGATTGCGGCCTCCTGCGTCTTTCCGGAAAGGGCGCGAATGTCCGCGAGGAGCCGCCGGCCCGAGGGCGTGCCGGCCGCCCCGGCGGGACTTTCGAGCAGGGAGGCGCAGACCAAAAGATCGCCCCGACGGCGCCGTACCTGCGCGGCGAGCTCGAGGATCGGGGCGAGCGACGCCTCGGGGAGCGACGTGCCGAGCCGCCGCGCCTCGCCGGCGTGGCGATCGGCGGAGTCGATCCGGCCCTCCTCGAGGGCAAACCGGCCCGCGCGCTCGTGGGCCTCCGCAAGGAGGGACGCCGGCGCGGCGGGGGCGGAAATCTGCAGGACCTCACGCCACCAGCGCCGGGCCCCGTCCCGGAGATTCGCCGTCTCGGCGGCCCGCGCGGCCTCCGCCGCCGCGTTGGATCGCCTCGCATCACCCGGTGGAAGGCAGGAAAATATCCGCTCCCAGAGGCGCGAGGCGCCCGCGGCGTCGCCCTTCGCGAGAAGATTCGCGGCGACGGGCGGCCCCTCGACGGCGGCCCGTTCCGCAAGCCCCGCCCCCGCGGCCTGCTCGATCCGCTCGAGGGCCTTGGCCTCGTCCGCTCGGGGGTCGCGCGATTCGATCCACTCGAGGGCCGCGCGGTGCAGCGACGCGCGGGTGGCCGCGTCCATCCCGGCGAGGATCGCATCCCGCAGGCGCGGATGCGCGAGCGTCAAATCCCCGTTCGGGTCCGCAAGAACGAGCCCCACCTGCCGGGCCTCCGCGATCCGGGCCCCGGGCTCGGCAAGGGCCTCGAACGCGGCCTGCGGGCAGGGGGCGGCAAAGAGGGCGACGGTCCGGAGGGCCGAGCGGCCCTCGGGGGAAAGGGAGTCGGAGCGCGGCAGGAGCATCTCGACGAGACCCGTCGGAAGATCCCCCGGGGAAAAGACGCGCGTGCAGATCCAGAGATCCCCCTGGCGCCGGAGGTGGCCCTTCTCGGCGAGCGTCCGGATCGCCTCGTGGAGCAGCGCGGGGTTGCCCTGGGAGAAGGACTGAAGCCTTGAAAGGACGCTGTCCGGGATGTAGGAACTGCCGAACATTCCGCGCAGCAGGTGGCGGACCTCCAGGGCCTTGAGGGGTTCCAGTTCGAGGACGTGGAAGGCGGAGGCGGACGGGTGCGGCCGGCGGAGCCGGAGGCCCTCCTTGCCCGCGGGGAGAAGGACCGAAAGGGCCGCCCCGAAAAGGAAAATCGGATCGAAGTCGGCGCGATCCGGCTGGCGGACGGCGCGGTTGCGCCGCTCGGCGAGGGTGGAGAGAACCTCCCAGGTCCCCTCGGAGGCGCACTCGAGATTGTCGAGAACGAGCGCGACGGGGGAGCGTTCGGAGATGGACAGCATCAGCCGCTCGAGGCAATCCGCCCCCTCGGTGACGCTTGTCCAGGGCACGATGCCCTCGGGCAGCACGCGCGCGTCGGCGGCGTTCAGGGGGACGTTCGCAAGGCGGGCGCGCTGCTGGAGCCAGCGGACGATCCGGGAGAGCAGGACGGAGGACAACCGGTCCTCGGGCGGGCAGGCCTGGGTAAAGACGGCGGCGTCCTGCAGTTCGAGGCGGACGCGGACCTCCTCGAGCAATCGGGTCTTCCCGATCCCGCGCTCGCCGAGGATCAGGAAGGCCACGGCCTCCGGCGGATTCTGGCCCTGGATCCGGTAGGGGGAGAGGACCCGCGAGACGTTGCGGGCCAGAAGGTCGATCGCCGCGGAGCGGCCGACGAAGGCGCTGGAAGCGATGTACCCCTCGCGGGAGAACGTGGTCTCGAGGGGAAACGTCCGCCCGAGGCCCTCGTTGAGCGCCTCGATGACCTCCGCGGCGCTGTCGTAGCGATCGGAGGGGGATTTTTCGAGCAGGCGCGTCACGATGACGTCGAGCGCGGGCGGGACGTCGGGCCGCGCGCGGCTCGGGATGGGCACCGGATCGCGAAGGTGGCGCTCCAGGAGGGCCATCAGGGTCTCGCCCCGGTAGGGGAGCCGCCCGGTCAGCAGGCGGTAGAGGACGATCCCGAAGGAGTAGAGATCGGCCCGGCGATCCGCGGCCTGGCGCCGGATCCGCTCCGGGGCGATATAGGAGGGCGAGCCCATCAGGACGTCCGTGGCCTGGCGCTCGGAGGCGACGAGACCGAAGTCGATGATCTTCGCAAGCGCGCTCTCCGATCCGCCCGAATCGGTCCGGCAGACGAGGAGATTCGAGGCCTTGATGTCGTGGTGGACGAGGCCGCGGGAATGGACGAACGCGAGCCCCCGGAGAATCTGGACGGACAGCTCCAGGATCCGGTCGATCTCGTCGGGCTGGACGGCGTCGGAGATGGAAACGCCGTCCACGAATTCCGCCGTGAAGAAATGCTCGGAGGTGTCCGGGGTCTGGCCGAATTCGTAGGCCTGCGCGACGTTCGGGTGGCGCAGCTTCACCAGGATCTTGAACTCGTTCTTGAAGGCGTCGATCACCCCGGACCGGAAGAACCCGCCCTTGATGATCTTGAGGGCCACGGGCGTGCCCGGGTGCGCCGGATCCTCGACGAGGTAGACCTCGCCCATCCCGCCGGCGCCGATCTTCCTGATGACCTTGTAGCGCCCGGCGATGAGCGTCCGCTCGTAGGGGGAATCGATGGAGCCGTTCATGGCGTGGCGGGAAAGCGTGCCTTCGTCAATGGTAGGCCGGAACTCCTCCGCCGGAAACCGAGGCCTGCGGAACCGCGGGGGGGCTTGCGGCGTCTAAGGGATTGGAGGATTCTGTCTACGGAAGGGGCCCTCGAAACTCACCGGCAGGAGCGATTCGGCGCATGAAACACCCTCGAACGTTCGTCGGAGCCGCCGCGGCGGCGATTTTCGTCCTGGGAACGGCGGCGTTCGCCTGGAGCGGGGACCCGGCGCCCGCGGAGGGGCCGGATTCTCCGCTTTATCGGGACACGCTCGAGCGGGCCCTCGACGACATGCCGCGGACCGATCTTGCCGAGCCGGCGGTCGCGGATCGCGCGATTCCGATGACGGCCTGGGGCGGGTGCATGGCGACGACCGCCCCGCATTGCGGCGGGGGGGGCGGGGACTATTCGGAGATCCTCCGGAC
>ERZ1292640.2380-Hain-H43-02um-R1-2380-length-15090-cov-13_pt1 | contig 15090 bp, 17 predicted proteins | sample MGYA00564404_ERZ1292640 | MGnify/ENA primary metagenome ERZ1292640 (study PRJEB36523, sample SAMEA6512636) | groundwater metagenome | collected 2019-01-08 | study: AquaDiva: Metagenomics assemblies of 32 groundwater samples
CTTGAGTTGGTGCCGAAGGCGGGACTTGAACCCGCACGGCTTGCGCCACACGCCCCTCAAACGTGCGTGTCTGCCATTTCACCACTTCGGCATTGGAGATCACTTCGAAGACGAGGGAGGCGTATTATAGAAGTGGGGCAAAATCCTTGTCAATCAATAGAGTGTCCGGTAGAATCGGGCGGCAGATACTCACCGGATCCTCCAACGTTGTGCAGAGCCACCAGATCCCGACTTCTACACGTGACGATGTCGCTGAACGACGGGCCCGAGGGTCCATCGCGGCATTGTTCGACGTCGACAATACGCTCCTGCCGGGAGAAGCCAGCGAAATACGGTTCTTCCGGTTTCTCTGGCGGCGCGGGCTGGTGGGATGGGGCGAGTTGAGCCGAACGATGGCCTGGCTGGCTGGGCATGTGCCCCCCTTCTCGCTGCACTCGCTCCGAGAACGAAAAGTCTATCTGACGGGCAAGCGTTCCGCCGACATTGAATCCTATGCAAAGGAGTTCTGTCAGGCGGAGATGATCGACCGGCTGTCCCCGCAGGGCCGCGCCAAGCTGGACGCCCATCGACAGGCTGGGCATGAGCTGATTCTTGTGACTGGCGCGCCGGATTTTTTAATTGTGCCCCTTGCAGCATTCTTGAACGTGCCTACAATTTTCGCGGCAAAACCGGAACAGCACAATTCCCTCTATACCGGCGCCTTGATTCCCCCCCTGCCCTATGGCAGTGGCAAGCGCGAGTTGATCCTCGCCCATGCCCAGGAAATGTACCTCGATCTGGCCAGGTCCTACGCCTACGGAGACAGCCCCGGAGACCACGACCTCCTGGAACTAGTCGGACACCCCCTGGTCGTCAATCCGATCCGGGGCATGAAACGCATCGCGCGCCGCCGTGGCTGGCCTGTGACAGAATGGACATAACGACGTGAATCCTTATTCATTTCACCTTTCGCCTTTCACGTCTTAATTTATGCGCATCACCGAGATCTTTTATAGCATTCAAGGCGAGTCGAGCTACGCGGGACAGCCTTGTGTCTTTATCCGGCTGACCGGATGTCCGCTCCGCTGCACCTGGTGCGATACCGACTATGCCTTTTATGGAGGGCGGGACTGCTCGATCGATGAGGTCCTGGCGAAGGTGCAGACCTATGGATGCCGTCTCGTGGAGGTCACAGGAGGGGAACCGCTCGCGCAGCCTGAGAGTCTCCCCCTCATGGCCAGGCTCTGCGATGCCGGCTACACCGTCCTCCTGGAAACCAGCGGCACAATCGATATCACGCCGGTCGATCCCCGGGTCCATATCATCCTGGATGTGAAATGCCCGGGGAGCGGCATGACCGATCGGATGCATTGGCCCAATCTTGCGTCGCTGACCGCCAAGGATGAGGCGAAATTCGTCCTGGCCGATCGAGCCGATTATGATTGGGCTCGCGAGATGCTTGTCCAACATAATTTGGCCGACCGCTGCTCGATACTCTTTAGTCCGGCCTTCGGCACGCTCGACTTGCGTCAGCTGGCAGAATGGATTCTGGCCGACAAACTTCCGGTGAGGTTCCAGATACAGTTGCATAAATATATATGGGCTCCCGACATGCGTGGGGTGTGAGTTATAGCCATCAGCGGTCCGCTTGAACTGAAAGCTGAATGCTGATGGCTGACAGCTTAAACAAGGAGACGTGAATGAAGATCATGCAGGTCAACGCACAGGTTGGAAAAGCGGAGACGACACCGACAGAGGTGTTGGTGCTCACGCATTGCGAGGGAGAGGGCTTGGCCAAGCAGGATGCGGCCCTGCTCGATCGGGCTCTCGGAGGCTCACTGCGCAAGCTGCTGCAATCCAAGGAATTCGAAGGCAAGGCCAACGAAGTCTTGCTCTATCACACGCAGGGCACGGTGCCGGCCAAGCGGCTGGTCCTGGTCGGTTTGGGTAAGAAGAGCACGGTCACGCTGGAGACGATCCGGCAGGCGATGGGCTCGGCCGCGAAACGAGTCCGGCAGGCAAAAGTCGGGTCCTTTACGGTGGCGCTGCCGACCGTGACGCCTAGCGGGATGTCATCGCTCGAGGTCGCGCAAGCGATGGTCGAAGGCGCGATCCTGGGCAGTTATCAGTTCACCGTCTATCGGAGCGAGTCCACCTCGGATCATACCGTCACGAAGATGAAGGTGCTCATCCCGCAAAAAAGTCAGTTGCGGCAGGTTACCGAAGGGGTCCGGCGCGGCGTGGCCACGGCAGAAGCCACCGTCTTTGTCCGAGACCTCTGCAACCATCCCTCCAACGTCCTGACCCCGACCATGGTGGCCGATGAAGCAAAGGCCATCGCCAAGGCTGAAAAGATCACGATCAAGATTCTCGAACAGAAAGACATGGAGCGCTTAGGAATGGGGGCGCTGCTCGGTGTGGCGCGCGGGAGCCAGGAGCCGCCCAAGTTCATCATCCTTGAATATAACGGAGCCAAGAAAAAGGACGAACGTCCGGTCGTGCTGGTCGGGAAAACGATCACCTTCGATACGGGCGGGATCTCGCTGAAGCCTGCCGAAAACATGGAACATATGAAGGCCGATATGACGGGCGGGGCCGAAGTCCTCGCCTCGATCAGGGCGGCGGCCCGACTCAAGCTCCCGCTGCGTCTTATCGGTATCCTGCCCGTGGCGGAAAACATGCCGGGCGGTCGGGCGATGAAGCCCGGCGATATCGTGATGACGCTGGCGGGAAAGACCGTCGAGGTGCAAAACACGGACGCGGAAGGTCGGCTCATCCTGGCCGACGGCCTCGCCTATGCGATGCGCTACAAGCCGGCAGCCTTGATCGACATTGCGACGCTCACGGGAGCCTGCGTGGTGGCGCTCGGCCAATTTGCGATCGGCATGTTCGGCAACGACGTGACCCTCAAAGAACAGGTGCGCAGGTCGGGGCAGAAGGCCGGCGAACGCGTGTGGGAAATGCCTCTGTGGGAGGAATATTTCGAACAGCTCAAGAGCGACGTCGCCGATATGCGCAACATCGGAGGCCGTGGCGGCGGCATGATCACTGCCGCGCTCTTTCTGAGCAAGTTCGTGGGGAACTGCCCCTGGGTCCACCTCGATATTGCCAGTACGGATTGGAGCGAGCGGGAGCGGGCCTACGTGCCGAAGGGGCCCTCCGCGATTGGAACCAGGCTGTTGTTGCAATACCTGATTGATCGGAGTCTCTAATCGTGGAACCCTATCGCATGACCACACGAGATCAGATCGGACAGCTCTTCATGGTCGGGTTTCTGGGCACGTCGGTGACACCGGACCTGGCTTCGTTCATCAAGGAGTATAAGCCGGGTGGCGTGATTCTCTTCTCACGGAATCTGGAGTCCGTCGAACAGATCGTCGAACTGACCAACGACTTGCAATCGTGTAGCCCTCATTCACCGCTCTTGATCTCAATCGATCAAGAAGGCGGCCGAGTCTCCCGTCTCCCGAAGGGCTTTACAATTTTCCCGCCCTGCGACCTGTTGGGCCGCTGCAATTCGACCGAATTAGCCTATGCAGCCGCTGCCACCATCGCCAAAGAGCTGAAGGCGGTGGGCGTGAACATGAATATGGCGCCGGTGCTCGACGTCAACAGCAATCCGGCCAATCCGGTCATCGGCGACCGGGCATTCGGAACAACGCCGGATGTGGTCTGTGAACTGGGCTTGGCCACGGCGGCAGGGCTGCAAGACAATAAGGTCGTGGCCTGCGGCAAACACTTCCCCGGCCACGGCGACACGAGCGTCGATTCTCACAAAGAACTTCCGGTGGTCGAGGCCTCGCGGGAGCGATTAGAAGCCATCGAGTTCCCCCCGTTCCGCCGGGCCGTGACGCAGGGGATCGCGTCGCTGATGACCGCCCATGTCCTCTACCAAGCCCTCGACAACGACTTGCCTGCCACCCTCTCGCCGACCATCATCACCAATTTCTTGCGCCAGGAGCTGCAATACGATGGGGTGGTCTTGACGGATGACTTGGAAATGCACGCAATTATCGACCATTACGGGGTGGAAGATGCCGCAGTGCGTGCAGTGCTGGCAGGATGCGATGTCTTGTTGATTTGCAAAGATCGGGATCGAGAGATCGCTGCCTTCAAGGCCATTGAGCAGGCCGTTGCAGCTGGAACGATTTCCCCCGAGCGGTTGAGCCTCTCGGTGGCTCGTATCGCCCGACTCAAAGATAAGTTTGTGGCGCCCTATAAGCCGGTAACGATCTCCGACGCGAAACTCATTGCAGGCTGCCGGACCCATCAGACCTTGCTGCGCACCATCGAACAGGTCCAGGATCGGTTACCAAAGGTCGCAACGCTGTAAAATGGGAACGATTCAACTAGAGCAGGCTGCGGAAAATATATACGCACGCTGACCGTCATTTCACGTTTTACGTCTCACGTTTCACGGGTCCTGGGAGCGAGGCGAGAACGCCGCTGGCGGACTGCTTGAGCAGCCGGCGAGGCAGGGAGGGATTGTGGCACTAAAAAAAGGTGATATCCTCGATGAGTTCAAGCGGCACCAGCAATCTTGTGGATTGGTCGTCAAAGTCATGGGCGGCGGCGAGGGATTCGAGAGGATCGTCTGTTGCGGCCATGACCTGACGGAAGAGGACCTGGTGCCGGACGCCGAAATCATACGCGGCAGAAAAAAAGGGAGCCTGCCTCCCGCCGTCGTGCTCGATGAAAAAAAACTATACCAGGATTCCTGCGGGCTGCGCGTCATGATCATAGACGGAGGAGCCGGCTTTACAGAGATTCGCTGCTGCGGCCATGTGCTGACGGCCAGCTCGATGCGGGACCTTCAATATGGCAAGATGCGGGGACCGGAGGCAGGACCGGCGGGAACAGCCTAACGGCTTCACACAGGAGGGATCATGCAGCACAGAAAAGAGCTCATGACACGCTGGTGCGGGGCCATGGAATGGCTGGACCGATTGGGCTATGCCACGGCGGGGTTCAGCCTGCTGATCCTCGGCATGTTGATCTTTGTGCATGCCTGGTATGTGTTTGTAGCGGGACAGTTCAATCCCAGCAGCCACCAGCAGCTGTTGCCGGCTGGACTGAAGCTGTTGAACGATATTCTACTCGTCATCATTCTGCTGGAGTTGTTTCGAACCGTCATCCGGTTTCTGCAGACGGAAATCCTCGACCTGGAGCCCTACCTTGCCGTCGGCGTCATCGCCTGCACGAGACGGATTCTCACAGCCAGTGCGGAACTGTCCCATCTGACCGCCATGACCGACACGCAATTCTATCAATACCTCATGGACGTGGGCTTGAACGTTACAGTCATCATGGTGCTGACCCTCGGCGTCTTCATGATCCGCAAACGCCCGGCGCAATCCCCGACCACGTCGCCCTAAGCGGCGCGCATCGCAGTTCTCCTACTCCCTTATTAGAGGGCGAGGAGGCATGCTCCCTGACTGCGCGCATCGAACGAGCACAGTTTCATCGTGCGCGTTCTGCGAGCAAAAGGGAGCAACCTCCTTGCCCTCGGCGCACCTCTTATGGCATCATGCCACCCTCTTGGAGGCAGGCATGCCACAGCTACTCGAATACGTCGGCTCGGTACATATCTTCCTCGGACCCTACCGTGGAAACCCGATCGCCCTCTATTTAAAGCGGACGGAGATGAAGTGCCAGATCGGCCCCAGGGCCTATCCATGGAATGACGTGGTCGGCAGTGGTGAAACACCAAATAAGGCAGCGGCTGATTTCGAAGAGAAATGGAAAGCTACCGGTCTCGCGGCGGATATGTACTCCGGTCCCTCCTGGGAAGGAGGCATCAAGCCTGAGAGACCCGCTCCTCCCAAGCCGCCTGCCGCTCCCAAGCCAGCGGTACCAGCAGTAGCGCCAGCTGCTGCCAACAGCGCACCGGCTCCAGCCCCGGCGGCTCAGCCAACAGACGAATCAAACTAACCCACTCTATTTAGCGTGAACGTTTTGGAAGGTGGTCTTCAGGGGAAGGGCTGGCCAACTTGCTGTGCCTTAAGCCGTATCCCATGTAGACCACAACGCCGATAGCGCTCCAGACGGCGAACCGGATCCAGGTCACCCAGGGGAGAAAGCTCATGAGGCCAAGGCAGGCCAACATGCCCAGAATGGGCACGACCGGCATGAACGGGAGACGGAATGGGCGGGGCTGATTCGGTTTCGTGTAGCGCAGGATCACGACACCGATACAGACCAGGACAAAGGCAAAGAGGGTGCCGATGTTCGTCATGTCCGCTGCGTCGCCGATGGGAATCAAGGCGGCAAGCGTGGCCACACCGATGCCAGTGATAATCGTGGCATAGTGAGGCGTGCCATAGCGCGGATGCACGGTTGACAGCCAAGGACTCAAGAGATGGTCTCGCGACATAGCAAAGAAGACTCGGATCTGACCCAGCATCATCACAACCAGCACGCTGGTAATTCCTGCCACGGCTCCAATCCCCACAATCGCCGCTCCCCACTTGAACCCTACCCTGTTGAGCGCTTCCGCCACCGGCGCATGGATATCGATCTGTGACGCGGGGACCAAACCGGTCAGGACAGCGGCCACGGCAATGTAGAGGACGGTGCAGATACTGAGTGAGGCAATGATCGCGATCGGCAAATCCCGCTGAGGGTTTCGGGCTTCCTCGGCGGTCGTCGAGATGGCGTCAAATCCGATATAAGCGAAGAACACTATCGCCGCTGCGGCACCGACGCCGGCGAAGCCCTGCGGCATGAAGGGTGCCCAGTTGTCCGCGTTCACGGCAGGCGTCCCCACGGCAATAAAAAAGAGGATGACCGCGAGCTTCAAACAGACAATGATGCCGGTCGCGCGGGCGCTTTCTTTGATCCCAATGACGAGGATGATCGTGACCAGCAGCACGATAATGGCGGCGGGAAAGTTGGCCACGCCCCCGTCAGGCCCTCCAGGGGGATGAGTCGCCCAGTGCGGCAATTCAATCCCGGCCAATCGGAGCAGATTATTGAAATAGCCGGACCAGCCGATGGCTACAGCGACGCAGGCCACACCATATTCAAGAATCAAGTTCCATCCGGTGATCCAGGCCAGAAATTCTCCCAGCGTTGCATACGAATAGGTATAGGCGGAGCCGGCCACGGGGATCATCGTGGAAAACTCTGCATAGCAGAGCGCCGCAAAAGCGCAGGTCAGGCCGGACAGCACGAAGGACAGAATGATTCCCGGCCCTGCTCCTGGCCGATGCGCATCACCAACGATGGCGGTGCCGATCAGCACGAAGATGCCGGTGCCGATGATCGCGCCGATGCCGAGCGCCGTCAGATCCCAGGCCGTGAGGGTCTTTTTCAAACGATGATCTGGATGATCGGCGTCCTTGAGAATCTGATCGATCGATTTCGTTCGGAAGAGTCGGCTGATCACCGGGCCACCTCTATCCGCTGGGACGCCGAACGGCGCATCGCGAAATATGCGCCGTGACTGTCGAGCACGAAGCTGGGGATTCTTTTCAACATTCTGCTAAGTGGCCCGGCGACGGGCGGCGCGCAAAAAGGCCTCGAACAATCGCCGGTGGAGAGGATGCTGCTCGAACAGAAATTCCGGGTGCCACTGGATGCCGAGAAAAAAACGGTGGGCCGGGGATTCGACCGCCTCCACGATACCATCGGGGGCTAGGGCGCTAGCGATCAATGACGGCGCGACGGCTTTGACCGATTGATGGTGGGAGCTATTCACTCGCATCGAGACGGACCGTACGATGCGGCGGAGTAAACTGCCCGGTATGATGGTCACGCTGTGACTGAGGTTCGTCGCGTGAGTCCGTTGCCGGTGCTGGAGCGGCTTCGCAACTTGGGACGCGATATCCTGGAACAGACTGCCGCCGCAGGCGACGTTCATGGTCTGCATCCCTCCACAGATACCGAGCAGCGGGACATCGGCCCGCTTCGCCAGGTGAACGAGATCCAATTCAAAGCTCGCGCGACGTTCGCTCACCACCCCGAACGGATAGCGCTGACGCTCACCGTACAATGACGGGGGAAGGTCCGGCCCGCTTCCAGTGAGGAGAAGTCCGTCAAGCTGTCGTAGAAGACGCCGTCTCGCGGCCCGGTCTGCGACGAGTGGGAGAACCAGCGGGATGCCGCCCAGCTCTTCGATGGCACGAATGTAGCGCGCGCGCAGAAAGTAGGTGGGCTCGCGCCCACCCCATTCCTTCCGATCACCGGCATTGAAGTCTGGTGTGACGCCGATGATCGGTTTCATTGGCTAGCGGACTGGTTCCGATGCGTCGTTCGCATCCGCAACCCCCAAAAAGCGTATGGGCCGATTGCCCTGGAGATGATCCGGAGTAAGGAGATAGGTGCCGTAGAGGCTCGTGGTCCAAATGCTCTTGGCCGCCTGTTCATTCCCACCGGAAAACGCGTAGGCGAGCCCTCCGACAACCCCTCCACTGATGGCAAATGCCGCTTTCAGTGGAAAATAGACGAGTGTGGAAAGGACAGCTGCGGCTTGCATACCCGCGCTCGAAGGGCTGCCCCCTTCGGTGCTCCCACTTGAAGAGTTCGATGTGCTGTCCTGGCTCCAAGCCGATGGCACCATCGTGATGGTGCACAGGGCCAGAAGCATACAGGCTGCGACCAGCTTGAAACCGGAAACCGCGCACAGACGATTGGATGATGCGTATGTATCCACAGATAATCCTCCTTCTTCGACAGAACAAGCTGAGCGGCGGTGGTTGACCCCAGAGCGCTCACCCACATTTCAGGGTAGTGGGGTTATAGCAAATTCGACTCTGATTGCAAACCCCCTGCGGGGCAGAGGGGGCGAGTTGTCTACGAGGCGCCAGTCTCTCCCGGTACAAGGTCCAGCTCAGCGGCAATGTACGATGTGACAAAGCCCCTCCGCCGGATGACCGTCTCTCCGACTTCGGCGATCCAGCTGTCCTCTGCGAGACATTGGTTCTCTTGCGTGATGCCGGACTGCAAGAGGATGTCCAGTTTGCACCAACAGACCGCCTGGACAAAGAGCTCGTAGGCTCGTTCCTGGCACAATGCACGATCTTCCGCTGCGGAATCACTCAAGGCCCGAGCCAACCAGCCGGGGAAATCCATGTCGGCGCTGAGACTATCGATCTGGCTCTGCGTCATATGGACGGCAACCTGGACTCCGCCCTTCCAACTCCGTTTCTTGACGTTGAACACGCAGGAAGAAAGACCGGGCCTTCCCTCCACCGGCTGCGGTCCGACAAACAGGGTCACCCGAAACTGAGAGGGCTCTGGTGCATGCTCGGCTGGCATGCGCGCATTGTAGCACGACCGCCGCTCTCGTCCGCCGTCTCATTGACGGCTTGGTAGCGCGACGATAAGATGCCCTACGATGACCACAGCCCTCCATCAACGCGTGAGTGAGATTCAGCAGGCCCTTCGCGAGGCCGAGATCGACGGCTGGCTCTTCTACGACTTCCGCGGGAGCGACCCCCTCGCCTATCGCGTCCTTCAACTCGACCCGACGCTCCATGTAACCAGACGCTGGTACTACTGGATTCCGGCACAGGGAACTCCGGTCAAGCTATTGCACCGCATCGAGCCACATGTGTTGGATTCATTGCCAGGACAGGCCGACTACTACGTGTCGTGGGAGCAGCAGCGGCAGATCCTGGCACGCCTGTTGACCGGCAGCCCCCGTGTCGCCATGCAGTATTCTCCGTTGAACGCGGTACCCTACGTGTCGCGCGTGGATGCCGGCACGATCGAGTTGATCAGAAGCTACGGCGCCGAGGTGGTCAGTTCAGCGGATTTGATTCAGATATTTGAAGCGCGTTGGACGGACCGGCAACTCGAATCTCACCAGTTTGCCGCGGCGGCGCTCCGGCGCATCGTCGACGAAACGTTCAGCCATGTGCGTAACGCAGTCGCACAAGGCCGCGGTCTCACCGAATATGCCGTGCAGCAGTTTATTCTGGCTCGCATCGGCGATGCTGGCATGGTCACGTCGAGTGCGCCGATCGCCGCCGTCAATGCCCATAGCGCCGACCCCCATTATGGCCCGACAAAATCCGGCTCAGCCGACGTGACCCGCGACTCATTGCTCCTGATCGATCTCTGGGCCAAACAAGCGGAGACCGGTGCGGTCTACGCCGATATCACCTGGACCGGCTATGTCGGGCAAACTGTGCCGGTGAAACATCGCGCGATCTTCGACTTGGTCCGGCAAGGCCGGGACGCAGCCTTGACCTTTGCCAAAACAGAAATTGCGGCAGGCCGCCGCCCCTTCGGTTGGGAAGTCGACCAAGCCTGCAGACAGGTCATCCAACAGGGTGGCTACGGCGACCAATTCGTCCATCGCACAGGCCATTCGATCGGCGAAGAGGTCCATGGCAACGGAGCGAACATCGACGGCTTGGAAACGCAGGACACCCGCCGCCTGATGCCGAGAACCTGCTTTTCGATCGAGCCGGGGATCTACTTGCCGGGCGAGTTCGGGATCAGAAGCGAGCTGGATGTGTACCTCGCAGACCGGGAAGCCCTGGTCTTTGGGTTGCCGTTGCAACGAGAAATCGTCTCCATTTTCTAGCCCCTGACCATTCCTTGACAGTGCCTCCTACTGGCCTATACAGTTGATTCGGCTCTCAAAATAGCAGGGCCACGGTCGATTTACCGAACTGAACAAAGGAACGACGCCATGTTTGGTACCATGGGGATCTCAGAGCTCATCATTATCCTGGTCATCGTCCTCATCATTTTCGGGGCAGGCAAGCTTCCGCAAATCGGTGAAGGGGTCGGCAAGGCACTCAGAGGATTTAAAAAAGAAGTCAATGAAATCCCCGCGCCGGAGGCGGTGCAGCCGGAAACAACTGAGCCGGCCCCCATGCAAGTCCAAGCAACGGTCCAGGCTGCTCCAGCCACGACAGTCACACAGGGACAGGCTCCAGCCACGACAGTCACACAGGGACAGGCTCCAGCCTCGTTGAAGCCCACCGCTCCTTATACGCCAGGTCCGGAACTGACCCCTGGAACCACCGCCGCCTTGATGTACAACATGGCGGCTCCGCCACAGCCAGTTCGCGCAGCGACATCCGCTGCAGCCCCGGCAGTGGCGCAGGGCCAGCAGCCCCCCACGATGGAAGAGCGAGCGGCGGCGCCCTCACCGATGATGAAGGCGCAGTACCCGCCCCTTCCTCCCGGCGCCCAGGCGAAGCCGGTGGCCAAGCGCCCGTCAGCCATTGTGAACAAAGATGCCGTGGCCCGCGTACAGGCGCAGCAAGCGGCGATAAAGGCGAAATCCGCGCAGCCAATCGGCGTCTCCCCTCAAGATATGCAGAGCTTGGGCGAAGGGTTGGGCGATGCCTTGCGGACGTTCAAACAGGCCGTCGCCGATGTTCGGAATTCGGTCGATCCTGAGATGCGCACGATCCAAGCTGAAATGGATTCGGCGCAGAAAGAATTCCAGCAATCCCTTGAAGCAGCCAAAGAACTGCCTGCAATGCATGAGGAGCCTCCGAAGCAAGCGTGAGCGGGGGAAAGGGCTCCATCAGCCTGACTAATGTTTGGCCCCTGTTCCGTCCCGTATCCTCCTCTCGCACCATCGGATGGGCTGCCCTTTCACTGATCCTTTCTCTCTCCGGCTGTATCCAGGACTCTCCCCCTTCATCGAGCACACAAGCGGTCTCGCTATTATTGGAACTGCTCCAGGATGAGCGGCCAGAGATGCGGCGGACGGCCGTGGAATCCCTCGGCAAAATCGGCGATCTGCAAGCCACCGACTCCATCCTTCCCCTCACCCGCGATCCGGCCTCGCTGGTTCGCGAGGCGGCGGTGACCGCGCTGGGACGGTTGAAGCCAACAGCCACAGAAGCGGTCGTACTCCTATTGGCGCGAGCGCTGGAGGATCCCGTCGAGTCGGTCCGGCAGGCCGCGATTGTGGCAACTGGAGAAATCGAACCGGGCTCTCAATTGCTAGAACCGATCGTCTCCTTACTGCGATCTTCGGATGCGGCAATCAGGAGCGCAGCGGCGCGATCGCTGCTCCAAATCGAATCGAGTCAATCGATTCCTGCGCTCATCGCCGCAGGCCGTGATTCCAATGCGGAAGTTCGTCAGGGAATTGTGGCGACGGTGGGGGAATGGGGAGGAGCCTCTGTCGCCCCTTGGCTCAGAGAATGTTTGGCCCAGGATCCCTCGCCCATGGTGCGGGCAGAAGCCGCCTATCGCCTGAGAACATTCAATGATTTCGAGACAAAGGCCGCGCTGGAAGCAGCGGGCACGAAGGATGCTGACCGCGAGGTGCGGCGCTGGACGAAGCAGGGGACTTAGACCGCCTTGCGGGAACGAGTCAACGCCTCAACCAGCTGAACAAGCTCGTGCCGGGCCTGGTCGTCGATCGCGGTAAATTTGACGCCCATCCCGGGAAAGAGCACGTACCGTTCAGGCTTGCTGCGAGTCCAGGCGACTTTCGCCTTGACTCTGTGCTTCTCCAGGGGACGGTCTGGCAGCGCAAACTCGATGGATAATTCGGTGCCAGGAGCCAGCGGTGCGCTGCTCTCGATGAACAGGCCGCCCGCACCGATACTGCCGGTTAAACTCTCAAACTGCTTGCCCTCCGGAGTCGTATACCGGACCTTCACGGCAAGCGGCACTCTCGGATGAGAACGCACCGAGGAAAATTTGGCGTCATCGTCACAAACAAGAACCCGCTCAATGATATCGCCCCACGCGAGAGCGCCGAGCAGCTCTCCCGTCGCGCTATGAAGTGTGAGGACTTCCTCCTCGACATTCATCGCCAGAACTTTCCCCTCATGTCTTTCTGTCGTAGTGACAGGAAACTTCATGCGCAGACCTTTGTTTGTATGATACGCGGAATGATTTGATGCGGGAGGGTCGCGACTAAGCGGGCTGCCCGACGATCTGGATGGATTTCACCAGTTCCAGCACGCGAGTACGAATATCGGGGTTAATTTCTGTAAAGCGCACCCCCATGCCTGGGCTAAACGTATATTGATCCGCCTTAGGGCAGACCCACGCGACAACTCCCTTAGCCGGCAACCATTCTGCCGGATTCTCTGGCAGCGAAAATTCCAACGCGAGCTTGGTGCCGACCGTGAGAGGGCTGTGGCTTTCAATGAAGAGCCCGCCTCCCCCGATGCCGCCAGCGCGACCTTCAAACCGGTGCCCCTCCGGAGTCTTGTATTTGATGCGGAACGTAAGCGTCACGCGCGGCTCATTCCTGGGTTCCCGGCTCGTGGGGGGCTTACGGTAGGCCAAAATCTGATCGATGACGAAATCCCAGGACAGATTGCCCATAGGCTCGCCGTTGCTTCCCAGAAGCGTGATGACTTCCCGGGCTGCGTCGAGGTCGATGGCTTTGCCTTTGTGTCGAAGGCTTGAAGACACTGGATACTTCACACGTCCTCCACGTTCAAGAGTGACAAGGCAAGTATAGCGCAGGATTCTATCTTGTCGAGGGAAAGCGCGAAATGAGGAGGCTGTCACCGGCTGGAATGAAAAGAGGGCTCATGGCCAAGCCGATTCAAGAGGGGGCTCTATAACAAAACAACCAGGACAGGGTGACCCTGTCCTGGTTGTTTCCTGAATGAAAAAAGACTGGCTTGCTAAATAAAAATCATTTACTTACAACGGCTTACGCTGTCTTCACGTCCTTATCCTGTTCGAAGATCCGAATAGGCGGATGCTTCCCAAGGATGGCATCCTCAGTAATGAGGACTTCCTTGATCTGCTTTTGCGACGGGGCGTCGTACATCACGTCCAACATCACGTCTTCCAGGATCGCGCGCAGTCCTCGGGCACCGGTCTTCTGAATAAAAGCCTTCCGCGCGATCGCGCCCAACGCGCCTTCCGTGAACTTCAGCTTTACTTTTTCAAAGGAGAGCAGCTTCTCGTACTGTTTCGTCAGGGCGTTTTTCGGTTCGGTCAAAATACGAATGAGCGCTCGCTCATCCAGCTCATCCAACGTGGCCACGACCGGCAGCCGACCGACGAATTCCGGGATCAACCCGTACTTGAGGAAGTCTTCTGGTTGAACCTTCGCGAACAGTTCGCCAAGCTTGATTTCGTTCTTCCCGCGAACTTCGGCGCCGAATCCCATCGACTTGCGGTTGAGCCGCTGTTCGATAATCTGCTCGAGCCCGACGAACGCGCCACCGCAAATGAACAGGATGTTGCTCGTGTTGACCTGAATAAATTCCTGATGCGGATGCTTGCGCCCGCCTTGAGGCGGCACGTTGGCAACGGTGCCCTCGATGAGTTTGAGCAGCGCCTGTTGCACCCCTTCACCCGAGACGTCACGCGTAATGGAGGGGCTGTCGCTCTTTCGGCTGATCTTGTCGATTTCATCAATGTAGACGATGCCTCGCTCCGCCCGCTCGACATCGTAATCCGCTGCCTGCAGGAGCTTGAGAATGATGTTTTCCACATCTTCGCCGACGTACCCCGCTTCAGTCAGCGTGGTGGCATCGGCCAGCGTGAACGGAACATCCAGATATTTCGCGAGGGTCTGAGCCAACAGCGTCTTGCCTGTGCCCGTAGGCCCCAACATGAGGATGTTGCCCTTCTGGAGCTGCACCTCATCCGTGTCCTTGTCCTTGGACGAGATGCGCTTATAGTGGTTATGCACGGCCACCGCGAGGATTCGCTTGGCCCGCTCCTGCCCCACGACGTATTGATCCAAGTGGTGTTTGATTTCCACCGGCTTTTTAAGTTTCGACGAAATCTCTTCTTTGGCTTCTTCCCAATCCTCGGCAATGATGTCGTTGCAGAGGTTGACGCATTCGTCACAGATGTAGACGGTAGGCCCGGCAATCAATTTGCGGACTTCGTCGCGGCTCTTTCCGCAGAACGAGCAGCGGAGATGTCGATCCATCTTATCCGGCTTAGCCATACGTCCCCCTGTTACTTGTCTTTCGCCGCGTCTTTCCCTGCATCGCCACTGACGGCCTTGATGAGCTTCGGAGGCCTCGTGATGACTTCGTCGATGAGACCATACTGCTTGGCCTCTTCCGCCGACAGGAAGTAGTCTCGCTCGGTATCCTGCGCAATCTTCTCCAACGGCTGGCCGGTATGTTTAGCCATGATCTCGTTGAGCCGCTCGCGGATTTTCAAAATCTCTCTGGCATGAATGTCGATTTCCGTGGCCTG
>ERZ1292640.2382-Hain-H43-02um-R1-2382-length-15087-cov-6_pt1 | contig 15087 bp, 14 predicted proteins | sample MGYA00564404_ERZ1292640 | MGnify/ENA primary metagenome ERZ1292640 (study PRJEB36523, sample SAMEA6512636) | groundwater metagenome | collected 2019-01-08 | study: AquaDiva: Metagenomics assemblies of 32 groundwater samples
CCCGAGGAAGCGCATATTCTCACCCTTGGTATCGCTGCCAATTGGCAGAAAAAAGGCTGGGGCAAAAAACTACTGCAACATTTTATTCAACTCGCCAAAGAAGAGCATGCAAAATCGATGCTGCTGGATGTGCGCGAATCCAATCACGGTGCTGCATACCTCTATCAACAAATGGGTTTCCAGCAAATCGCCACTCGCAAAGGCTATTATCCCGCAATGTGCGGACGTGAAGATGCGCTTGTCATGCAATTAATGTTATGAATACCCGGCGCAGACAAATACTCAAAGAGTTGGATTTGGCACCCTTGTGGCATTTAAAACCAGAGACGTCAAAGCAAAATAAGTCAACACAACAAACAACAGCCAGAGACTTGATGTTTCCACCTGATCCTGCAAAAGATTCCAAACCGTGCGAAGAAATTCAACAGATGAACTGGGATCAGCTTAAATTAACGGTATCCCATTGCACAGCTTGCCTTCTAAGCCAAACACGCACTCACACAGTATTTGGCGTTGGTGATGAAAATGCGGATTGGCTCTTTGTGGGCGAAGGGCCCGGTGCAAGAGAAGATGCAACCGGTGAACCTTTTGTAGGACAAGCCGGCAAGCTGCTTGATCAAATGCTGGCTGCTATCGGGCTAGAACGCGGTCATCACGTTTATATTACCAACATCGTAAAATGCCGCCCGCCTAACAATAGAAACCCCAGTTCAAATGAAGCTCATCAATGCGAGCCTTATCTGACAAGACAAATTGAATTAATCAAACCGAAACTTATTATTGCATTAGGAAAAGTCGCCGCACAGAATCTTCTTGGATGTGAAGACAGCATTTCCAGTTTGCGCGGCAAACTATATGATTATTCAGGCATACCCTTAATTGTCACTTATCACCCTGCCTATTTATTGCGCGCTCTTCCAGAGAAAGCAAAAGCATGGAAAGATTTATGTTTCGCCCGATCAACCATGCAATCACTGCTATAAATCATACACTTAATATATATCCATAACTTTGATACATTGAAATTAGTGTATCTTTCTAGCGCCAATTAAATGAAGTGAATCCTCTTTACTCTGGTTTAGCAGATGCCATTTCCTGATCAAGGCCATCATGACAGATACAAATAATCCAAAAACGGCTATAACCATATAAATATGTACTTCGAACAATATCAACAAAGCATAAAGTGACAACATTACCAGAATACTCAAGTTTTCATTGAAATTTTGTACTGCAATGGAGTGCCCTGCTCCCATCAGAATATACCCACGATGCTGTAATAAAGCATTCATCGGCACTACGAAGAATCCTGCCAATCCGCCAATCAGCATCAGCAAGATAATCGCGAGCCACAAGTCTTTTACCAGAATCATGGCCATCACAACGATACCCATTGCAATACCCAGCGGAATGACTTTTACTGATTGCTTTAATGAAATCCACCGGGCCGCCATGACAGCGCCTATCGCAATACCCACAGCAACCACACCCTGTAGTTGAGCGGCTTGATTGAGTGGATAATTCATGGCAACTTCCGCCCATTTCAGCACAATAAACTGTAGTGTTGCGCCTGCCCCCCAGAACAAAGTCGTGACTGCAAGCGAAATCTGTCCAAGCTTGTCCGTCCATAACAACCTTATACAATGGCCAAATTCATGGATCAGATAAAAAGGGTTTTTCTTGGGAATACGGTGATCAACTCCCGTGTTAGGAATATACAAATTGAATAACGCCGCAACAGCGTAAATGATGGCTATCAGAAAAATACTGATTTCCAGCGCGTTATCAATACCTGTTTCAATGACTGGAAAATCGAATTCCACTAAAACATTTGCAACGGCAGGTGTAATCAGAACACCGCCCAGTACGGTACCTAATACTATGGAAGCGACCGTTAATCCTTCAATCCACCCGTTAGCAATCACCAGTTTCTCGGGGGGTAATAATTCCGTCAATATGCCATATTTAGCCGGCGAATAAGCTGCCGCCCCCAAACCCACAACGGCATAAGCAGCCAGTGCAAAATATTGATGCATGGCGAGAAATAATAATCCGCAACCTGTGATTTTGATGGTATTACTAATAAACATGACGCGCCCTTTTGGCATAGAATCGGCAAATGCGCCAACAAAAGGAGCAAGAATAACGTAGAACAGTACAAAGACAAACTTCAGCATGGGTGTTAAATAGGCAGGGGCATGCAGATCAATCAACAGCGCAATCGCCACAACCAGCAACGCATTATCCGCCAGGGAAGAGAAAAACTGCGCCGCCATAATCGTATAAAAACCGCGTTCCAAACTATTTCCTTACCAATAAGTTTATATCCTTGACACACTCATTTACTGTGTCATTCTTTTGTTCTATGATGTTACTTAAACAACAGATCACTGACGGCTCCACCCATTCTATTCAATTTAGCACGCGAGACTAGCATATTATGCAGTCTATTAAAGCATCCATACACGAAAATTAAATTCAGCCTGCTGAATTTAGATTATTATAAAAAACTCCGCGACTAATTCTCATTTCTGCTTATTCTGGACAAAAAATCAATGTCACGCCCCACCCAAGCTCTGATAGATCTTTCTGCTTTAGCACATAATCTGACCATCGTACGCCAACATGCTCCACATTCACGCATTATGGCAGTCATCAAGGCGGACGCCTATGGTCACGGATTACTTCATGCCGCAAGCGCTTTAAAAGATGTTGATGGATTTGCACTACTGGAATTGGAGGCCGCGATTTCTCTACGCGAATCTGGTTATCGGCAGCCTATCCTGCTTCTGGAAGGCTTCTTTTCTACAGAAGAATTAGTATTATTTGAACAGTATCAACTAAGTGCTGTTATTCACCATAGTGAGCAAATTGCCATGCTGGCAGATTCCAAACAGCATGAACTGGATTTATTTCTAAAAATCAATACCGGCATGAATCGTTTAGGATTAGTATCTGAGCAACTTCCACAGATAATCATCAATCTGACAGAGAATCGATGCAAAAACAATATCACATTGATGACGCATTTTGCCTGTGCCGATGTTCCTTCAGAGGAAGAAAGCGTGATGCAACAATTGCAACGCTTTGAAGCTATCACTAAAAACTACAATTATCCGCGCTCACTGGCAAATTCAGCCGCCATCATACGCTATCCTGAAACACAGACTGAGTGGGTACGTCCTGGCATTATGCTTTATGGCGCCTCCCCTTTTCCTGACAAAACCGCATCAGAACTTAATCTGCAACCAGCCATGACGCTATCCAGTCGAATTATTGCCATACATGAATTAAAAGCTGGCGATAGAGTTGGCTATCACGGTCTTTTCCAAGCTGATCATCCGATGCGCGTCGGTATTGTCGCATGCGGCTATGCCGATGGATACCCGCGCCATGCGCCAACCGGCACACCGGTATTGATCAACAATCAACGTAGCCGGTTATTGGGTCGGGTATCTATGGATATGCTGGCTGTAGACTTAACTGAAATCGAGAATGCTCAGCTAAACAGCCCGGTTATTCTTTGGGGTAAGGGAATGCCGGTTGATGAAGTCGCTCATCGAGCAGGCACAACCAGCTATGAATTACTTTGCGCGCTGGCTCCGCGAGTAGAAAAGATTGTTTCAAAAGAATATTAGGATCCAATCTGCTCGCGGCAATTCGCAATACAAAAACTATTCTACTTTTGCTTTACTGCGCAAATCCTGCACAACCGTCGCAAATTCACGCTGTAATACACGTTGCTGTATATTCTGCTTTACATCTTCAAATGGAGGAACTTCCATAGGACGTATATCCATTAATTCAATCACATGCCATCCAAAAGAAGTTTGTACGGGTTGCTCAGTCCGCCCACCTTTTGATAATGCCACCAGCGCTTCAGAAAAAGGTCTGACATAGGCTGCCGGTGGACTCCAGTTTAGCTCGCCTCCATTTTCTTTACTCCCATCATCAATCGATTTTTCTTCAGCAATTTTGGCAAAATTACCGCCTTTCTTGAGGCTGGCAATGATATCTCTGGCCTCACTTTCACTTTCCACAAGGATATGACGCGCTTTATATTCTTTATCGCCCATCTGTACTTTCAGAATTTCATATTCCTTGCGTAAGGTATCATCACTGACTATATTATTCTTTATGTAGTCAGCCTGAAATGCTCTGACCAACACAGCCTGACGAGATATTTCAAGTTGCGCAATCACTTCCGGGTCTTGGTCCAATCTCTTTTTGATTGCTTCTTGCGCAAGAATCTCTTCAGCAATCAAATTCTCACGCAAGGCTTTTCTCATTTCCGGGCCATCTGGCTGGCCCTGCGCAACGTTTGCTTTTACCATGAGTTCCAGACGTGATTGCGGGATCGTTACGCCATTCACCTTAGCGACAACCCCTGTCGACTGAGCTTGAACTGATAGAGTAACCAAGCCAAAAATACTAACTATCATTACCTGCGAAAATTTCGTCAAACGCATGGAATTTCCTTTTTGTGATTTGGATAAAATTTATATTCGCCAGAATATATTTACAGCGGAAAGTATACGCCTTAACTTAATGGACGTGAACCTCTACCTAGCATCATTTATAACAAAATAATTTGATACTATTGAGAAAAGTAACACCTGCAATTGCCTTATGCAGGCAATACCTTTTTAAAAGGTTTGACCGTCACTTTCCTATAAATACCTGCACTAACATAGGGATCTGTATCAGCCCAAGCTTGCGCTGCTTCTAAGGATTCGAATTCCGCCACAATCAAACTTCCTGAGAAACCCGCCGTACCTGGATTCTGACTATCGATAGCAGGATAAGGTCCTGCTAAAATTAGACGCCCTGCCTCTTGCAATGCTTGAATTCTTTTTAAGTGCTCTGGGCGAACTGCCATCCTTTTTTCCAGGCTGTTCGGCACATCTTCACCATTTATCACATATAGCATCATCGTTCTTTACTCACTTTATTGTCATTTTTTCTCCCGGATTATCCTGCTCGCCAGAAGTCACACCCTCAGTCAATCAGCAGTATCCGAAAATTCCAGCCAGAATATTATATAACACTATGGTTTTAAATATGAAACAACATGTTTATGGGTGTTACCAACTTGAACCCATCAGAAAAATTGATCACCAAGAACAGAAAATCCGTCTTTACATCAATACGGGGGGCAATTGGGTTGTAAGATTATTTTTTTCCTTCGTCGCCGCACCCAATAGTGCATAGCCCAACAAATTACCAGCTTCATCCTGATAAAGCGCTTTCACTCCATCCTGATCAGCTTCAACCTGCCATTCACCTTTTACACTGAAATCAGGCGGCGAAACAACGGTTGGGCATGCTGGCGTTTTTACCATCACCGGCATGGCTGGATAATGAACGGATGTTGGGTTACCCGCCAGTGTTGCAGCCAAGGCCCGGGCTGCATGTGTAATCGGCATCACAAAAGGCAACACCTTGCCATCAACCTCCGCACAATCGCCCAAAGCATAAATATTGGCCAACTGGGTTTGTAATAAGCGATTGACCACAATTCCACGATTAACCTGAATACCGGCTGCTTCAGCGAGTTGCGTACGCGGACGCAACCCAACTGATGAGAGCACTATATCGGATTCGATCAATTCACTATTGGTCAGCGTCAAACGCAAACCCTCTTTAACCCGGTCAACAGATTGGGCTGTCGTATCCAAGTGAAAAACCACACCAACCGCCTCAAGTTTTTGTCGTATAAATGCGCCACCATCCGGCGGCAAGAGCCGCCCCAAAGGTTGGGCGCTGATATCAATTACATCCACTTGATAGCCTGCGGTCACTAAATCATTTGCAAATTCACAACCGATCAATCCCGCACCAATAATGGCAACCCGTTTTCTCCCTATCAATGCAGCACGAAACCTTTGATAATCATCGAGATCATTAACCGTCAATATTTTTGCTACACCATCTCCCTGTAATGGCAAACGCACCTGATCTGCACCTAATGCCAAAACCAGTTGATCATAGAATATTTTTTCACCATCAACCAACGTCATCGCACTTCTGGACGGCTCAATAGCAGCCACGCGACAATGAGGACGAATGGAAATATTCAACTGTGAAGCCATCTGCACCGCATCCCCATTTAAAATAGATTCAGGTGTCTTACCCATTGATAGTGCATTTGACAACATGGGCTTGGAATAAAAACCGCCATGATCTGCAGATAACATAGTAATGGGCAATTCCTTACTCAGTTTACGTAGTTCACGTGCCACGGCATAGCCAGCCAGGCCACTTCCTACAATAACAACCGGATGACCCATCACTCCGATCTCCACCATTTCAAAATCTGCTTTATTCACTCCACACTCAGGGCAAACCCAGCTTTCTGGAATATCTTCCCAGCGCGTACCTGCTTTGATGCCGTGCTCTGGATCACCCGTTAATTCATCATAAATAAATCCGCATATATTACATTGAAATCTTTTCATTTATTTTCTATTAGTTACTTAAGTTTATAAAAAATATGCACATTGATTTGAGGAAATTCTCCATCAATCAATGTGCATTATTTAAATAGCATGATAGTCAAACAATTCTTCAACAGAAGAAACGACAATAACTTTTCCTCGATATATGCTTAAAATTAACCTTCCCAAGTACAAAAATGATGCATGCAGTGAATAAACGAACAGCGACAACAACAAAAAAGATCAGAATCTTCCACTCTCTTTTATTTAACCTCTGCAGTATCACTGTTATTCACTAAGCTAGTGCGCCTTTGTAAATAGGCATCGCGTATGAATTCATATTTATCCAATGCTGCCTCTTCAAGAGTTTTGTCTTCATCAAGAAACTGTGCACGTGCATTAACAGTTCTCGCTGCCGCAACAGGCAAACGCAAAGCCACCGAATTAAGATAAGCAACATCTTTCATAAAAACCCCTGTTACCCCTTGTGTAACGGGATCTATAAAGAAACCATCAACAGCAATTCCGAACGTATCACGTACGGAACTTGGTCCCAGGAAAGGCAGCACTATATAAGGTCCACTGGCGATTCCATAGCGTCCCATTGTCTGACCAAAATCTTCATCCCGCTTATTGAGATTAATGTCGCTTGCTGCACTGATATCGCTGGCAATATCAATCAAACCAAATATACCAAAAGTAGTATTGATCAATAATCGTGTACTGCTGACCAATGCACTCTCATAATTTAATTGAAGGACAGAGTTAGTTACCACCACCACATCGTTTAGATTTGAAAAGAAATTACCGACCATCATCTCAATGGGGTCAGGAGTAACCTTCTTATAACCTCTGGCAACCGGATCAAATACATTGTCATACACCATTTCATTAAAATTAAAAACAGCGCGATTCATGGGTTCCAGAGGATCATGAGGACTATTCTGGTTATTTGTTTTTATTGAAGCACAACCGGTTAAAAATAAAACCAATACCAAAAAAGTAGCAGCTTTGAAACGAATAGAATTAGTCATGTTCTTATTTATTTTAGTAAAAATTTGATAGATCTTGCCATATTTATAAGATAGGTTCAATATGCCCGCCACAAAGCACTATTTGCCCGATCAGCCCTGAATGATACTACACACAAGAATTAAAAAGCCATTATTAAAACAAACATCGAGGCTTGGATATACGGCAGATTATTCATAGCACTTTATAAAATTATTTATCCAGCAACAGAACCGAGTATCTGCACCACAGTCTCTAGAATCATACCGTTTAAGATCAAACTGTTTCCATCCCACTGTGACGCAGCAATGCATCCAGCTCCGGCTCACGGCCCCGGAATGCTATAAATGATTCCAGTGCTGAACGGCTCCCTCCCCTCGCAAGAATCTCTTCCAGAAAACGTGAGCCTGTCGCTGCATTGATTACACCATCTGAAGCAGTTTCTTCAAACATACTGTAAGCATCCGCTGATAGCACTTCCGCCCACTTGTAACTATAATAGCCCGCCGCATAACCTCCGGCAAAAATATGCGCAAAGCTATTGGGGAAACGATTGAAATCAGGAGGAATGATCACAGCAACGGTTTTTCGAACATCATCCAGCAACTGCAGCACCGTCTTATCACCGCTTGGTTTAAAATCAAAATGTGCACGCATATCAAACAGTGCAAATTCAATCTGCCGCAACATCTGCAATCCGCCCTGGAAATTTTTTGCTTTCAGCATCTTATCAAATAAAGCTCTGGGTAGTGTCTCACCCGTTTCGATATGCTGAGTCATGCCGGAGAGCACATCCCACTCCCAACAAAAATTCTCCATAAACTGGCTAGGCAGTTCTACTGCATCCCACTCAACCCCGTTAATACCGGACACACCCAGATCTTCAACTTGCGTCAGCAGGTGATGCAGACCATGACCAAACTCATGAAATAACACGATCACTTCATTATGAGTAAATAAAGCCGGACGGATCTGGTTATTAATATTTACGGAAGCGGAGAAATTACATGTGAGATACGCAACGGGTATTTGTATCACGTGATCTCCTGCTGGCTTATTTTCAATTCGCCGACGTGTAATCACATCATCCATCCAGGCACCACCCCGCTTGGCAGGTCGCGCATAGAGATCAAGATAAAATTGACCGATTAATTGGCCGTTAGCATCATTGATATCAAAAAATTTCACATCGGGATGCCAGCGTTGAATATTTCGCAAGGCTGCTGTAGGAATAATATGAATGCCATAGAGCTTTTCCACCAGTTTAAACATACCCGCTAATACTTTATCCTCAGAGAAATATTGTTTAACTTCCTGATCAGAGAAAGCATAGCGTTCTTCACGCAACTTTTCACTCACATAGGCCAAGTCCCAGGCCTCAAGTTTGGGCAGATTTAACCGCTCAGCCGCAAATTGCCGGAGTGCATGCAGATCCCGCTCGGCATAGGGTTTTGCTTTAACCGCTAATTTTCCAAGAAAATCCAGAACCTGCTGCGGGGAAGTGGCCATTTTTGTCGCCAACGAAACTTCAGCATAATTATCATAACCCAGCATTTGCGCCGCTTCCCGCCGTAACTCCAGGATCTTGTTAATGAGCGGCATGTTATCTTTATCCGGTCCAATATGACTATCAAGCTCGCTGGCGCGAGTGGCATAAGCACGGTACATCTGCTCACGTAAATCACGACTATCCGCATATTGCAGCACCGGAAGATAAGAAGGCATATGCAAGGTAAATTTCCAGCCCGTTTTAGAAGCTTCTTCAGCCAACTCCCTGGCTGTTTGCAGCACATCCGCCGGAATACCTGATAGGTTCTTTTCATCCTCAACCAGCAATGAATAGGCGTTAGTCGCATCCAGTAAATTGTCATTGAACTTTGACGATAACTTCGACAACTCTTCCTGAATCTGCAAAAACCGTTGCTTTTGATCCGGCGGCAATTCCGCGCCACCCAAACGAAAATCCCTCAATTCATTTTCTATAATTTTCTTTCGTGCCGGGGTCAAATGATCGAATTCCACGCTTGCGCGTAATTGCTTGAATTTTTCAAACAGCAACAGATCTTGTGATAGCTCCGCATAAAACTGAGTGATCAGCGGCAGATTTGCATTATAGATTTCCCGTAGCTGCGGACTGTTCATTACCGCATTCAAATGCGATACCTGTCCCCAGGCCCGTGACAAACGCTCATTGGCATCCACCATCGGTTGTACAAAAGTCTGCCAGGTTGGCAGGTTATTATCAGCACGTACTTTCTCAATTACCGTGCGATTCTCATTCAACAGTACTTCAATGGCTGGGGTAATATGCTCATTCTTTATTGCTGCAAAATGGGGAAGTCCGGAAAAATCAAGTAATGGATTCGACATGTTGTTCCACATAATAGGTTAAAAACAAATAAAACGGTTAATACAGGCTAATGAACCAGCTACCGCCAAGCTCAACGCTCATAAACAATATGGCCATTCACCAAAGTATATTTAATCCCGCCTGGCAACTCCATACCTAGAAAGGGGGTATTTTTACCCTGGCTTAAAATAGCTGACGGTGTCACTTTCCAATAATAATTGGGGTCAAAGATACATATATCCGCTGCACTTCCGACCGATAAACACCCCGCATCAATCCCCAGTATCTGTGCCGGGTCCGAGGTGATTTTGGCCAGAACTTTAAGCAATGGCAAACGCATTTCCATCCCCCACTTTAATGTTAGGGGCAGCAATAATTCAACACCGGTCGCACCAATCTCAGATTGCCCAAACGGAAGCAATTTAGCATCTTCATCTACCGGCGCATGGTCTGAGCAAATCGCGTCAATCGTGCCATCGAGTAACCCATGACGCAATGCATCTCGATCACTATAACTGCGCAGTGGCGGCATCAGATGACAATTAGAATCGAAGAAACCGATATCCATATCGGACAAATGCATATGATTAACCGTCACATCACAAGTCAACGGCAAACCCTGTTGTTTGGCGGTACGGATCATTGCCAGTCCTTCCGCGCTGGAAACCCGGCACAGATGCACTCTGACACCTGTTTCTTTTGCCAGTAAGATGATATTGGATAAGGCTACTGTTTCAGCACACACAGGAACCGTAGGCAAGCCCAGCCGGGTTGCCACCTCTCCATCATGCGCCACGCCATCATTGGTCAAGCTAATCTCTTGCGGGCGTAGCCATACACTAAAACCAAATGTAGAGGCATACCGCATCGCCTGCATTAATACCCGCAAATTGGGCAACAAACCATCCGGTTGACCAAAAACAACACATCCCGCATCATTTAATTCAGCCATTTCGGTTAAACGCTCTCCCCTTAGTCCTTGAGTGAGCGCACCAATGGGATAAACATGTGCCTGATTAAGATTCTTGGCGCGATGCTTCAGCATTTCCACCAGACCTGGTTCATCTAATGGGGGATCCGTATCGGGAGGGCATGCGAAACTCGTGACACCACCAGCAACAGCCGCACCCATTTCTGATTCAAGTGTCGCTTTATATTCAAGTCCAGGTTCACGCAAGCGCACAGACAAATCAACCAAACCCGGGCACACGACTAATGATTGAGCATCTATGGTACGACTGGCCTGGAACTCGCTGGGGGCATCGCCTATGGCAATGATTCTACCCTTGGCAATAAAAACATCCTGAACTGCATCAACACCCTGCTTAGGATCAATCAGGCGCCCATTCTTAATATGAATTTTCATGATGGCAGCCTTTTCCTTTTAGACCTGATTACCTGCCAAGATGGACATCACGGCCATGCGCACCGCTATACCAAATGTCACTTGCGGCAAAATCACTGACTGCTTACCATCCGCCACGGCAGAGTCGATCTCCACACCGCGATTCATGGGTCCGGGATGCATCACAATGGCATCACGCCGGGCCAGTAATAATTTTTCCGGAGTCAATCCATAGTATTTAAAGTATTCTTCCGGACTGGGTAAATTCGCACCTTTCATACGCTCGTTCTGCAAACGCAGCATCATCAACACATCAATGTCTTTCAGTCCTTTCGCCATATCATGGTAGACATGAACGCCCAGGCGCTCCACCATTTTTGGTAATAAAGTTTTGGGTGCGATCACCCGCACCTCCGGCACTCCCAAAGTAGTCAATGCATGAATCTGGGAGCGCGCTACTCTGGAATGCAGGATGTCTCCAATGATAGCGACACGCAAGTTATGAAAATCTTCTTTATAACGCCGGATTGTGAACATATCCAGCAAAGCCTGGGTTGGATGCGCATGACTGCCATCACCGGCATTAATCACATGAATGTCCGGCCGGACATGCTTTGCAATCAGGTGTGCGGCGCCACTTTGCGCATGTCGTACAATAAACATATCCGCATTCATGGCGGAAAGATTATTGACGGTATCCAGCAACGCTTCACCTTTGGTTTGCGCAGAAACTGCAATATTGAGATTAATCACATCCGCCGACAAGCGCTTGGCCGCGATTTCAAATGTCGTCCGTGTGCGCGTGCTGGGTTCGAAAAAAAGATTGAAAATGGATTTCCCGCGTAATAATGGGATTTTCTTGACATCCCGTTCCGTAACCCCCACGAATGATTCAGCGGTATCCAATATGTGCAGCAATATGGAAGCGGGCAATCCTTCCGTTGTCAGCAAATGCTGCAACACACCATTTTCATCCAGTTGTGGATTCCTATTGATCATTCTGCAAAGCTCTTGTCGTACAAATCCAGACTTAACTTTCCGTTATCCTCACGTTTCAATACCAACATTTTATCTGCAGGCAACTCAAGTTCTATGCCAATATATTGAGCGGCGATCGGCAATTCCCTGCCTCCCCGGTCAACCAATGTGGCCAGGCTAATAGAAGCGGGGCGGCCGTAATCAAACAACTCATTGACTGCTGCGCGAATTGTGCGTCCCGTATAAAGCACATCATCCACTAATATAATATGCGCCCCTTCTACCTCAAAGGGTATTTCCGATGGCTTGACTTGGGAATGCAAGCCGATTTTATCGAAATCATCGCGATAAAATGATACATCCAGCGTACCTAACGGTTGTGTAATCGCCAGTTCCTGATGCAACCGTTCGGCCAACCACACCCCCCCTGTGTAAATACCCACGAGCGCAAAATCCTTGCCTACATCTGACTGTATTTTTTTAGCGAGACTCTTGAATAAAACTTCAGCGTCGGGTAATTGCATGTTGTTCATCAAAAAATGATTGAAGTATTTGCTGTGCTGCTATCTGATCAAGCACTGATTTTTGTTTCCTTCCTGTAATACCTGCTTCTCGTAACGCGGCACTGGCCGTTTGGCTGGTGTAACGTTCGTCTTTCAAAAAGACTGGGATATTAAAACGTCCCGCCAAACGGCGCGCAAAACGCTGACTTAATTGTGTCAGTTCATGCGCCGTTCCATCACTATGCATAGGTAATCCCACTACCAGCAAAACTGGCTGCCAAGTTTCGATCAGTTTAGCAATCATAGCAAAACGCTGATCGGTGACTTCACAATCAATGGTTACAAGTGGTTGAGCTATCCTCAGCATGTTATTGCCAATCGCCACACCAATGCGTTTTTTCCCAAAATCAAAAGCCAATACAGTTCCCTCAGAAAGTTGTTTGGGCATTTGACATTCCGATTGCACATCAATGTGATTCTCTGTCATTCGAAATATTATTTATGCATGTCCAATTTCATTGGACAAATTTGCATAATTAACACCCAGCAGCCGCATTGCTGCAGGTAGTCTTTCTTCAGAAGACAGATCGAATATCACATCCGGCGAAGCTGGCACCGTCAACCATGCGTTTTGTGCCAATTCATGTTCAATTTGACCCGCAGCCCAGCCCGCATAACCTAATGCGATCAGCGCCTGATCCGGTCCATCCTCATTGGCTATGGCTTTTAAGATATCCAGTGATGTCGTTAAACCTATTTCTTGATTTACAACCAGCGTAGACTGCCATTTGCCTATGGGATGATGTAACACAAATCCGCAATCCAGCTGCACAGGCCCGCCAAAAAGCACAGGCACTGTCTCAACAGGAGAATCTATCGTTTGCGGAATACCTAATTGTTTAAAAAGATTGACCAAAGTAAGGTCAGTGGGCCGATTGATGACGATGCCAATCGCACCCTGTTCATTGTGCTCACAAATATACGTCAATGTCCTGGAAAATATGGAGTCCGCCATAGTGGGCATCGCAATTAAAAAATGATGTGTCAGATTAATATCTTGCATAGCGGAGCTTTCTATGGGCTTATTGCATCATCGTTTCTGTTTTTCTTGCTTCATATTCAATTGTTTGTGAGATAGTGTGAATTTTCATTCAAACCCAATAGGCCGTTTGGGTCATTATTTTTGACCCGAGTTTCATTGTAAATTTTACCGGTAACGGTAATTCTGCACCACCATGAGACAACGCCATGGTTGCATGACTGGCTTCATCAATTTTCATTTGTGTCACAATAGCACGGCTTTTTTCATCGTTATTTGGCAAACGCTGCAAATGCCCCGCCAAATGGGCGCCTACTTGTTGCTCTGTTTCAGCAAGGAATCCCAGATTCCATTTGTCTCCCAACATTCCCGCCACGACACCGATGGCAAAAGACCCGCCATACCAGAGCGGATTAAGCAAGCTTTTACGCCCGCCCAATTCAGCGATACGGCGCTCAGTCCACGCCAGATGTTCCGTCTCTTCGCGTGCAGCCTGCATCAGTGTTTGCTGCACTGTTTCGTTGCGCGCTGTTAATCCCTGCCCTTGATACAAGGCTTGCGCACAAACTTCACCGACATGGTTCACACGCATCAAGGCACAAGACAACTGTTTTTCCGTATCAGTCAGTTCAACTTCCGGCAGTTCATTACCGGGAACAGGCCGCAAAGTCTGAGCCGGCGTCAGCAGAGTACGCAGTGCACTGTCAAAACCAATAATCAGCTTATCAATATTAATCATATTTACCTCATTATGAATAAATGAGACGGGTATCCATTATAGGCCGATCCTCGGGAGTGGTTATTTATTTCTCAGGTAAGTTTTCAATCGCATCAATATCTTCTAGCAACCAAACAGCACAAGCCACATAAGAATTGATCGTCATTATAATTCCAAACCCATTTGCCTTGCCAGCAATGTAACCGGATGCAATACTTCTATCGGTATTTTTTTCTCGTACAATCCATTGGCAATATGCATTGAGCAACCAATATTTGAAGTTACCAGGTATCTGGCGCCACTTTCCACCAGAGTGGATATCTTATCATCCAGTAGCATACCTGCGATCTCGGGCTGATCAATAAAATAAGTCCCCGCAGCACCGCAGCACTGATCATTACCCGCCACAGGCGCAACTTGTACATCAGGTATACGTGAAATCAATTCATAGGGATATCTTTGCTTACACAATACATTACGCAAGCTGCAGGGATCATGCACCAGAATTTTTTGCGGCAATGGTGATATTTCGACATCCTCCCATCCTTCTGCTGCAACCAGAAATTGACTGATATCCGCAATACTTGATAACACGCGCTTATTTCCAGCATAAACGGATTTTGCAGACGACCCATGACCATCACCCACTCCAGATTCAAGCAACTGCGCACCGCAACCCGACGCCATACTGATAATCGTATTGAGT
>ERZ1292640.2383-Hain-H43-02um-R1-2383-length-15083-cov-7_pt1 | contig 15083 bp, 11 predicted proteins | sample MGYA00564404_ERZ1292640 | MGnify/ENA primary metagenome ERZ1292640 (study PRJEB36523, sample SAMEA6512636) | groundwater metagenome | collected 2019-01-08 | study: AquaDiva: Metagenomics assemblies of 32 groundwater samples
TTGAAACTGTGAAATTCAAAGCCAAAATGACCCATGCGCGACTATTCAAACTTCATCGGCGGTGAAGGGATTTCTCCAGCGGCCGGCCAACGGTTTCAAACGCTGAATCCGGCGGACACACGCGAAGCCGTGGCTGAATATTCAGCCGGCAGCCAGGCCGACGCAGCAGCGGCCGTCGCCGCGGCCAAAGAAGCTTTTCCAAAATGGAGCGGACTGACGCCTGTGGCCTGCGGCCGCATTTTGAGCAAAGCGTTCCAGATATTGGAGTCGCGCAAGGCGGAACTTTCCGATCTGCTCACACGCGAGGAAGGCAAGACGCTTCCGGAAAGCCAGGGCGAAGTGCAGCGGGCCATCGACATTTTTCGTTTCTTTGGCGGCCTGAGCTACACGCTGGGCGGCCAGACGCTGCCGCATGATCTGCCGCACAACCTGCTCTACACCGTTCGCCAACCGCTCGGCGTGGTGGCCTTGATCACGCCCTGGAATTTCCCCATTGCCATCCCGGCCTGGAAGATGGCGCCGGCGCTGGTTTCCGGAAATTGCGTGGTGATCAAGCCGGCTTCCCCGGCGCCGAGCATGACGTTCGAATTGGCCCGGGCGTTGCAGGAAGCGGGTTTGCCCAAAGGCGCGCTGAACGTGCTCACCGGCGAAGGCCGCACCGTCGGCGCCGAACTGGCCGCGAATCCAGCGGTGGCGGCGCTGTCGTTTACCGGTTCCCATGTCGTCGGCCAGCAGATTTACATGCAACTCGCCCGGCGAATGGCTCGCGCGCAAATGGAAATGGGCGGGAAGAATCCGACCCTGGTTCTTGCCGATGCCGATCTTGACCTTGCGGCGTCGCTGGTCGCGAGAGCCGGATTTGGTTTGACGGGCCAGGCCTGCACCGCCACCAGCCGCGTCATCGTGGAACGGAGCGTCCTGGAGCCGTTCACGGAAAAACTGCTGGCCAAAGCGCGCGCGCTGAAAGTCGGCCCCGGTTTGACCCCGGGCGTCGAAATGGGCCCGGCCGTCAACCCGCAGCAACTGGCCGGCAACCTTGAATATATCGACATCGCGCTGGCGGAAGGCGCCAACCTGCTCTGGGGCGGCCGACGGTTGACCGAAGGCGACCTGGCCCACGGTTTGTTCATGCAGCCGGCCGTTCTCGGCAATGTTACCCCGGAGATGCGCATTGCCCGCGAGGAAGTTTTCGGCCCGGTGGTCGCGGTCCTGGCGGTCGAGAATTTCGAGGAAGCCCTGGATGTGGCCAACAGCGTGGATGTTGGCCTGTCGGCGTCCATCGTCACGCGCGATCTCAAGAAAGCGATGCTCTACACCGAGCGCATCGAAGCCGGCGTCGTGAAGGTGAACCAGATTTCCACCGGGCTGGCCTTGCAGGCGCCGTTCGGCGGCGTCAAGAAATCGAGCACCGATTCATTTAAGGAACAAGGCGCTGGCGCCATCGACTTTTACACCCGGATCAAGACCGTCTATCTGGATTACTCGGCGTGAAATGAAACTGTGCCGTTTTCAACTTCCACCGCGACCACCGCAGCCCGGCCTCGTGCTGGATGATGCCACCGTGCTGGACCTGGCTGCCGCCGGGATTGATCGGCTGCAGCCATTGCTGGAGGGCGATGACCTGGTGGCACGGCTCGCGGATTTGTCCAAACAGAATCTTCCGCACGTTCCTTTAGCCGGATTGAATTTGCTTGCGCCCATCGAACAGCAAGAGGTCTGGGCGGCAGGCGTCACGTACCTAAGAAGCAAAAAGGCGCGGATGGAAGAATCGGATTTCAGCGCCAATGCCTACGACCGGGTTTACGAGGCAGAACGCCCGGAGCTTTTCTTCAAAGCGTTGCCGGAGAAAGTCGTGCCCCCTGGCGAGCCGGTCGGCATTCGCAGGGATGCGCGGTGGAATGTGCCGGAACCGGAGCTGGCCCTGGTCATCAATTCTCACTGCCAGATTGTGGGCTACACCATCGGCAACGACATGAGCTCGCGCGACATCGAAGGAGAAAACCTGCTCTACCTGCCGCAGGCCAAGGTCTATCATCGCTCGTGCGCCATGGGTCCGTTCATTACGGTCGGCGCAACCGAGTCCGAAGCTCGAAGCTGGAAAATCTCCCTCACCATCCGGCGCGCCGGCGAAATCGTTTTTGCCGGCGAGACTTCCGTCGGCCAAATCAAGCGTTCCTTTGCGGAATTGGCCGGGTTCTTATTTCGTTCCCAGGTCTTTCCGCATGGCGCGGTGCTCTTGACTGGAACCGGCGTTGTTCCGGCGGACACGTTAACTTTGGCAGCCGAGGACGTGGTCTCGATGCGCATCTCTGGAATCGGCGTTCTCGAAAATCCAGTCGTCCAGGTTTAACGGCTCAAGAGTAAGGATAACGCGCTTTCTCGATGCTCAGCCCGCGCACGTCGATTTGCGCCAGGTCGGCTGATCCCAGCCCCGCCTGTTCCGCCAGCAAAATGTGGTTGTCGCAGTGCGGGAACGGCTTGGTCCCCCGCGTCGCGCGCGGGTTCGCATAACCCATCACCGCCGTCGCCACCGCATCAGTCGAAACCGGATTCAAGCCGGCGATGAGCAGGCCTGGCGTGGTGAACTTGAGCGGGCCGGCGTCGCTGCACCAGGGGCCTTCGCCGCCGCTCATGGCGGTGATGCCGTCAATGATGGCCAGGTGAATGGGTCGCGCCGCGCAAATGTCGGTCACGATGCGGGGAACGCGGTAAGTCGGGTCTTTGGAAGTGATCTCCTTTTTCAGTCCGGGCAAGTTGAGTTTTTCAAAGCCCCGCGAACTGTGCAAGGGGCCGCGTCCATCCGTCGCCTCTTCGCTTCCGGCCTCGCCTCCGTACAACGAGTTGGGAGTGATGCCGAAAAGGTTCTTCATCGACAGCGTCACGCCGGCGGTGACGTGGTTCTTCAGCTTGGCCAGCGAAATCAGCACATCGGTCTCGTCGTAAGCATGATTGAAGTCGAACGAGGAAAACATGTAGCCGCCGGTCGGCACGGGCCGGTGCGCGTACTGTTTGCCTTTGCCCAGGTTGCGCGTGTTTTCAAACTCGACCGTCCCCAGGCCAGAGAGAGCGTTCACGTCCCAATCCGCCAAAGAAAGGGTCGTTTCCAGTTTTGCGCGGCTCTGGGTGGACTCGACAAAACGGACGCGTTTGGCCCCCGCCGCAAACAGCAGTGTGCCGAGCGCCATCACCGTCGAACTATGCGTCATGTAGCTTTCGCCGACGGGGCGGTCAAGAAAGGGGGTGAAATTGGTGCCCGTCAGGTTGAGCTTCACCGTCACGGTTTTGCCTTTGACCAGCGAACCGATGCCCCCCAGATAGTCAAAGCATTGCCCAAGCGCCGCGGTCACCTCCGGGCCATAGGATCGGCAGGGAACAATGGCGACTTTGGCATCGGATCGGTTGCGGTGGGCCGCGGACGCCGGCTTCGGCGCAGGCGCATCAACGCCCGGCGGCCCATCGGCACCGCAGGCGATGGCCCAGGGCGCGCCGGCGGCGAAACCTGTGCTGAGGCGAAGAAACGTGCGGCGATTACAGGTCCAGGCAGTCGAATGCTTCAGAGGCGTTGGTTGCATAAAATGGTGCTAATGTTCCATTTCAACCGGTTTTTTCAAGCCGTAAGAAAAGCCCGCCAACGCTAAGCGCCTGTCTTAGAAAGTGTACGTCACCTTGGTGAAGATGCTATTGCCTTCCTCTTGGCCGTCATTGACGTTGTTGAAGACCAGGTACCAATTAGTGTTGCGCACGACTTTCCAGCCATAGATTACACTGATATTGTGGAGGCCATTGTTGCGGTGCTGCCAGGAGGACTTGATCCACATATCCTCCGTAAAAAAAAGATCGAAGACCACTCGATTCAACCAGACGGTGTCCGCCGGGCCGGTCGGTTTCTCCTCGAACCGGATGGTGAACTCGTAGCGGATGGGCAGGCGCTCAAAAGGCTTGAACGGTTTCCCCAAGCGCAGTTCGTGGTAATCGGTGGCTTCAAACCGGCCTCCGCCCCAGCCGAGTTCCGCCGACCGCCAATAATCGGAAGCAAACATTTGGACACCGGCAATGGTCCGGGGATTATGGTAAGGGGCATGATAATCTTCCCTGTGTCCCAGCCAGATTCCCAAGTCATTGGGAAAGACGACACTGCCATCGACCGCATGATCCCGGAGAGCGGTATCGCCGTCGTCGTTTTCGTAGTACTGGGTGTCGTAACTGACGCGCAGCCTTTTGTACCAGCGGTTGTCGGCATCATGCGCATAGCGGCCCAGAAACGTGGGGCCAAAAATGTTGCGCCGGGGAATATAGCCCAGCAGGGGATTGAACCCCTCGGTGATGGCCCGGTAGCCGAGGTTGAATTCCCACGGATACCGATTATAGATGACCGTCGAATCACCCAATAAATCGAGGCGATCTTTGACGGTTTTTCCCACGTCATCGCTCAGCCGGTCAGCTGCCGCCGACATTTGGAAACTGTATCGCCAGAAGTCGGTGAGAAAAAAGTAGCCGTCGGCGCTCAAGACCCGCGAATGCCCGCCTTTGAATTCCGAATCGGCCACGTAATAGAGGACGGACGAGCGCTCCTTCACGTTTTGCATCAAGCGGAACACCGAGCTGTTCCCCTCGCGCGTCCCGTCGTGTGCGATATCCCCATGGATGTCCAAGAAAGCGAAATTATAGCCGTTCCACTGCCCGCTGGCCTTGGCCCCGCCGTTAATGTCCGTAAAGCGGCGGCTGTAATAGAGGCGATGGGGCATCCGCATCAACTCGTCTCCTTCGCGGAAGAACAACCGTTTCTCCGGCAGAAACCGCTCGGTGTCCCGCAGTTCAATCGTATCGTCATCCGCTTCCACTTGGCCAAAATCCGGATTGAGCGTCCAGGCGGTGGTGATGGAAGGCGTCAGACGGAAACTGGCATCGATGCCCGTCTTGAAAAACGTATCCGTATCGCCATTGAAATCGGTGCGTGCGCTGACGTAGGGAGTGAATTCCCAGTTCCGGCTGAACTGCGTGTCGGCCAGGTCCAGCCCCGTCAAATGCCCGAAATGGCGCGGTTTGTAATAGTCAGTGGCGTTGAAACTCCAAAAGCTGATGGTGTCCGTGCGGCGCAGAGCGCGGGTGACATTGAATCCCCAGGTTTGGCCGTCTTTCCGTTCGTAATTCATGATGCTAAACGGTATTTTCATCTCGAACACCCAGCGGTCCTCGAGGACCTTGGCCGCCAATTCCCATTCGGCTGACCAGCCGTAATTGAAAATCCCGGAAGGTCCCTCGTTGGCATCGGCGCGCGTGCCGAGCGGATTGGAAAAGAAGGCATACTTCGAGCGGTGCGTGTGCGGCGGATCAAAATGAATCTCCACCCAGTCGTCTCCGGTAAAGGAGCGATCTTCTCTTCGTTCCGAGGCGCGAATCCCAGCCATCTGGTCGTCCAGGCATTCCACCGCCACGTAGAGATGCGTCCGCGTATAGGCGATGCGAACGAGGGTTTGCTGTCCGGCCGGCTGCTGGGTGCGCTGGTCAATCAGGCCACTGGCCAGCGGCGTCGTGGCCCAAAACGGTTCGTCAAGGATGCCATCCACCGTGAGCGCGGCCTCGACTTTGAGCGCCCGCACAGCCGGCACCGCCGCACTGGGTTTGTCATGGCCCCACACGGCCGGGGTGAAGAGAAAAAGAAGAATGCTGGCGAGAACTGAAGCAAAACACCATCGGCCGCGCCTGTTAATTCGTCTGCGCGGTGTCATAAGCGCGTGGCCGTATTACTGTGTGATTTTGCATTCGGGAACAAATTTGGATTTATTTCTGTTTGCCAAGGGCTGCTTTGATTCTCTCCGCGGCCTGAGCGGTATCCGTCTTCAGTACCTCATCCGCCAGGCAGCCTTCCACCATCTTGAGCGCAGCCGAGTTTGCCAGGCCGGCCAGCCCGCCGAGAATCAGCTTTTTCTCTTCCACCCGTTGGGCCACCGACATGGCTTTTTCATACATCCGGAGCGTTTCTTCCACCGGACGTTTGGCGTCCGCCGCCACCAGCCGGAGGTATCCACGCAGCGCCAGGATTTGATGGGTGCTGTCCGCGGCATTCTTGGCCACGTTGAAAAGAACCTCCGCCGCCCGCGGGTCGCGCCAGTTCGCCAGCGTGCGAATAGCGGTGTCCCGAATTTCCGGCGACGCATCTTGCACGGCCCCGCCCAGCGCTGCGAGCGCTTTCTCGCCCTCGTTGACACCCAGCAGCCGCAGCAATGCGCACCGCGCCGGAGCACCTGCGCCCTGAAATCCAGCCAACACGGCCTCAGCCGTCTTGTTGGCCTCTTCAATCCGAGCGCAGATGGCCGCCGCCGCGTTTTCGGCGGCATCGCGCAGAGCATCAGTCTTTAGCAAGAGATCGAGCACTGCCGGCAGTTCCTGTTCGCCGCCCAGTTTAGCCAGGGCCTTGAGCGATTCCTTGCGCACGGTTGCGTCCGGGTCCTGCAACCTTGTTACCAGCAGGGCTGCACCGCCCGGCGCATTGCGGTCGGCCAAAGCTTTCATCGCCACCAAGCGGATCTTGGCCTCGGAACTTTCCACCGCCTTTGTCAGTGCCAGGTTCACGCCGGGGCCGCGAAGTTGCCTCAGGCTTTCGGCCGCGGCGTGGCTGGCTTTGGCACGGTCGGATTGGGCCGCCGTTTCCAGCAGCAACGGCAGGTCAGAGTCGTTGCCCAACTGGCCCAGCGCGCTGAGGGCGGCAGCGCGGACCTCTTCGGCGTTGCTCTTGGTGGCGGCGATGATGGCCGGGCGCGCCGTCGCATCGCCTCGATCAGCCAGCGCCGCCAGCAATGGCGCCTGCAGGTCGGCCGGCGCTTGGCCCAGCGCGTCCGTGAATCTTGCCGTCATGGCTTGGCCCGGCATTTCGCGGACCAACCGCAGCGCCAGCCGCCGCAGGGCCGGGTCGTCGCCTATGAGCGCCTGAATGACTTGTGAAACGGCCGCGTTGCCGCCGGTGCGCGCCAGGCCTCGGAGCGCGGCCATGCGAAGGTGGGCCGGCTCGCCGGGCTGATACAAACTCCTGTAAATGGGGAGCGCGTCTTTGGTCTGATTCACGGCCGTAAGATGATCGGCGCAAGCGAGCAGAGCATCCATCACGGCCCCGCGCCGTTGCGCGCCGGCCGTTGCCTTGGCGTCGGTGAGGACTTGAGCAGCCTCTTGGCTGCCAATCTTGCCCAAGGCGGCAATCGCGGCAGCGGCGATTGCTTCGTCGCTGTCGCCCGTGAGTTTGGCTAATTCACCCGTGGCCGCAGTGTCGCGGCGTTGGCCCAGGGAATTGATGAGGCCGGTCTTCATTTTGCCGCTCACCTTGCCGAGAGCGCCGCGCAACGCCGCCATGGCCGCCGGATCAGGGTTACGTTCCAGCGCGTATCGCGCCCAGTCGGACATGTCCGCATCGCTCAACAAACTGGCCAGCGAAAGCACGGATTCGGCTGAGCCGATGAGACTGAGCTGCCGGCACACTTCCTTTTTGCCGTCGAGCGTGGCGTCGGCTTGTTGCAGGATGACCAGGAGCCGCTTTTCGAGCGCGACGCGCGTTGGCGGAGCTTGGGACGCCTCGCCGGTCATTTTGGCGAGCGCCACCAGGCCGGTCGTGCTTTGGCCGAACTGGTAAGCAGCAATGTTTTTCAACACCGACTCCCATTGGTCCGGGGCGCTGCTTTGTGCCACCAGCAATTGAGCAAGTAACAAGAGGCTGAGAACAGCCAGGGCAGGACGTTTCATAGGTTCAGATTTCGACATTCGACATTCGACATTCGACATTTCCTAAAGCCTCCACGGGCTGCGCAGGGTGCGAGCCAACATGCGGTTGGCCGTATCATCGTTGTGGAAACGCTCGGCTTGCGGGTCCCAGTGCAATTTGCGGCCCAGCCGCATGGCGATGTCGCTTAAGTGGCAAAGGGCATCGGAGCGAACCGCCACTTCGATGGGGCAGACCGTCTGGCCCCGGGACTTGAAGCAATCAATCAGGTTCTTCTGGTGATGGCGGCTGTCATAGAGATGGACTTCGTCCGGGCCAATGACGGATTGGAGCAGCGATTTGGGATGCGCATCCAGCAGGCTCCGGTGAACAAAGACCCAGCCGTCGCTGCCCTCAAAGCGAATGCCATGCGCGGCCTGTTGATCGTCGGTGAAAATCATGCGGACGCCATGGGCGTAATTCATTTCGATGTTCCAGGCGGTAGCACAATTGCACAGGCCATCGGTGGGAAAGACACCGGTGCCTTCGATTTCCACCGGGCCGGTCAGGTCGGTGTCATTGCCCCATTGCGCGATATCCACATGGTGAATCCCCCAGCCGGCCACGAATCCGAGCGCGTAATCGGAGATGTGCCACCAGAAATCGTTGATGACGCGGTTGTCCGTGAAAGGCGCCCACGGCGCCGGGCCGAGCCACATTTCGTAGTCCAGCCAGTCCGGCACCGGCGTCGGCGGATAATTCCCGGAGCCGTGGCTTGGCGGCGCGGCCACGCGAATGGTGTGGAGCTTGCCGATGCGCCCGTTGCGGACCAACTCGCAGGCCAAGCGGAAATGGCTCGAGGACCGCTGCTGCGTGCCAAACTGAAACAAACGTCCGCGCCTCTGCACTTCGGCGCGCAGCGCCTGGTCCTGGGCGAGACTCAGGCCCAGTGGTTTCTCGACATAGACGTCTTTGCCTCCCCGCACCGCCGCCAGCGCGTGCAGGACGTGCCAATGATCGGTCGAGGCAATCGACACCACGTCAATGTCCGGCCGCGCGCACAGCTCCCGGAAATCGTTGTAAGCTGTGCAACCCTTGGCCTTGTACTGCTGGTCAACGCGCTGGCGGGTTTGCTCGCGGCGCTGGGTGTTCACGTCGCACACGGCCACGACCTGGACATCCGGTTGCCCAAGGAACCCGCCCAAGACGCCGTTCCCTTGCGGACCGACCCCGATGGCGCCGATCGTGACGCGGTTGCTCGGTGCGGGAGAGCCGTCCAGTCCCAGGGCCGAAGACGGAATGAACCAGGGCGCGCCGGCGGCCAGGGGTGTAGTTGTTTTCAAAAAGTTCCGGCGGGAGATTTGTTTGGTCGTCATAGTCCAACGATAAGGCGTGTCACGAAAGCAACATCACAAAGTAAGAAATAGTTGTAAACAAGAAACAGCCTGCGCGCCTGCGCGCCCTGGCGGCGAAAATGCGCCGCGAGCGGAGTTCCGTTTTCTTGTCAGGCTGAAAGCTCGCGTCCCTACTCGAACCGGTTTCGTCCCGCGTTTTTGGCCGCGCGGAAAACCCGCAACCGTCCGTAATCAATCCGTCCGCCCAACGCTTCAAACACTCCGCTCAAGATGCCGTAACCCGTTTGCGCAAACGCGGCGGCAACTTGCGCCTGTTCCTCGGCGGTGAAAAACCGGTTCAGCTCCGCCGGCTCACCCGCCTCGATGGCGGCCGCCAAATGCCCGTAAATTGTGCCGGGCGTCAACCCGCGCTGGCGGGCGATCTCCTCCACCGGCTGCCCGGCGCGGAACCGCTTGAGCGTTTCCCGCACCGTATCGTTCAAACTGGACGGACGCGGCGAGGGCGTCGTGAAGGAGTCATCGGCGAAAATCTGGCGCGGATTCGTCTGAAGATGCGCCGCGATCTCGCTGAGGAACACCGCGCCAAACTCGTGCAGCTTCCTTTCGCCGACGCCGCTGATGCGCGCAAACTCGGTGGCGCTTTGCGGGTAGTTGCGCGCCATTTGCCGCAGAGAAACGTCGGAGAAAATGATGTAAGGCGGCACGGCCCGCTCATCGGCCAATCGTTTCCGCGCTTGGCGCAGCCGCTCGAATAGCGCCTCGTCGCAGGCGATTTCGCCGGTGCGGGCCATGGTCCGCTCCGGCGCGGCCATCGGCTTGGTGAGCGTCACCGTTTTGCGCTGCTTCAATGCCGCCAGCCCTTCCGCCGTCAATGCCAGCACGCTGAATTTCTCCGCCGTCTGACGCAGATAGCCGAGGCGGACCAGTTCGCGGCCAATCGCGCTCCACTCCGGTCGGCTGTGTTCCTGGCCGATGCCGTAGGTGGAAAGCTGCTCGTGCCGCCACTTGCGGACTTTTTCCGTGTCCGCGCCGGTCAGCACTTCGACGATGTGGTTCAGCCCCACGCCGAAGTTGCTCCGCTCGCGGACGCGATAGACGCAGGAGAGAAATTTCTGCGCCGCCAGCGTGCCGTCGTAGGTGGCGCGCGGCGACAGGCAATTGTCGCAGCCGCCACAGTTGGTTTCCGGGAACTCCTCGCCGAAGTAATCCAGCAGTGCGGCGCGGCGGCACTCGGAAATCTCCGCGTAGTGGACCATCTGCTGCAATTGCTGGCGGGCGATTTGCCGTTCCTGCTCGTTCTGTTTTTCTTCGATGAACCCGGATTGCTTGACGGCGTCGCCCGCGCTGAAGAGCAACAGGCATTCACTCGGCAGCCCGTCGCGGCCCGCGCGGCCCGTTTCCTGGTAATAGCCTTCGAGGTTTTTCGGCAGGTCGTAGTGAATGACAAAGCGGACGTTCGGCTTGTTGATGCCCATGCCGAAGGCGATGGTCGCGCAAATCACCCGCGCCTCGTCACGCAGGAAATGTTCCTGGTGCTCCGTGCGCTCCGCCGCCGTCAGTCCGGCGTGATAAGGCCGCGCCGTCACGCCGTCCTCGATCAGCCGTTCGGCGACGCTCTCAGCGGTTTTGCGCGCCTGGCAATAGACAATGCCGCCGTCGCGCGGGCGGGCGCGGACGAATTCCAGCACCTGCTCGTAGGCCCGGGTCTTGGGCAGGACGCGGTAGGCAAGGTTGGGCCGGTTAAAGCTGGCTACGTAACGGCTGGGGGAGCGGAGGTGAAGTTGCCCGACGATGTCCGCGCGCACGCGCTCGGTGGCCGTGGCTGTCAGCGCCATCATCGGCACCTTGGGAAAAAGGTCGCGCAGTTGCGCCAGTTGGCGGTATTCGGGGCGGAAATCGTGACCCCACTCGCTGACGCAATGCGCCTCGTCAATGGCGAAGAGGTTGACCTGCCAGCGCTGCAGGTCGGAGAGGCAACCGTCCAGCATCAATCGCTCCGGCGCGACGTAGAGGAGGCGGAACTCGCCCTGGTGCAGGCCGCGCAGTCTCGCCCGCGATTCGCCGGCGGCCAGCGAAGAGTTCAAAAACGTCGCCGGCACGCCGCCGGCCTGGAGCGCGTCCACCTGGTCTTTCATCAAGGCGATGAGCGGCGAGACCACCACCGTCAAGCCGGGCCGCGCGAGCGCGGGCAATTGGAAGCAAAGCGATTTGCCGCCGCCGGTCGGCAGCAGCGCAAAGACATCCTGGCCGGCCAGCGCATCGCGGATGATTTCCTCCTGCAACGGGCGGAAGGAGGCGAAGCCGAAGTATTGCTTCAGCAGCGGCAACAGGGGCGGCGTCTCGTTCTTCATTGTGGTCGGCGAATCACCGCCGCCAGTTATGCCCGAAGACGGCGCCGCCTCGCAACTGCGTTTTGTGCTCAAGTCAGCCATGAAGCGGCCATGACGGAGCGGGGTTAAGCGGGCAGGTCGTCGCCCAGTTGAGAGGGGTGCAGGAAGGCGAGCGCGGTTCCGTTGTTGGCCAGCCTGTCGGGAACAAAGGCACGGACGGCAGCAAGACCGTGCTTATCCGTCTCCGTACATCTCCGAAATCAACCGGCGCAGGGCCTCGGCAGCCTGCGCGGACAGTTGGTCAATTCTCCGCGACAGCCGCGACTTACTGAGGACACGAATCTGGTCTGTGGCAATTTCAGCCGGCTTGCCCGCGCAGCGAATTTGCAGCCGGCTGCGCCATTGCGGAGGCAATTGGCTCGTGAGCGGGCACACTACCACCGTCAGCAGAATCTCGTTCCGCAAGTCGTCGCTGACGATGACGACCGGACGGGTCTTGCCCAACTCGCTGCCTTCCACCGGGTCCAGCCTTGCGAAACAGATGTCGTAACGCTTCATTTCCTATCATCGCCAGGCAGATTATCCAGTCCCTCAGGCAAGGACTCCCAGTCGGCCCAATCCTCATCGGCTTGGGCCATCTGCTGGTAAGTTTCCGCCCAGGTGAGCTTCTCGCTGTTCTTGGGCCGCAACACGATTTCATCCGGACGCTGCTCCATAATAACGGTGTCGCCAATCTGGTAGCGGCGCAGCACGTCAGCCGGCAGTCGCACAGCTCGGGAATTGCCAATCCGGGTCACAGTTAATTCCACGGTTTTCATGACGTGGTTACGGTAGTTACACAGAAGAACGAATTCAACCGCTTTTCCGAGTCTCCCTAATCCCTCGGTGACGGCGGTGAATAAACTCACCTCGGATAGGAGCGCCGGTTTCCAACCGGCTTTAGCGTGGCGACAGATGATAAGCCGGCTGGAAGCCAGCGCTCCGCCGGCCCTGACTGACCCATTACCACAATGGAAAGCCGGACGCTTTAGGACCTTCCTTTGATCATCCTGCCATGAGGTGGAGCGCCGGCGGCGTAACTCGTCAGATCAGCTTGGTTTTGCCCGGCACGTACACCGGGTAGCTGCCATCGGGTCCCGGCTTGGTCGGCGGCTCCATGCCGTCGCGGCAATCCTCCGGCTTGGGCAGGTAGGCAAAGTCCGAGGCATTGATCTGGTCCCAAGTCACTTCCTGGCCGCTATAGCAGGAAATCTGGCCCATGACCGCGATCATCGTGCTGCGGACCATGTAATCGCCGTGGTTGACGGGTTGGCCCGATCGAATGCCGGCAAAGAGCTTGTCGTGCTCGATCTGATACGGATTGCCTTGGCCCTGCCAGCGCCAGTCGTTCTCGCCCCATATGCGGCAGGCCATGATATTGGCCCGGCCTTTCGTGCCCAGAATGATGCTGGAATACTCGTCATAGCAGCCCGTGGTGGTGCGGCAGAACGCATACAGGCGCACACCGTTCGCATATTCGTAAATGACGGAGTGATGATCGAAGACGTTGCCGTAGGTTTGGTCGAACATCGCTGAGCGCCCGCCCAGGCCATGGCACTTGACCGGAGCCTGCTCTTTCAGCGCCCAGCTCGCGCGGTCCAGGTTGTGCACCAGCGACTGGACCACGTCATCGCCGGAGAGCCAGACAAAGTGGTATTGGGTGCTGCACTGCCATTCCAGCTCGGAATGATTGGGGTTGCGTGAGGTCACGCCATAGGGCGCGCGCAGGAAATTTTCCTCGATGGAAATGATGTCGCCAATCGCGCCATCGTGGACGCGCCGCACGGTTTCGGCAAAGCCGGGGTGATGGCGGCTGTGCAGGCCGGAGACAACGCTGAGTTTTTTCTCCTGGGCCAGGTCGCAAGCGGCTTTCATCAGCTTGAGCCCCGCTGGGTCGATGCCGTGCGGTTTCTCGGTGAAAACATGTTTGCCGGCCTGCACGGCGGCCAGGGTGTGGAACGGATGAAATTTGGCGGCGTTGGCGATAAGCACGACATCCGAGGACTCGATCACCTTTTTGTAGCCGTCAAAGCCGGCGAAGCAGTGGTCGTCGTCCACCGTGACTTGCTCCGGCTTCTGCTTTTTGATCTCCTCGCGCTTGGCTTTCACGCGGTCCAGGAAGATGTCGCACATGGCGACGAGGCGGGCGCCTTTGTCGGCAGTGAGGGCCTCGACCGCGGCGCCGGAATTGCGCCCGCCGCAGCCGATCATGCCGACGCGGAGGGTGTCGCTGCCGGCGGCGTAGGCGCTGCGGGCCACGTCCAGACTGCCCAACGCGGCGGCCGAAGCGGCGGTGGCGGTCGTTTTGAGAAACTCGCGGCGCGAGGTGAGAGATGAGTCGGATTTGTTTTGAGCATGCATTGCAGGATTCTTTCAAATTGTGAACGGTCGTCTCGCATGTTGCCGCAGTGCGCCGGCTCTGCCTTGATTTAGATCAAGCGCACGCGCTGAGAAAAAATCAGTGACGTACAGGAATCTGGCGAGAATAGGCAGCCAATGACTGCTCAGAGCTGGCACCGCTCAAATATCGCAGACCATGGCCGCATGACGGAGGGCGAGCACTTTGTCCGGCCAGGTAGGAATGAATTCCTGCGCCACATAGCCGTCGTAGCCGGTTTCCAGAATCGCCCGGAGCACGGCGGGGTAGTTGATTTCCTGAGTGTCGTCCAGCTCGCCGCGGCCCGGCACGCCTGCCGTGTGGTAGTGGGCAATGTGCTCCTGGTACTGGCGGATGCGGCGGATGATGTCGCCGTTCATGATCTGCACGTGGTAGATGTCGAAGAGCAACTTCATGTTCGGCGAGCCGACACGTTTGATCAGATCGATGCAGAAATCCACGTTGTCACCGAAGTAACCGGGATGCCCCTTCATGGGATGGGTGTTGTCGCGGCTGTTCAAATGCTCCAAGCAGAGGTTGATCTTCTTCTGCTCGGCGTAACCGATGACGCGCTTCCAGCTCTCAACGCAATTCCGGGCGCCGGCTTCGTCGCTGATGCCCGGCTCGCGCATGCCGGTAAACGTGATGACGTTCTTGCACTTGACCTCGACGGCGAGGTCAATGCCCTCCCGCAGTTTGCTCTCGACGAACTCATGGTTGGCCGGGTTGAAAGGGCCTTTGCCGAAGCCGTGACTGCCCACCAGCGACACCGCCAGCCCCAGTTCGCGAATCATGGCGTAATGCTTGGAATCGACGCCTTCCATCGCCACCAGGCCGATGGCCTTGCAGTGCCGCGCCAGTTCGGGCACGGGCATGGGATTGAAGGTCCAACCCATAATCGACTGCCTGATGCGCCCCTGACGAATGCAAAAATCCGGTTCGACGGGCGCGGCGGCAAGCGCCCGACCCGGCCGCACGAACGCTGCGGCCCCCGCGACCGTCGCGGCGGTCTTAAGCCACGAGCGGCGAGTGAGGCGGTTTGAGGAAAAAGAACGCTCGGCAGCAAGGTGAGAATCAATCGGCGTAGTCATGACGACATGATGGCAGCAGCCAGCGGCACAGGCAACGAGAACCTGGAAGCAGACGAGGCCCCGGACGCAGCTCAGTTTATTGCAGCCGGATTGGGCAGCCCGAGTATGTGTTTACCGTGGTGGCTGCGCTCGTGAGAGCGCGGCTGATTCTGGTGCGACTACCATTGAATGCCGTGGGGCAGTAGATTTGCCGCGCTCTCACGA
>ERZ1292640.2385-Hain-H43-02um-R1-2385-length-15078-cov-6_pt1 | contig 15078 bp, 16 predicted proteins | sample MGYA00564404_ERZ1292640 | MGnify/ENA primary metagenome ERZ1292640 (study PRJEB36523, sample SAMEA6512636) | groundwater metagenome | collected 2019-01-08 | study: AquaDiva: Metagenomics assemblies of 32 groundwater samples
CCATAGGACATTTTCGCTGGGGAATGCCGTAGGACATAATCGCTGGGGAATTACATAGGATCCCATTGATGTTGACAGAACTAATTGCTTGCCGTACTATTCCTGGAAGGTAATTGCCATTCGTATGATTATCAGGGAAGTGATGAGTAAAAAAATCACCTTGGTCAAGCCGGATACCTCCCTTCGGGAGCTCTGGAAGACTATATTTATCCACCGGATCAATGCGGTGCCGGTGGTTGATGCAAAACGCAAACTCGTCGGCATCATTTCCAAAGAAAATGTCCTCAAACTTCTGTATCCCAACTACGAAGACATGCTGGAGGATTTGTTTACCACTCGCGATTTTGTCGCCATGGAGGAGCGTATTCATGAACTCAATGTGAAAAAGGCAAAGGACATCATGGATAAGCGCGTGGTATTTACGCACGAGGATACCCCCATCATGCGCGCTTTGTCCCGAATGATTGCGCGGCGCTTGAACCAACTCCCTGTTGTATCCCGAAAAGATGATAGAGTGATTGGAATGGTAACCAAAGGCGATATATTCCGTGCATTATTCAAAAAACACCTTCGTTTTGCCCCCTTGACGAAAGCTGCGCGTTCCCATTAGACTATATTTCCAGGGGCCAACAAATGACTAACCTGGATATTACACAGTACTATTTTAATTCTTAGAAAGAGCCGTTACCGGCTCTTTTTTTATGTCATGAATCAGGACGCATATACAAAAGTATCTTCGTACGAGGGAAGAATAGGAGAAGTCAAACGCGTGGTACTGCTGTTTTCCGGGGGTTTAGATACGAGCGTCATGCTCAAATGGATACAGGATACATACAAAGCCGAGGTTATTGCGCTTACGTTGGACCTGGGACAACAGGGTGATGATCTGCTAGCAATAAAAAAGAAAGCATTAAAACTTGGGGCGATCAAAGCATACGTGATTGATGCTAAAGACGAGTTTGCCGATGAATACCTGACACCGCTTATTAAAGCGAACGGTTCCTATCAGGGTGACTACTATATTTCGACGGTAAGCCGGTATCTCATGGCCAAATGGGCAGTCGTCGTGGCGTACCGCGAGAAGGCCGATGCAGTAGCCCACGGCTGTACCGGCAAGGGCAATGACCAAGTGCGGATCGACGCGTCGGTCTTAGTCCTTGACCCCAACATGAAGATCATCGCTCCGGTACGTGAGTGGGACATGAGCCGGGATGAGGAGATCATTTATGCGCAAAAAAATAGCATCCCTACGCCGGCGCGGCGGGATTTTCCTTACTCAAGCGATGACAACATGTGGGGCGTGACGTGGGAGGGTGGGGAGATAGAAGATCCGCAGTATGTCCCAAAAATTGAACGATTCCAGGTCGCCTCCCGGCTCATCGAAAAAACGCCAAATACACCCGAAATTATTAAGCTCACGTTTCAAAAAGGTATTCCCGTCTCGCTTAACGGAAAGCAAATGAAGTTATCCGAGATTATCATGAAGCTTAACGGGGTCGCCGGGCGGCACGGCGTGGGAGTTGTACATCACCTGGAGGACCGCCTCGTAGGACTCAAGAACCGCGGCGTCTACGAGCTTCCCGGCGGGCACGTGATCATCCAGTCGCACCGAAACCTGGAGAAGTATGTGGCCACGAGGCTTGAAAATGAACTCAAAGAGACGCTGGACACCAAGTGGGGGTATCTTTGCTACGGTGCGCTGTGGCACGATCCGGTGATGAGCGATATTAATGCGTTCAACGACAAAATCAATGAGAAAGTGACCGGCGAGGTGACCGTACGGCTCTTTAAGGGGCATGCCATAGTCGTCGCTCTGACCTCACCCTTTGGGCTTCATCACGCGTCGTTTAACCGCGGCGAGGGCGCGCCCTACAACATTCAGGATTCTGCTCCGTTTATCGAAGTCTACGGCATGCAGGCCCGGCTTGCGCAGCAACGGGCAGAAAAGACCGCCCTCATATCTATTGGAAAGTTACCACATAAGAAGAAGCTTCTGCCGAGCGTCAAAAAGCTTCATGAGCTTGGGTTTCAGCTCTTTGCCACAGACAAAACGCACGCGTTTCTCATGGAACACGATGTTCCCAATCTCCTGGTTCACAAAATCAGCAATGTCCCCGGCAAGCCTAATCTCAGACAGGTACTGTTTGAGCGGGGGTTTGATGTTATCATCAATATTCCCACCGGTAGTCGTGAACAAAAGGAAAATACTGACGGTGCGATTATCCGCAAGCGGGCCGTGGAAATCAAGACGCCGCTTTGCACGCAAGTGGATGTTGCGGATCATTACATCGATAAATTATACAGAGTACGGTTCGGAAAGATATAACAATGGATACAAGAAAAAAAACCATTTTGATAAAAGATGCAGATTACATCATCACCATGGATGCAAACAAGCGCATCCTTAAGCGAGCTTCACTCTTTATAGAGGGATCGATCATTCGGGAGGTTAATTCGAAAAGAACGAAGGCGGATCGGGTGATTTCCGCACGGGGAAAAATCGTTATCCCTGGTTTCATAAACTGTCATCATCATATGTTCCAGTGCATGATGCGCGGCATGCCGGAACTTCAAAATCAAACGATTGATCGTTGGATAAACATCGTGTGCGAATCGACCAAAAAGATGGATGCGGAAACGATTTATTATAGTGCTCTCGCCAATATGGCAGAGTTACTACTCTATGGTTGTACGACCACCACGGATATGCTCTATCTATTTCCCAAAGGCAAGAAAGGGTTCTTTGAGACCACGATCAAGGCAGCTAAAGATATCGGAATTCGTTTTCATCCGTATCGGGGAAGCATGAGTTTGAGTAAGAAAGATGGTGCGTTATTCCCTGATGATGTAGTACAGGATAGCGATACGATTGCGTCGGAATCTGAACAGATGATCCGGTCATATCATGATAATTCACCTGAATCGATGCTGAAAATTGGATTGGCTCCCTGCACGATATTTACCAGTTCCGCGCAGGACTATAAGAATGCCTTTTCTTTGAGTAAACGACATGGGGTAAACATACAGACACATCTATCGGAGTCTGAGTTTGAAAATGAATACTCCGTGAAAAAATTTCATAAACGTCCTCTTGCGTATCTTGGAAATCTCGGGTGGGAGGGTGAACGGGTAAGCTTTACGCATTGTATTAATATAAATGCAAAGGAAATAAAATCTTTGGCAGCTACAAAGACAAACGTCGTGCATTGTCCAATATCAAATGCGAGATCGCCAATAGGCGAAAGCGGTATTGCACCTGTGTATGAAATGCTGGAACAAAAAGTGAATGTCGGTATTGGTGTCGACGGAAGTGCCGGAAACGATTCATCCAATATGCTCGAAGAGCTCCGTTGGGCACGGACCATGCAGGGCGTGCGGAGGGAAAGCACGTATCTGAAGCCAGAGACAGTTTTTCGCATGGGTACTATCAACGGAGCTCGCGCGCTTAATTGGGAATCTGTAATTGGTTCGATAGAGGTAGGAAAAGCGTCTGATATTGCAATTTTCAGTCTGGATGGCGTGGAGTCTGCCGGAGCATGCGATCCTATAACGGCGCTTCTTTCGACTCAAGCGCGCAGAGCGAATACGGTAGTAGTGAATGGAAGCGTGGTCGTTGAGCATGGACGACTTCTCACTATATCAGAGGAAGCGATAGTAAAAAAGACACGTTTATTTCAGAAAAATCATAAAGGAGGTTGCCATGCGGGTGAATAAGGGATTTATTCCGAGAGAAGCAATATCCGCGGTTCGGCCGGATATAAAAGAATCAATTGCCTGGGTGCCAGGGTCAACACCCGCAGAGCTCATAAAGGCGGCAGTAGCGTATGGGGTAAATGCTCCGAAATTGCCGACTCTTGAGGACATATTGGTATCCGGAGATCGGTTTGCCGTTGAGCTTTATCTGACCAGAACTTGTGCATTAAATTGTGCCGGTTGTAGCGTCCCAGTTTCCGTTCGTTGGGCCAAGGAGCAAAGACAGGGCGTTGACGCGTGGAAAGCTTTATTAGAGGTTCTCTTTCAACGAGGATTGCGATCAGTAAAATTTATCGGTGGTGAGGTAGGCACACTTCCCTGGTTGCCTGATATTACTGGCTTTGCCATTAGGACGGGTATGCATGTCAGCATTTTTACTGATGGAGTTCCCTTTCTCGATAATCCGAATAACTTTGACCACGTTATGAAGGAAGCCAACGGCAAAGTGTTGTGGATGACAAGTGTAGATTTCGTGCCACCGACGGAAGTGATGAAGGGAATGGCAGGTAAAGATGTCATTCTATCACGCCGATATAAAGCGCAACGGGGAATTCGTTTTATAGAAATGGTACGTAACGTTAACGGTATTGTGATTGGTCATATGATGGTACACAAACCATGCATTAAAGAAATAGTCAATGTATATGATGAAGTTTCGAAAAGAGGAGGATTATTTTCCGTGGGTACCATGCAGAATAGGTGTCATCTGTATCAGGGACGCGATCCTGATGCGTACACCCAGGCGCTTACTGGTGATGACGAATATACGGTTACCAAGCAATTGTCAGAACTCATCGCAAGAGAGGATGTCCATGTTCGTCAGGGGCGGCGCACTATCGCAAATTCCCGAGCGCACATTGCCACAACAGCAACAGTAGGCATACAACAACAGATTGGGTGCCATAGCAAAGAGATAGGGCCACCCGGAGTATTTGCCGTTATGCCGGATGGTTCGCTTCGTGGTTGTCCGGTCATTATGACGCAAGAACAAATTGAAAAGTGTCCGGGTTGTGCATATGCAGTATTTCGGGATGGCGATCCACGATGGTCAAGGTATTTGGGAACTCATGGTTTTTATCAACCTCCGACGGATAGAGCTGACTTTCCATCGTTATTTTATCCGCACAAGAATAATGACTATTTGGCAGGAGTATTGCCATGGGCGCAAGAGAGCATTTAAACGACATCACTACGAAAGCGATTGATTCCCATGTCCATGTAGGAGACCGATTTCATAGAGACGGTGGGTTGCATAGAATGTGGACAGTACAAGAAGCAGGCAATTTGGGTTTATCCGTTGTGGGTAAAGCTCACTTCCTTCCTTTTGTTCCCGAATCCACACATATTTACGGGTCTGTGACACTTAATGGAGGCCTACATCCTAAACTGATAGAAAGAGCTTCAAAGGAAATGAGTAGACCTTGGATTGTTTGGTTTCCGAGTATCAATGCAAAGGCCCATTATAATGCGGTGGCTCATGATGATGCATGGCAGAAACTGTTTACCGGTATTACGCTTGGTAAGCCCATAGAAGTGACAGATAAATTCGGCAAGCTCACTTCGCAATCAATCGAAACGATAGACGCGATATGTCAAACCGGGGCTATATTGGCCACGGGACATCTGTCAAGTGACGAGGTAGGCGTCCTCGTTCCGAGAGCAATTCAAATGGGCGTCCGGTCAGTGGTCCTTACTCACGTCAGCTCTCGGCATAATCGAGTTTCGGTGGATGAGCAGAATAAACTCATTGCCCTAGGTGAACAAGCAGGTGTACCGGTTTATGCAGAGCATTGTGCTATCACGTGGATAGACGGAAAAGAAGGTGCATACGATGTAGTACGAGATTTTATAAAACCAATACAGGCGGTTGGAGCCCAGCATTGTATTCTATCATCTGACTCCGGTAGAGTAGTTCCTTCTGGCAGTCAGAAATCGGCAACCCCCATGGAATGTCTGACAGCATTTTCGAAGCTTCTCATTGATAATGATTTGTCTTTAAGTGATATTCAGCAGATGATTGTTACTAATCCTAGAAGATTATTACAATCCAATGATGCATAAGCATAGAAACCTTACTATTGTTTTTGTTTCCCCTCGTTCGTACTGGGACGTTATGAAAAATAATCTCCTCGACACGAGGATGAGGGGAGTTCGTTATTATCAGGATACCCATTACTCATTGAGCACTTTGGCTACAGCGCTGGGTGAATTAGAAAAACGAACTTGGAGTACACCAACTCCAGCGTTTGTACGATCAAATTTCGGTTTATATGGACCCGGTACGATCATCGCGATGATGCTTGGTACGGTATGTATCGGTGCCGTATACTTTATCGGTCCATCTGTATTTGAACGTAGTATTCATATCTGGTCACTTTTCGTGGATACACGATATAGAAGAATGGGTTTAGCATCACAATTGCTAAAGATTGTCGTACGGGCTACACGAAGTATAGCAGACACCATAACCTATCAAACGAGACTTGCATCCGGTTCCATGCCGTTGTACCTTCAGATGGGACCCAGTTTGCTCCTGAATTGTCATGTAGACGATACAAATGGAGACTGGACTAATCCGAAAGTAGTACTTGAGGTGAAGACTCCAAAGAGCTGGCGAATATCAACTGCTCAGTCTATGAAGTCTTTACCAAAGGACTGCTTTGCTATCGGCGTTGAGGATCCTTTTTGGAAGCAAGTACATACAGACTCGTCTATGCAACGAAAATATGAAATAATAGGGTTTACTAGGGAGAATTCGACAAACAAAGTATTGTTGCGCTCGTTATGAAAGTTATTGTTGTATCCCACCCTCTCATCGATCACTCGCTTACCGTCATCCGGCGGAAGAAAACGACCACGGAGGAGTTTCGGAGGCATGCGTCAATAAGGTACAAATAATGGTATAATTCACCTATGGCAAACGAACCCATTCCTACCCAATTACCCCGGGAATTGCACCGATATTTTTGGGATATTGAAGCTGCCAAGCTTAACCCTACGGAGCATCCTGAGTACGTCATCAATAGACTCATGAATATTGGCAATGTTGCGGCTATTCGCTGGATGAGGCAAAATTTTTCAGAGAATTGTATCATAGATACATTGAAAGCCGCGCGGGACTTTTCGGGGAAAACAGCAACTTTTTGGGCTAACTTTTACCATATTCCAAAGGAGGAAATGACATGCATGCAGGAACCCTATCGCTCCATGCGCAAAATGTCTTGGCACAATTAGGTGACTCAGGAGTAGTTTCTCAGATGTATTTGGTCGGCGGAACGGCTCTCGCATTGCAATTGGGTCATCGGATGTCTCAAGATTTTGACTTTTGTGTGAAAGGCAATGTCTTGGCCGAAAATATCGCTCGTGATTTAGGGGGAGTGGGAAAATTTTCCGTCGATCTTTTGGAACCACCACATACCCTCTTGGGGACATTCGAGGAAGTCAAAGTTAGCGTATTTAGATACGATTACGAAATGCTTGAACCACTGAGTGTGTACCGGAACGTTGCCTTGGCTTCGGTAAAAGATATTGCAGCTATGAAGCTTTCCGCCATCTGCGGGCGGGCAACTAAAAGGGATTATGTGGATGTGTATGTTCTGAGCCAACTATATAATTTTGATGAACAATTTTCCTGGTACGACAAAAAATACGGAGAATTGGGTAATAATATTTATACACTTATTAAGGCATTAGGATATTTTGAGGATGCAGAGATCGATAAGATGCCGGAAATGCTTATACCTCTCGAGTGGGAGCAAGTGAAGTCCTTTCTTCTTGCTCAATCTCTACGATTAGGTAAAAAATTGCTATAATGGTTGCATTATGAAAAATATTATTGAAGTCCATCATCCCCTCATTGACCATTCGCTTACCGTTATCCGGAGGAAAGAAACAACGACGGAGGAGTTTCGGCGGCACGCAGGGATCATATCGAAGATTCTTCTTGTGGAGGTCATGAAGAATCTCGTCACTACCGACGTAAAGATCGAAACACCGCTTGCACCCATGATCGGCAAGAAGCTCAAGGACGAGGTAGTGGTCGTGCCGGTCCTGCGCGCAGGCCTTGCCATGCTTTTTGCCATTCAGGACTTCTTGCCATCGGTATCGGTTGGTTTTATCGGTCTGGAACGGGATGAAAAAACGGCCCAGGCACGGGAGTATTATCGAAAACTTCCCAAGCTCTACGCCACACATCGCGTGCTCGTCATCGACCCAATGCTTGCCACAGGCGGCTCATTTGATGATACTGTGACACTTCTCAAGGAAAAAGGAGCGAAACATATCACAATCGTGAGCATCGTATCCGCTCCGGAAGGGATAAAACGGATTCAGAAAAATCATCCGGAGATCATCATATTTACGGCAGCTATCGATGATCATCTCAATGCTAAAAAATACATCGTGCCCGGCCTGGGTGACTTCGGAGACCGGTATTTTGGTACGTAATTAACAATGACTATCGAAGGGCATCACAACAAATCTCCTTTGAGTGTTTATACATTGGTACCAAGTATCTCCGAATTATTACTAGAATCAATGGCTGATATTGATGGATTTGTTTTTGGCGGCAGTTATGCTCAAGGAACATGGACTTCTGGTCATGACATCGATGTAGATATTCTTTCACAATCTTTACTTCCTAACGAAAGAAGTTTAGTTATATGCCAAGTAGTTATAGACGCTTTTAATATGATGGGTTTTACCGTGCATATTAGAAGTTTTGTGGTTGCTGAAAATGTTCTTTATCCTGACGATACCTATAGACGATACACTCCGTTTGTTGTGAGGGAAAGTGATGACGTTGACCGGTGGGGTTTAGTGTGGTGATTTTTACAGAAGAGCATTTTTTCATGCATGGTATACTTGATATTGCATGGAAACCTACACGATCGAGCTTTATGGGCTCAAGCGCACTCTTCCGCTCGTGCATATCGCCAGGCAGACCAAGCTTGCCAACTTTACGCTGTTGGGAGACATCGAGCTTGTTGATGCCCTTGCGGATGTTTTTGCGGATAAGTTTCAAGCGTATTCCTTTGATTATCTTGTCGCTCTGGAGGTTAAAGTAGCACCACTGGTTCATGGGATCGCCAAGCGCTTGGACCACAAACGATTTGTGGTGTGCCGTAAACGTGTCAAGCCGTACATGGTTGACCCGATTATCATGCGGCCGCCGCCAAGTTTTCCCAAGCACGTCCTTCCGCTGGTCATAAACGGCAACGATGCCGCCTTTCTTAAAGACAAACGCGTGATCGTCATGGATGATGTAGTTTCCACAGGGATGACCATGCGTCTCATGCATGCGCTCATGGAGAAAGTTGGGGCGACCGTTGTTGCTTCCGCTGCCGTTTTACGGCAAGGGGAGCAATTTACCCAGCTTCCCAATTTCCTTTCCGTCGGAGAACTTCCCATCGTGAAAGGAGAAGACCATTTGACTACTTGACAGGGATGTTTTTGAAGTAGTAAGTTATCTGTAACAGCGTAATAACCTCTTTCGTCTTTTTAGAGGGTGTGCTATGAACCAAAAGACTTACAAACGGAACAATTGTTGTTTTTGTTTTTTATCAAACTTAACCCGCATAGAGCGGGTTTTTTTGTGGTAAAGGAGGTGACAGATTCTATGAAGGAGAGAATTCCTAAAATTGGAGTACCTGGAATATTACCAGATGGCGAATCGCGGATACCAGCACCAAAAGTTACGTTACATATTCTTTGGGAGAGGGGAGTGATGGTTGAAAAACGAACCGTAGAAGGATCGGAACCAACGGTGGCAATAAAATTTATTACTCGTTCGGATGAAGAAGATGAACAAGCAGTGCTTGATGAAACGAAATTTGTATAAGGAGAACGTATGGGGAAAGAAAATGGGGCAAAACCGTGGCGTCAGCGTGATGATGACCGATCATTACTTGGACGCGGAGAACTAGAAACAGTGATTGAAGAAGTCGTAGGATGCAGATTGGCAGATGAACTTTTCTCTCTGGAAACGTTACAGCAAGTTCTTTTTGATGAACATGGTATTCCGGTACAGGTTCCTGCGCTTCGCGGGCACGTAAATGAGTTAATTGAAACCGGAAAAGTAACTATTGCATCTAACGGCGGTGGCAACGGAGGTCCGAGAGTATACCACTCCGAGAGTATCCGTCTCGATCCGACTCTTATAGAAGAAGACATTGCGGAAATACAGAAGACATTAGAAGCTGAATTTATATTTCACCTATGTCAAGGAAAATCAAGCCATTCAATACGCGCAAGGAGTTGTTGGGATTCAGATGAGTAGAAATCCTATTGACGTACAACAGAGATATCTGCTATCTTAGGCTGTGCCAACCAAATTTATTTTCGTATCAGGCGGCGTCATTTCCGGCCTTGGAAAAGGCGTTACTACCGCCTCTATTGCTCTTCTTCTTCAAAACCGCGGATACCGCGTCACCCCCGTCAAATGTGAAAACTACCTCAATATTGATGCCGGTCTCATCAATCCCATCGAGCACGGCGACCCGTTCCTCTGCGAAGACGGTACCGAGGCGGATATGGACATGGGGACGTATGAAAAATTTTTGGGGAAAAACATGGAGCGCCATAATTTCGTCACCATGGGGCAGATTTACAAAGCAGTCATCGACCGGGAACGAAATTTTGAGTACGATGGCGAGGATGTTGAGGCTATCCCGAACGTGACTGATGAGATCATTAAACGCATTAAGGCAGCCGGAGAAAGGGAGAATGCGGATGTCGTCGTCGTTGAGCTAGGAGGCACTGCAGGTGAATACCAGAATGCATTATATTACGAAGCATCACGGATACTTTCACGAAATAAGAAAAATAGCGTCGTTCATGTGCATGTAAGTTATTTGCCGACGCCGTCTCACTTAGGCGAGCCCAAGACGAAACCCACACAGCTGTCCGTCCGGACACTTAACTCGATGGGCATCCAGCCGGACTTTATTGTGGCGCGGGCAGAAAAGCCTATGGACGAAAGGCGCCGTGCCCGGTTTGCTCTGTTTTGCAATGTAGAGCCGGAAAATGTCATTGACAGCATCGATCTTCCTACGCCCTATGAAACACCTCTCCATTTGGCCAAACAACAGATGGATGAAAAAATATTGACGATGCTCGGACTTCCATTCAATACCCTCAATCTTACGGACTGGGAAGCGATGGTACGTACAGTAAAAGCAAAAAAAGAAAAATCAATCTCTATTGCAATCGTGGGTAAATACTTCGCTACCGGCGAATATCAGCTTCGGGATAGCTATGCCGCGCTTATGGATGCCATCGATCATGCGGCGTGGCGGCTTGGGATTGATGCCCGGATACAATGGATACAGGCAGAGAAGCTTGAAAAAGGAGATCTGGGAGATCTCAAAGGCGCAAGCGGCATTATAGTCCCGATCGGTTGGGGACCGCGGGGGGTAGAGGGCAAGATAAAAGCTGTCCAATTCGCCCGGGAAAATAAAATTCCTTACCTCGGACTCTGCTATGGCATGCAGCTTGCCGTTGTTGAATACGCGCGAAACGTTTTAGGATTAAAAGACGCTCACACACTGGAGTGTGACGCGGATACGACGCACCCGGTCATTCATATGGTGACGGGTCAGGAAGATATCCTCAAGCGCCGGGCCTATGGAGGGTCGATGCGGCTGGGGCGCTGGGAATGCCGCGTCAAACGCGGTTCAATAGCAGATGGCGCATATACGGCGTCAAACGCCTATGATAAACCTGAGGAATATATCGTGGGAGAGCGCCATCGTCATCGGTATGAGTTTAATGATGCGTACACCAAACAGTTGGAAGAAGCGGGACTCGTGATTGCCGGTCGGTCAGTTGTTGAAAATTTAGTCGAGATTATTGAATTGCCCAAAAGCGTACACCCTTTTTTCCTCGGCACGCAGTATCATCCGGAGTACCGATCCCGGCCACTTGCGCCACACCCATTGTTTTTGGAGTTTCTCTCTGCCCTGAAAACGCAATGATTGACTGGGAAACAACGGAGCAGCTTACCGCGCTCACCCATCTGGATGGCAGAAACAGCCATAAGCTCACCGCCCTCCGGCGGTATTTTTCCGAATTTGCATGGATGAAGATGCGGCTTAGCGTGATCGTGTCGTACACCAAGAGCATCGCATCCGAACTCACCGGAAAATCGTTATCACGTGCTGATGATAGGAAATTTTCCTCTTTGGTAGATACATTTTCTCTCACTGAAGCCAGGAAAGTTGTTCAACTGGAAAAGTCTGTCAATCATGACTTGAAAGCCCTCGAACTCTATTGTGCCTCTCGCCTCAAAGGGTCTCACCCTGCCTCGCCGGCGGGCGGGCTTTCGAGGCTAACCCCTTTTATTAATCTTGGGCTCGGATCGGAAGATATTAACTCCATGGCATTTGCCATGCTCTTAAAGAAGAGTAGGGAAGAGGTGTTGCTCCCTGCCATTCGGGAAATTGTTGATCTGTTAGTCAAATTTGCCTCCAAGGAAAAGGAAACCATAATGGTAGCAAGGACTCACGGTCAGCCGGCAAATGTAACGACGTTTGGAAAAGAGATCGCCGTTCCCCTTTCTAGATTGTGCGACGAGGTAGAATTATTTCAATCTATGACGTTTCAGGCGAAATGCTCCGGAGAAGTTGGATCGTACCAGGCGTTTCTTGGTGTGGATCCGTCTCTGGACGCCATTGGGTTTACCGACCGGTTTATTCATTCATTGGGTTTGGTTTCCAGTGCCGTATCTACTCAAATAGCCCCGTATGACAGTCTCGTTCGCTACCTGCAGAGCCTATACCGCATCAACAGCATTCTTCTTGATCTGACGAAGAATATGTGGCTGTATGTCCTTTTGGGGTATCTAAAAGTCAAAAAAGTTGATGCCGAGGTAGGATCAAGCGGCATGCCGCATAAGGTCAACCCTATATACTTTGAAGGAGCGGAGGGCGGGTTGGAAATGGCAAACGGGATCATCGAAATATTTTGCCGAAAGTTACCGGTCAATCGACTGCAGCGGGATTTTTCCGACTCCACCATGCGGCGAAATGTTGTCACACCTCTGGCATTGGGCTTTTTATCGTATCAAAGTATTGCGACAGCTCTCGAGAGAATAGAAGTAAATACGGACACCATTGCAGAGGATTTGAACAGTCACGCCGAAGTGTGGACCGAAACGGTAAAAACCTACGGCACAATACGGGGAATAGGAGACATGTACGAGCGGTTAAAAAGGGCAACACGCGGCAGAGTGTTATCGCAAAGAGACCTGCAGAATCTGATCACCGGGCTCCCTCTTAAAGAAACAGAGAAACAGGAATTGATGTCGATTTGCCGGGGGCAAGAGAATCCTTTTCCTGCGAGAATCGTTTCGGAAGTCCTCAAGAGAGCAAAAAAGATACTATGAAATCAACTATTGTTGTGGGACTCCAGTGGGGAGATGAGGGGAAAGGTAAAATTATTGATGCGATTGCCGGAGCGTTTGATTATGTGGTGAGGTGGAACGGCGGCAACAATGCAGGGCACACAGTAGTCGTAGACGGAAAAAAGTTTCCCTTATCTCTCGTCCCTTCCGGGGCTCTTCAGCATAAAAAGCTCCTCATCGCTCAGGGAGTCGTCATTAATCCAAAAATACTCTTGGCTGAGATCTCCATGCTTGAGAGTGCGGGGTACCCTGTAAATTTGACCATTGACCCCCGATGCCATATCGTGATGCCCTACCATGGCAGTATGGACGCGGCGAGCGAAGCTTGGAAAGGTAAAGACGCAACCGGAAGTCTTCATCTGGGCATCGGCTACTGCTATGAAGATCGGAATAACCGCGCCGGTATACGGCTCGAGTTTCTCACGCGGCCTTCTGTCCTAAAAGAAAAACTTGAAAAAATTCTTCCTTTAAAGCGGGCAATTATTGAAAAAGCTTACGGAATGAAGGCGGATCTTGATATGGAGAAAATTCTTGAGGAATATGTTTCGTACGGCAAAAAATTACAAAAATATATTGGGGATGTATCTATTCTCGTCACCCGGAAACTCGCCACTCATTCCTTTCTCTTTGAACAGGCCCACGGAACGATGCTTGATCCGGTGTTTGGCACGTATCCCTTCACCGTTGCCCCACCCACGATCTCTTCTGCGGTATTCCCGAGTGTCGGGATTGCTGCCAGGACATTACCGGTTATCGGAGTCGTTAAAGCGTACACGACCCGCGTGGGAAACGGACCATTCCCGACGGAATTATCGGACAACACCGGTGATACTATTCGGGAAAGAGGTCACGAGTTTGGTACCGTATCCAAACGCCCCCGGCGATGCGGATGGCTCGATATACCCCTTCTCCGCTATGCAGTACGGCTGAACGGGGTGACGAGCCTCGCGGTCACGAAGCTTGATGTTTTGTCCGGTCTAAAAAAGCTTTCCGTTTGCGTCGGGTACCGATATCACGGAAAAATCCTCAGGGAATTTCCATCGGAAATATCAACACTTGCGGATTGTCAGCCTGTTTATAAAATCCTCGCGTGTTGGCCGGAGGACATTGGTGGAGTTAGGCGCCAACAAGATTTACCCAAACATGCCTTGGGTTATCTCTCATTTCTTGAGAGTCAACTCCGTATTCCCATTCGATATATCTCTGTTGGCGCGGAGAGAAAGGCACTGATACGCAAATGAAGCCAATCTCTTTGGGACTTGCCTATGATGATGTCCTGCTTACTCCGAAAAAATCGCGGATTCGCTCGCGTAGTGAGGTGGACACAAAAACAAAACTATCTCGAAATATATCTTTGGCCATTCCGTTTATTTCTTCAAATGTCGATACCGTCACGGAAAGCGCTATGGCCATCACCATGGCCAAGCTGGGAGGCATTGGCATTATTCACCGTTTTATGACCATCGAGCGTCACGTAGAAGAAGTGACCCGTGTCAAACGGTCGGAAGGATTTATTATGGGTACTCCATTTACCCTGTCTCCCGGTCATACCGTTGGGGAAGCGCGTCGGCGCATGAAACTACATCAGGTTACGAGCGCCATTATCGTAGATGAACATCAAAAGGTGTTGGGACTCGTTTCTGAACGGGATACGTGGTTCCTGACTGATGACACCAAGCTCATGAAAAATGTAATGACCCCGAGAGATAAGCTTATCACGGCCGACGTGAGTGTGACGCTCAAGGAGGCACGGGAAATTTTCCGTACCCACAAAGTCGAAAAGTTACCGCTTCTATTAAAAGATGGAACTCTCGGCGGACTCATTACATCTCGCACGGTACTCAATGAGGATATTTATCCCCAAGCGACTAAAGACGGGAAGGGCAGGTTGATGGTTGGTGCGGCTGTCGGGGTCGTGGGAGATT